>Ga0049080_10000056_pt1 | contig 33967 bp, 4 predicted proteins | sample GreLakmeER15MSRF_FD_66716 | JGI IMG/M metagenome (GOLD analysis project Ga0049080, IMG submission 66716) | Freshwater lentic microbial communities from great Laurentian Lakes, MI, USA - Great Lakes metaG ER15MSRF | ecosystem: Environmental > Aquatic > Freshwater > Lake | place: Great Lakes... | reverse complement strand
CAAGACTAATTCCAAAAAGTGTAGGTTCCCAAAAATATATAAATGAAAATATAACTGATCCTCTTAATAATCAAATAGATGAAACTTTTAACAAATATATAAAAACTATTAAAGATGGTATTGGACCTTTTAAAAAGACAACCACAAAACAGAAAGTAAATTATAATTTTAATGATGATATATATGACACGAAAGAAAAAGATGGTGTTGTTATAAGTCATGAGTTTAATTCTATTAGACAGTATGCTAAAGCATGGGTAAAAGCAGGTAAAGATGATAAGGAAAAAAAATATAGACAAGCTAAAGTAGATGCAATTTTAAGTAGAGAATATCCTGAAGTTTACAAAAAATTAGACGAAAATCCTATTTATCAAGGTCATAAAGATGAAATAAGTACTTTAAAACAGTCACAGTTAAGCGATCATGTATATGTTAACCCTGACATTATGAAGAATGTTACTAATAAAAGAAGATCTGATGCATATGATCAATTGGCATATCAAAGAAGAGATAGTGATCTAGCTGACCTTACTGGTTATGCTGATGACTACAACATTTATACTAAGAATTTAATGCAAAAACAACTTTATGATCTTAGTGTAGATGCTCTTAATACTAACAATTTTAGTAGTCTAGATAAACTAAAGTTTATAGAGGGTGATAACGATTATAAAGAAGGTCGTATTTATGGTGACGAGTATAAAAAACAGATTGCTGATATATTTAGTTATGACAACTATGTAGCAAGAGTAACAAGTCCTGATCAAATACGTCCAGGAAAATCTACAACACCACTTTCACTTAGTGAAAAAATTCATGACGTAGCTTACGATCCTTTTGCAGCTTTTGATTACTGGATGAATCCACGTACACAAATGTGGCCAGACAATGCTACATCTGATCAAGGATATCAGGACAGAAAAAAACTAGAAAAAAAATGGCAGAATTATAGTCTTGATCTTGGTACTATTAAACCTACATATAATCGTAGAGGTCTGCTTGAACCTAGTATTACAGGTTTATTTAATTTTATTGGTCAACCTTTTAATCCAGCTAAGATAGCTACAGATGTATATGGTGGTTATGAAAAAAATGGATGGAGTGGTGCTGGAGAAGAATTAGCTAATGCTGGTTATGAAATAGGTGATAGAGTGTTACTTGCAAGTACTTTTGGAGCAAGTGCTCTAAGTAAAATGAAATATTTAAGAAATCTATCAAATTTAAATAAAGCATCTCAGACTGCTAGTCGGCTTGGAAAGTTGGGTATTGGTTTTCAGAAAATTACTAATGTACTGAATTCAGCTCCTTTAACAGCACATATAAGTGCAGGTGTAAAAGATTATATGAAGGTTGCACTTCCAGTAATGGGATTTGATGCAGTAAGACCTGGTGGAAATTTTAATCAAGCATATAATGATTTCAGTAAAGGAGATAATTGGACTGGAGCAGGGAATCTTTTTATGGGTTCTTTAGGGGTTGCACCTTATTTATCTTCTTTAAGGAGACCTATTTCATATATTAACAATAAACTTCCACGTATAGAATTACAAAGTCCTAAAAATACATTTGGAATAGGTCGTAAAGATTCTTTTCAATTTGCTAATACTACAGATGATTTTATTAGAAATTATCAAATGGCAGGTATAAAAGGTTTATCTAATTCCAATATGACTGCAGCGCAAAAATTACTTTTAGAACAAGAAATGGCAGCAGGTACAGTAGTCCCAACTTTTACATCTACAGCACCTAATAAGTTACTTCCTAAATTTGATGGATCAATGAGTGGTGCTGATTTTATCAAACAAAATTATGTATTTAATCCAAATACATTAGAAATAGGTCAAGTTCTAAAACCTAGAAAAATACTTAATTTAGGAAACAGTCAACTACAATTTGGTCAAAAAACTTATCCATTAAACTTTAATGAGTTTGTACGTTTTAAACCTTCTACAGGTTCTTTCAATAATAATGGTCTACCAAGTAATCAAAAAGGAGGAACACCCTCTAATTCAAATACTAAAAATATAGTAGATAGTTTAAGACAATTAGGTTCTCTAAATAATTTTGAAAAAGGAGGTGATGTGCCAACTCCACCAAAATGGTTAACTGCACTTTTAAAGAAAGGTGTTTCAATGGGTAGCTCATTTAAAAATTTGTTTACTGTTCCGGCATCTGTAAAAAAAGCATTTGGATATATTCCTCCAGTAATTCCAACATTACCAAGTAAAACTCAACTTATTGATGAAGTTTTGAATGGACAACAATTAAGTGGTCTAACTGACTATGGTTCTCTTTTAGATAACATAGATCCAGGTGGTCAAACTTTAGAAGATTCTTTTAATAGAGATCTTGATGCTAAGTCAAAAAAAGGATTTAAAGCTGACATACTAGAAACTTTAAGTAAAACTAGAGATAACTCTCTTTATAAATACCCAAATTTAGTTGATGTAAAAGATACTGATTTTACTACTGAATCACCTTTTTGGATGAATTATGCTTATTTAGCTAACAGAGCAAAAACAGGAGAAGATTTTAGTTACATTAAACCTAAAATGATTACTGATGCTGATTACTTTACTTTCCAAGATTTAAAAAAACAATTTCATGGTCAAAAAAAATGGCATACTGATATGATGGATTTTAAATCTACATATCATACTAAAAAACAAAAAGATGAATTAAGAGAAAAATTAAAAGAATACGGTTTACCTTATGAAACTGATCAAGATTTATTTGAAGCTTTATATAAATCAAGACCACAAGATTTTTCTTCTAAAATGTATAAAATAAATCATTTAGATTTTTTAAAAAAAACAGGTCGATATGATTATTTAAAAGCAATATCTAAAGGTGAGTTTGATTCTGATTTTCCACTATCATTTGATTTAAAGCACAAATATTTCTTTAGTGATAATGTAGATAAATTACCTTTTTGGCATGATCAATCATTGAAAGTTGATGACAATTATATTTCTTATTTAAATGATGCAACAACTCATCGTGATCTTGTTGATTTAACTACAGCATTTAACCCATGGTGGGCTGAAGGTTTACCTAAAGATTATTATCATAGGGGTTTAGCAGGTATGACAGATTTTAATACAGAAAAAAGTTTACTTTTGAAATTTATTCAAATGAAATATGGTAAGAAACGAGCTGAGGAAAGATTAGATTATCAAAATCCTAAACATAAATATCATCCATTAATCACTGACCCAAGAGGTTGGGACCCTAAATATTTAAATAAAACAGGAGGTGTTATAAAAAATTCATTAACATCTAAAAAAAATGGTATTACTATGAAGCTTAGTAAATCAGAAATAAATAAATATATAGCTGAAGGTTATATAATAGAAGATGTATAAACTTTTTAAGTTTAATGATTAAATTAAAATTTAGTATATTTACTATATAAAGTGTCTTATGAAAAAATCAGTAACAATAAGAAAAGCTCTTCCAGGTGAAAAACCTGGTTATTACAATAAAACTGCAAAGTTTTTAAAAAAAGCAGAAATGGGTTTAGAAATGACATCAAGTGATGATCCACAAAGAATGAACCTTATTTTTAATAAAGCATACATATCTTTAAAACAATCTGTATTGCCAAATATTTTATATAATTCTTTAATAACAGAATATGTATTAGATAAAAATACAGCACTACAAATTATACAAGCTGCTATACAAAGATTAACTAAAGAAGGTTTTTATGAAGAGGACTTAGATGAAGAAAATAAAAAAGCTGAAGAAGAAGCAGGACAAGCAGAAGCACAACTAGGACAAGATCAAGCAGAAGAACAACAACAAGAAGCATCTGAAGAAGAAGAACGTAGAGTTTCTGATAGTGAAAATGAAGAATTAGCATTATCTGATCAAGGATATTATGAAGGTGAAGAAGAAAATAATAATAGTGCTTCTCATATAGAAGATGAACAATCACAAATGAATGAAGCATTTCAATATGGTGGGTATCCACAATATGGTTTTGGGGGTGAAGAAGAAGAATCAGATGCTGATAATATAACAGGTCAGTATGACAATCAAAAGGGAAAAAAAGAAAAACCTTTCTCTATGGAAGATTTAATGGCTATGACTCCAGGTATGCAAGGACAGGAATCATTTCCAGATTTATCTTATTATATAGGAGATTATAGACCAATAGGAGATTCATATCAAAATCAAAATTATCTTTCTGGAAGTCTTCCTGAAGCTGCTAAAGGAGGTTCTACATCTAAGTGGCCTCCAGATTGGTTAAAAAGAGGACTTACTGCATATAGATCAACAAATCCTCTTTCAAGTCTTACAGGTTTACAAAAAACAATTCCGGTTTTTTCTGGTATAGGTCATGTTATGGGTAAACTTCCTATTGTTGGAGGTTCTTTTCAGCCAAAATTAGGGACTACATTTACACAAAATAGAAGTGCTCTATTTGATTTATTACAAAATCCTGGCGTTAATACAACAGGTGTATTTAGTAAAAATGGTTCAGGTCAAACAGGTGGTGATGGAACTTATCAAGTTGATAGATTAAATCTTTATCAAGATGATGTAAAACAAATTATTTTAGAACTAACAAAAAATAATTTTACACCTTTTAAACTATCAGATTTAGATGACAAATTAAAAAATAGTAATTGGAGTAGTTCTAATTACGATCCTAAACTACAAGGACTAGGTGGTCTTAGGGCTTTACAAGATGGTTTGATAAGTGGTATATATCCTCCAACATCAAAAATAGTAGGTGGTACAGATGATAATGGAGTAGATTTCTTTGAAATAAAACATACATTTTTACCGGATCAAGACTTACCTTTTGGAGCAACACCCTCTAATGCAACAGAAACAACATTTAAAAATAGATTTTACTTTAGAACTGATCCAGTAACAGGAGAAGTAAAAGTATTTAATAATCTTGGTGGAGATCTAACTACTGGATCTAGAACTAAGTATGAGATTACTAGACCATGGGGAACGTCTACTTTTAAATTAGGTAGAGATATATTAAGGGAACCTGTAAAAACATTTTTAGGCAATAATGATTCAACTAATATAGCTGATAAAAACATATTTGGCACACCTTTTCCTAGTTACAGAGCAACAGGTTTTGGTAAAGGTATAATTCCTCGTTTTAGTGAGGTATCAGATATACAACCAGCAACTTTAGAAACATTAGGTTGGAAAGGTAAAATTGGTAGAGGACTAGAAAATTATGCATTAGGGACATGGATTCCTCAAATATTTGGAGGAAACAATCCAATAAGAACAGCTGCTGCAAGTGTTAATAAGTTAGCATTACCAACATTTGGTTATTCTAATCCTGCTCTTGGGCCTAATGTAATTGATCCAGCTAATGAATCTTATGGTTCAGACATAAAAAATGCTGTCAACTATAAATATAGACTTGGTCTTAGAACTTCTGCAATTCTTGGAGGACTAGGTTATGTAGGTTATAGTGCTTATGATGCAATGTTTAATCCATGTCAATGTGATAACGAACTTTTAAAGAACTATAAACCAAAAGATGTTTTTGGACACTGTCCTTGTGGTACAGAAGTAGGTTCAAGAAGAACTTTAGATCCTACAGGAATTAAATATAATGAGACTGTTGATCCTAAAAAATTACAAATGCCTGATAGTATGCAATTTTTAATTAATAAAGATATACCAACTGATCGTTATTGGAGAGAAAAATATAAGTTAGAAGAGTTAGAAGGAAGACCACCAGGGGATGATTTTAAAAAGGGTGGGATTACAGAATCAAATTTTATAAAAAGATTTACTTCAAGATTTGAAGAAGGTGGCGATGCAAAAGATCAATCATTAGGTAAAGGTAATAGATATGATACACTTACACATGTTGTTGAAAAAAGAAAAAGTGAATTTAAACGTATTTTAAAAAAGAATTCTAATGTTGCAATTACAAAAGAAATTTATAAAAATGCACAAGGTAATCCTGAAATTTTAAATATGATAATGAAAGATGGCAAGGTAGAAGATCTTGCTGAAAATACTGAGACTCCACAAGCTCAGTATGGATTATCTGTTAATAAAGATGTGCCTGATTGGTATACAGGATATAGTGGTAGAAGAAATTTACGAGAATATGATAACATATTTAAAAAATTACAAAATAGTTTTCCAGAAGAATTAAGTTCATATGAAAATTATTTGCCAAATTTTAGACCTGACTTATATAATAATCAACAATCTTATATTAATGAAGTAGAAGATATAAATGAATCTATAGCTAATAATAGACCTCTTTATGGTTCAAAATATAATAGTGCAGAAGAACAAGCTAAAGATGTTGAAGTACAAAATTATATGAAAAATATACCATTGACTGAAGGAATGAATTCAGCAGATAACTTTATACCTTTTCCAGAAGTATCAAGAGAACCTGTTATGGGTGAATCATGGGATAACTGGTATACTTCTGATGGTAATACTCCAGGATTTGTTCCCGATAATAGAATTTGGAATGGAAATGATTGGGAAGGTGCTCAACAATATGGTGGATTTACAGATTTTGATTCTGAAAACCCTCTATCAAAATTTATTTATGGTGGTTATAATTATGCAGAAGGTGGAGAAATGGATGAACCTTGTCCTCCTGGAATGCGTTGGGATCCTGTATTAAAAACATGTGTTGCTGATACTTATGATGAAGCTCCAACAATTCAACAAATTTATGATGATCCTGAGTTACTAATGAGATTAAAGCAATTAGAACATAAAAGAAAAGTTGATGAATATATGAATTGGAGATATAATCAGATTTTTGATAATGATACAAATGGAGAAAGATTTGATCACTTACCAAATGGATTTTATCCTCATGATATAAAGGGAAAAGAAATACCAGGTGGTTATCCAGACACTGAATTTGGAAAATGGTTAAGAGAGTTTAATAAAAAACATCCAGCTCCTAATAAAATAAAAGATTATCAATTACCAGAAAATTTTAACCAGAATGATGGTCATGATCCTACACTTCCTCGTTATCCAAAAGATTTAAAATTCGATTTTGAAAATATGGATGAATACCAAATGAAAGATTATAATGAATATATTAAATTTTTTCAACCTGATGGTACTACTCCTGTAACTAAGCCCCAATTACAAAAGCAAATGGGTGAAGATTATGATCAATGGTGTCCTTATCAAAAAACAATAATACTTTCAGATGGTAGCACTAAAAAAGTATGCGTGTCATATGAAGAAAGTTTAGCAGAATATGGTGGACAGACTTATAATAATCAAAACTATAGTCTAAGAAGAGCTCAAGATGGTGAAGAAATACAAAATACAGACGGGGATTATAGAATGATACCAAAAAAACTAAGTAAAGCTGAATGGTTACAACAAGAACAAGAAGGTTATATTAAAGATCAAAAATATGCTGATAAACAGGCAAACAGACCAGTTTTAAGTGATGCAGAGTATAATGCAAAATTTGCAACTGAGAATCTGGGTAGTGATGATAACTTTAATGCTTATAATAGTTTTTATGATAAAAGTAAAACTGAGTTTGAAGATTATGAAACTCCAGCTTCTAATAATTGTCCTCCAAATTATACTTGGAATGGAACAGCTTGTGTATTAAATACTCCTAATACTAATACTAATACTAATACTAATTGTCCTTACGGTTATGTATGGAATGCTTATTATAATCAATGTATTCCACTTGCAACTAGGTCATCAAATGGTTATTACCCTAATAGAAGATCTAGTAATTTGTTGCCGTGGAATTCAATGTTTAGAGGAAAAAGTTATAACTTAAATCAAGGGAGCCCATATCATTTACAATCTAGAAATCCTTATACAGGTGAATTAACTGGGGTTCCAATTGCAAGATTGGTTACTAAAAAAGGAATTTTTGGAAAACCAAAAAGATGGACTGATGTTTATAATGTTGGTGAAGGATCTGTAACGGCAGCTCAATTAAAAGACTACATGGATCAAAAATCTGGTCCAAAAAGAAAAAAAGTTAATACTGATAATAAACAATTTAATACTAAAAATACTGGAGTAGTAGAAAGATATAATCGTGATCATAATGATCAGATTACTGATGATCAATGGAATAACATGTCAAATTACGAACGTAAAGGAATAAGAAAAGGTCAACGATATGAAGATAAAGAAGATAGAAGAACTGACAGATATGATCAAGGAAAAGGAATAAGATATAATAGTGATCAATTTGCACATAATGTAGGTCAATTTACAGATAATGTAGGTAAAAAAATAGATAATGTACGTAGAAAAGTAGATGATGTACAATTAAAAATCCGTCAAGGTCTAGGAAATGCAGGTGATAAAGTACGTTCTGGAGTAGATAAGACCCAAGGAGGAATTCGTAGAGGTTTATTAAGTGTAGGTGATAACATTAAAGGTCGTTTTCAAAGAGTAAGAGGAGCTCTTAGAGCTCAAGAATATGGTGGACAATATAATTTTATAAATGGTGGTATAAATAATAATATACCAGTTCCTGTAAATCCTTTTAATAGTAATGCTTTATTAGGTGATCAAAGTAACTTAATGGGTACAGCTATTCAAGGTAATAATAGTTTTTGGAATAATCAATCTGCATTTAATAATGCTAATAATGTTGACGCTAATGGTAATAGTCTTGTACCTAATAATCCTTATCCTCAACCAAATAATATTAATGTAGATCCAGCTATGGCTTACAATCAAAAACAAAGTAAATTAGTAGGTGTTGATAATAAACTTAATACTATGAGAAAAATAGATCCAGAAGGTACTTTGAATGCTGCTGATGCTGGTGTTAATAGTTTCATTGGTATGCTTGATAATGTTAAGTCAAGAGCAAAAGAAAAACAAATGTTACTTGATAATTCAGATCCTTTTAATAATATTGCTATTACAAGAAATCAAGATATGGGAGATTGGGGAGATACTGGTCATAAATTTGGTATGTTTAGATATAATCAAGAAGGCTCTGATAGAAACAGTAGAGCAACATTTGGTAGATATGGAGGATATATGGAAGATGGTGGAACCTATGAAGATGATGAAGAAATTTATATGACTCCTGAAGAATTAGAACAATTCTTAGCAGCAGGGGGACAAGTTGAATATTTATAATACAAGCTATGATAAAAGTTAGAATAAAAAAATTACCTTATGCAAAAACTGGAACCCAAGTTAACGGTGCTTTAGTAACTGATGAATCATCATTTAATAATACTGATAGTCAGGGGTATATGGGAAAAAAAAGACTTAAGGAAAGTAAATATATAACTGCTGTCCCTAGAGAAGAAGCTAATCTTGAAGCAGAGGGTGGTGAAACAGTATATGGAGACATCAATGGTGATGGTATGCCTGAGCATAAAATCATTAAAGGACCAAGACATAGTAGTGGAGGTGTTCCATTAAGTCTTCCAGATGATACTTTTATATTTAGTGATACTAAAGGTATGCTTATCAAAGATCCAAAAATTCTTGCTATGTTTGGAAAAGGTGGTACAAATAAATCTTTTACACCTGCTGAAATTGCAAAACAATATGATATACAAAAATATAGAAAAATTCTTGAAGATCCTGACACAGATGCAATAGAAAGAAAAACTGCTGAGTTGATGATTAAAAAGTATGTTATTAAACTTGGTTGTCTAGCTCTTCAACAAGAATCTCAAAAAGGTTTTCCACAAGGTATTCCTGCTGTTGCAAAACCTTGTATGGAAGCACGAGGCTTAACTGAAGAAGATATTCTACCAGATACCTCTATAAAAGGTTTAAATGAACAACTTAAACAGGATATTGAAAAACAAAAAGGAAATCCTGGAGAACAAATGAATCAAGGTCAAGAAATGGAACAAGCCGAAGAAATGAATCAAGGTCAACCTGTTGCTCAACCTCAACAACAAATGTCTCAACAACCACCATCACAAGAGGAAATGATGAGATATGGTGGAGGCAGAAGATTAAGAAGAGCTCAAGAAGGAATGCAGCAACCATCTGAAGAAGAAATGATGATGATGCAACAACAGCAACAACAGCAAGGTCCACCACAAGATCCACAGCAAGGACAAGGACAAGATCAGATGTCACAAATCATACAAGAAGTTACTTCTGCTCTAGAGAGAGGTGCTGACCCATCTGACGTTGTCATGTCTTTATTAGAAAATGGACTACGTCCTGAAGATATAGTTCAAATATTTCTTCAATTGGGAGCCTCTAATGAAGAAGCATCTTCTCTAGTAGAACAAGTAATGAGTCAATCTCAAGGTTCACAACAAAGTCCAATGGGACAACAAGAACAAATGCCTCAAGAAAATGCTGATCCAAGAATGTCTCAAGAAGAAATGATGAGAATGGGTGGTATGAGAAGACTGAAGAGAGGACAAGAAGGTATGGAACAACAAGGTGGTCAAGATCAAGAAATGATGCAGATGTTACAACAAATATCTCAAGCATTAGAAAAAGGTGTAGAACCACAAGAAATAATTTCACAATTATTACAAAGTCAAATGCCTCCACAGCAAATTGAACAAATTTTTGTTCAGTTAGGTATGCCACAAGATCAAGTAAAACAACTTGTAATGAGTGTTATACAACAAATGCAGGGTGGACAAGGTCAAGATCCAAGACAACAAATGGACCCAAGACAACAACAAATGTCTCAGGAACAAATGTCTATGCAAGAACAAGATCCAAGACAGATGGAACAAGCTCCTATGGCACAATATGGTATGTCTATGGGTGGTTATGATATGCCTTTTTATGATATTCCAGAAGCTGCTTATGGAGCATCTATGGGTTCTAATAGGTCTCAAGGTAATTCTAGAAGTAATTCTAGAATAAATCTTCCAAAAGCCCCTGGTGGTGGTGAAGTAACAATTGATGCTACTGGTAAAACACCTGAAGAACTAGATAGATTAATATCTGATGCATATAAATTTGGAGGTACAGATAAGAAAGGTGCTGATAAAGTAAAAATTAAAAGAACAGATGGTCAAGGAAACGTGACAACTTCAACCATAAGAGGTAATAAAAGAGAAACCTTTATAAATGAAGGTAAGGATATTGCTGTAGGTGATTTAAATGGTTTTCCTGATACACCTGCTGGAAGAGTAGCTGCAGCTCAATATCAATTAATTGAAAAAAATCTTTCAAATGATAAAGTAAGAGCTGAAATTATAGCAAATACTAAATTAGCTCTTGAAGATCCTAAAGCTTATCTTAGTAAAAATAGTAATGCTAATGATCCGGGAGACATTAATAAAACATGGACTAAAAAATATGGAGCTCTTCCAAGTGATGAGGAAATTATCAAACAAGCATTAAATCATCAAAAAAGAAATTTAATGGCTACAGGATATGATGTTGATCCTCAATTATTTAATGATACTGGTAATAGACTTGCAACAGTATCAGAAATTGTTGCTAAGGGTCTTATTAATCCTAAGACAAAACCTCCGCGTCCATATACAGCAGCTGAACTTACTCCAATATTAGCTGACTATAGATCCAAAGGATATACTAGTGTTGCAGCATTATCAGAAAAAATAGGTATTCCTTTAGATGTTAAAGGTCAAGATAGAGTACTTCAACAAGCAACAATGCACAGTTATGCTAAATCATATCAGAAAAATCAATCTGGAGCATATTCAGGTGATAGAGATTTAGAATATGCCATGGATAATTTTTTAGGTGGTGTAAGTATGGTACATAATGGTAGAAGTGATGAAGAATCAATGGGTAGATTATATGGACCAGCAGGTGTTAAAATTTCTCCATTAGATGATAAATATGACTATGCTAATAATAAATGGTATCAGACAGACCATAGGGGAAATCTTGTACGTGGTAAATATACAACATACGGAAATACTACTCTTGGACACCAGTATATGGTTGCTAGTCATAAATATTCTGAAGATCCAGATAATGAACCTGGACCAGGCCCATGTACTTGTGATGTTAATAAAAAGTTTTTAGCTGACGGAACAACTCCAAATCCACAGTACCGTGAGTTAGATCCAAATGGAAAATGTAGTTGTGATGAACAAGAGAAAAAGAAATGTCCTTGTCAAAAATCTGATGGTACTGTAATAGAGATGACTCCAAATCCAGATGGTTCATGTCCTCCATGTGAAGAACCAGGTGAAAAACCCCCAGCTGCATGGTGGTTACAAGATACAATTAAAACTACTGGTGCATTTGCAGATCAAATGGGTATAAAAAAATATATGCCGTTTGCACCTCCTGTTGCACTTCAAAAACCAAGACCTGTTTTTCAGGATCCTACAAGAGAACTTGGTGCTAATGCAGAAGCAGCAAACACTCAAACTAAAGGAGCTGCTCAGTTTGCAGGAGATCAGGCATTATCTGCACAATCATCAGCTATTCAAGGTCAGCAATCTAAAAATGCTGCTGATATTCTTGCTAAGTATAATAATGCTAATGTTAATATTGCAAATCAATTTGAGTTAAAAGGAACTGATATAGCAAATCAAGAGTCAATGTTGAAACAAGCAAATTCTCAAAGATTGTATGATCAAAATACAGTTGCAAATCAACAATTTGATAATGCAAAATTAGCTATGAGAAATCAAACTAGAAATTATTATACTAATGCTATTACAAATAAATGGAAAACAGATGCATTAAATCAAATGTATCCTGACTATGCAGTTGATTCTTCTGTTGGTGGAAGAATGCATCATATACCTAATACTAGGACTCCAAGTGGTACAACTTCAGGAAAAGACTGGCAAAAAGCACAGGATGAATGTTTAAAAGAAAATCCTACTGCAGACTCTAAAACACTACAAGATTGTAGAAATGCTAAATTAGGTACTGGTACACAAATTAATGGTTCTAATCCTAATATTATTAATCAACAATACCAAGGTCAAGGTACTAGTAGAGATGGAGGAGCTGTGTATGAAGATGGTGGATTTGTACATATTAGTTCATGGCTTCCATTTTTAAAGTAAACTTTATATATTTATTAAACTTAAAAAATTTTAATAATTTTACACAAAAATAAATTATGGCAACGTACCTCCAAGGTGTAACAGATTATATACCAGACTATCAACCTTTTCAGCCTGATCTTAATTTCTATGGCAATTTATTACAAGCTAAACAATCACAATATGATTCTAACTGGAAAAATTTAAATAATTTATACAGTTCATTATACGGTGCTGAATTAACTCATAAATTAAATATTGAAAAAAAAGATGAACTTTTAAAACAAATTGATTTTAATCTTAAAAGAGTTTCAAGTCTTGATCTTTCATTAGAAGAAAATGTAAATCAAGCAATGCAAGTATTTAAACCTTTTTATGAGGATAAATACTTAATGAGAGACATGGCTTATACCAAAAATTTTACTAATACAATTTCAAGAGCTAATTCTTTAAAAACATCTAAAGATGATAAACAAAGAAAACAATGGTGGCAAACAGGTATTGATGGTCTAGAGATCAGAAGACAAATGTTTAGAGATGCTACATTAGAGGAAACTTTAGGTATGAATAATGTAGATTATACTCCAAATGCTCATGCAATTGAGGATTATATGAATCTTGCATCAAAATTTAAAGTTGGAGCTGTTCAACAACTTCCAGATAAAAGTGGTTTATATTTAGTAAGACAAAAAAATGGACAGTTAATATTACCAACTCTTCAAAATATGTTTTTAGCAGAATATGCTAACAGACCAGACATTCAAGCAAAATATAAAGAAGAAGCATTTGTTGAAAGAATGAATTATGCTTATGCAAATAAAGAAAAGTTTGGTACTGTACTTGATGCTGAAAAAGATTATATTACATCTAAATATGAGTATATTAAAAATTATGCTAAAGATAGAAATAATGTTGCTAAAGATGAACTAGAAACTAATCAGCAACAAATTGCAGATGTTGAAAAAGAAATTAATAATAATGATATACGACCACAACAATTTACTTATCTAGACAGATTAAATGAAGGATTAAAAGTTTCAGAAACAGTTCATGCTAATGCATCACAATTAAATCAACAAGTTAATGATCAAAGAAGTGGTATTAAAGATGGAGAAATTGAAGACATATTATCTGATCTAGAGGTAGCACGTTATAAAATTGATTCAGGAATGACTGCTATTAAAGCAGAAAAAGATATTATGTCAGCTGCAAATACTTATGCTATGACTAATTATGAACTTGAATATAAACCTAATGCAGTTGGTCTAGCCTTTTTAAATCATAATCATGCTCTTTCAAGACAAAGAGAAGCAGCTAGTAATAGACGTGCTGAAATAAAACAACAAAATGAAAATAGATTAGATCAACTACAAAAAGATCATGAAAATAAAATGTTTCAAAAAGCTGTTGATCATAATTTGAAAAATAATTATTGGAGTTTTGATAAAGAAGGTAAATTAGTTACTAATCCTCAAGCAAATGGTTTTAATTTAAATTTTTTAATGCCTAGTCTTGGTAGTAATACGGAAGGTAAATATACTTTTGATGATATGCAAGAATTGTCTAGAAATAAAATGTTAGACGGAGCACAAGAAGGTGGTGATCACCTTATGAAAACAATACAAAATGGGGTTAATAGTGGTACATTTACTGCAGCTCAACTTGCTTTCTTTGTACAAACACTTAGTTTAAATAAATCTGACAGAGCTATAGTTGATGAAGTTTTGAAAAAAGGAGGTTCTACTAACAAACCTGAAATGGTAAGAATATGGAAAAATATATGGAGTCAGTATAGTAAAAATAATAGTACTTTTATTAAAGATTTAGCAAGTACAGGTCAGTTATTTAATTTAAATGAATATATGTCAGCATATGCTGAACAACATGCAGGTAGTAAACTTACTGAGATGTATTCTGATGGAGATGCTGCTTTAAAATTAAATCAATTAGCTAGGGTTGATGATGCATTAAATGAAGTTCGTCAAACTAATATTCATAATATTAGAAAGAAATTTAGTGAAGATTTAAATCGTATTGTTAAACAAGTTAAAGAAAAAGATCCAAAAACATATGCTAATGTTACTCAAGAAAAGATTGATCAAGCAGTTGACCTTGTTATAAATAGATATACATTAGATGGTAATGGTCATTTAGAAGAATTTAAAAAAATTGCACCTGAAATAGATAAACAAGTTTCTTCAATATTAGGATTTAGTATTGGAAAATCTACTAATCAGAAAAAAGAAGCAAGTTGGTTAAACTATGTACTACCTATTACTGCTATAGCAAATTATTTTGGAGATGGAAGAGAAACAGTTAAAGATCAAGCTTCTTGGATAAGTGATGTATTTGATAATTCATTTGAAGAAATTACAAAAATGGATTCAGATAAAGGTGGCTTAACTGCATATTTTCCTAATATAGTTAAAAGTGGTACTGGTAATCAATATGGTATTGCTTCTGAGACAGGTGTTGTAAAAGTTGCTCCTGGTGTAAACTGGGATCCTGGAAATCAAGCAGCAGCAAGTATGTTTACTACAATTCTTGGAACTTTATGGGGTCAAGATAATAGGAAATATAGAATAACACTTGACGGTAATATTAAACCTGATAATTTAGATGCTGATACTGGTATTTCTCAAAGTGAAGCACTTGCTATTGCTGCTGAAATGAAAGTACAATTAAATTCAAACGATAAGTTAGAACCATTTTTTGTAGGTGCTACTACTGTAGCTATGGAGAATGATAAACTTGGTTCTATGAAACTTATGGCACCAAGAGATGTGATTGAAAAAGTAATTAAAAGTATGTCAGGTGGTGGGGATGAAGATGCTCTTAAAGCTAAAATTGATAAAATTTATCAAAATGGAATTACATTTATTGCACCATCAGATGTATGGGCTGGTAATAAATTATATGGTAGACAATTTCCATCTGCAACTGAAATTCTTTTAAAAACTGGACCTTATACATATAGAGATCCTTCTGGTTCTGGTGAATATACAATACAAAAATCTCCAGGTGCTAGTGATTATATTTCAAATATAAGTGCTTATGAAATGATGCCTGATGGTAGTAAAGTAAAACATGATGCTTTTTGGAAACTAGATGTTAGAAGTGGTAAAGAAATTGATGAAAAAGAACTACAAAATAAAACTATGATTGATGCAATAAAGGTTATAAATTTTCAAAGATTTCAACAGATTGTAAGAAGTGGTGATCAAACAAAAATTGAAGCAGCAAAACAAAATTTTGGAGCAACAGTTAATAACCCTTTTTGGAATTTTAATAATAGATAAATGGCTGATGAATTAATAGATGCACCAGAAAATATGGAGAATCAACAAGTAACTGTTGATCAATCAGTTATGCAAAATACTTTACAAAATGTTGCAGTAGATGAATCACTTGCTCCAACAATAAATTGGCAAGATAATTTTGCTAACAGAACAAATTTTATTACAGATAATACATCAGGTATTTCCCCTAATGTTACTCCGTCACAAGTAAAAAAAGACTTAAACTCATCTGATCCACCAAAGGGTGCTGTTAGAGCAATATTAGATAAAGGTGTTGCTAAGATTAATAACATATCTGACATGGGTTCATATAGTGAACCTTATGCTTATGATGCATCTCCTAAAGGAACTTTCAGAGCAAAATATAAAGCTTATGGTCAAGAAACTTTTAATAAGATTGGTTTTCATCCTCTTATAGATAATGAAACTTGGTTTAATCAAAATACTACTTTTGGAGATGACATTGCAAAATGGGCAACAAATTCTGCATGGCCAATGTTATCTAAAGGATTTATGGATCCTATTAGATCTTACAAAAGTATATTAGATGGTAATGGTTTATTTTATGCAGATGAACAAAGTGCAAGAGATTATGAATATTATAATGCAATTGGTGCATCAACTAAAGGTGGTCTAGGTGGGTTTACTGTAAATCTTTTAAATTCAGCATCCTATTCCATGGGTATACTAGCAGAAGGAGCAACTGAAGGTGCTTTGATAGGTTTTTTAGCTGGTGGGGGAACTAAAGGAGTTATTGAAGGTGGTAGTTCTTTTTTAAGAAAGTTAGGAAGTTTACCTAAAGCATTAATTGAAACAGGACAAGCTACACGTACATTAATGCAAGACATAAAGAATTATTCAAATATTTCAAAAGCAAAACAATTATTTAATTCTGCAGCAAAAAACTATGGAAACTTTTTAAATCCATTACATAATACTACTCAAGCTTTTAATCAAATAAAAAATACTGATAATATATCAAATCTTGCAAGAAGTGTTACAACTGCAGGTGCTTTGTGGCATGATGTAATGGCAATGAACATGGGTTTATCTGAAGGTAAACTTGAAGGTGGTTTTACAAGAAATCAAATATATGATAGACTATATAATGATCATTTATTAAAGAAAGGAACTCCTCCTACTTTAGAAGAACAAGAAAGTTTTCAAAGACAAGCATCTAAAGGAGCTTGGTGGAATACTTTAAATAATACAGCATTAATTTACTACTCAAATAAATTGGTTTTTCCATCTATTACAAATGCTAGTTTTCTAAGAGGACTTCCAAAGTTTGGTTTTGGAAAAGTTGTTACTAATGTAGGAAAAGAATATCAAATACTTTTTGAACCTGGAGCAAAAGCTCTTGAAGGTGTTTTTGCAAAACAAAAAATAAGTTTAGCAAATGCACTTAAATCATTAGTAAAACCTGCTACATATGGAAAAGTTGGTCTTAACTATTTTAAAGCTAATGTTGTAGAGGGTGCTCAAGAAGTTTTTCAAGATATATTACAAGATAGTACAGAAAAATATTATGTAAATACTTTTTATAATCCTGATTCTAGAAACTTTAGATATGGTACTGGACTTTTAGGAGATGCTATTAGTAAACAATGGAGTACTCAAGGTCTTGAAACATTTTTGTCTGGTTTTTTAATGGGTACAATTTTACAAGCCCCTGGTAAACTTAAAAATTATGCAACTGTAGGTTATAATGATTATTTTAAAAAAGATGCTAGTTATCAAGAATATATTACTGGAAGAGAAAAATTAGCAGATGATGTGGTTGGTGAATTAAATACCATGTATAAAAATGGTCAATTTTTCTTAGACCCTAGAATAGATAATTATGCTAATCAAGCATTAGTATCTAATGTTGTAGATGATCCTGATGGACATACTACAAAAGAAATAAGAGATGCTGAGTTTACAGGTTTTCAATCTGCTGTAATTAGTTCATTACAGAATGGTACATTTGATATGTTTCTACAGCATTATAAAAATTATAAACAAGCATCTCCTGAAGATATAGAACAAGCATGGAATTTAGCACCAGGTCAAGGTTTGAAAGCACTTGAAAGATTTGATAAGTCTTTAAAAAATGCAGAACAAATTCGTGACAGATGGAATACAGCAAAAAATAGTATGAAATATCAAGCTAATCTTGATGATTATGAAAAAGATAGTGAAGAATATCATTTAGCTGAAGTATATAATAAAGCATATAATCAATCATTATATAATTATGTATTCTTACATAATTCATTTGATAATAATTTAGAAAGATTAGATAAAATATATAATGAATTATCAAATATTTCAGCATTTAAAAATACTTTATTCTCTAGTGCAGTAAATTTAACTGATCCAACAAGATTAATTCAGGAAATTGAAATGCTTAAAACTGAAGTAGAGAACTTAGAAAGTTTTGCATCTACACCGGCATTAGAAGAAGCTAGTAAAAAAAGAGAGTTAATTGAACTATATAGTAAATTTAGTGAATCTCAAGAAAATTTAGTTGAATTATTTGTTAATAAAAGTTTTCTTTCTAATATTAAAGCTGAAATAGAAAAGGAAGATCCTAATCTTACTGATAATCAAGTTACTGTTAAAGCAATTGATAAGGTTGTTGAACAATATGAAAATGGATCAAGTAATGAATTTATGGAATATAAACAAGCTTTTTCTGACTTATTGTTTGGTTTAGCTAATACTCAAGAAAAAAGAATGCAACTTGAGAAAGAATTACAAAGTAATGGCGGCATTGATACTTTATTTGATTCTTTACTTGATACTCATATATTAAAAAATGAGAATGCTAGTTTACTTAACTATGTAAATACACTCTCTAATCCTAGAGAATTTTATGAGCATTTAATGAGAAACTATGCTTTTATGAAAGATCTTTATAATAATAAAGAAGAGATTGCAAAAAACATAGTAAATCAAGAAATCAGTGCTATTGAAAATAATACATTATTAAACACTCTTGCTGATGAAGGATACTATATAGATTTAGATGCTTTTGCAGAATGGGTTGAAAATAAAAAATTACCTGAAGAATTTATTGATGCAAGAAATAAAAGAATTGTAAATAAAGGTTCTGTACTTTATGAAGATTTAATAAAAATGTTTAGAAGAGCAGCTATGCTTGCAGAAAAAAAACCTGCAGGAGAACCCTTGTCTCAAAAACAAGTTCTTGATAAAAGAATTGAGAATTTTGAAAAAGATAGAGCTGCTGCTTTAGCTGAAGAAAAAGAGAAGTATGAACAAAAATTTAAAGATACTTATGGTCTTACTATTGCAGAATATCAAGCACAAGAATCATCAAGAATTTTATCAGAAGAACTGTCAGAAAGTGAAAGAAAAGAATTTGAGAAAGAAAAAGAGTTACTTACTAAAGCTATTGAAAAATTAGCATCTAATAATTATGTAGAAGTATTAGCTGCTGCTGAAGTTATTGCAGAGAGTTTAGAAAAACAAAATATTGATGCTATAAATTTATTTAACACACAAACTGAAGTACAAAAAAATGATAGAAATAAAAATAGAAATATATTTGAGTTATCTCAAAAATATGATACTTCTGATATAGATGATCAACAAGAAGCATTTGATACTAAAATAGATGCCGCATTAAAATCTGTAATTTATAGTGAATATTCTACTCAAAGACTTGCAACAATTGAAAATGAGTTAAGTAAACAAGCATCTAAACCTTCAATAGACATTGAAAATACTAGAGAATATCTTGAATATAAAGAATCTGTAGATGCTATTGAAACTAAATATAATAATCTTATTGCAGACGTTAAAGAAGAATTTAAACAAAAAGGTGTAGATGAAAATACTCAAGAGGCCTATACTAACCAAACAAAATTTGAAGATTTTGATAGTAAATTTCAAGATGAAATTACAGAGTTATTTGATCTTTATTTACAAGATGTTCTTTTAGAACCCTTGACTATTAAACAAACTAATCCTATTGATTACGAAAGATTTAGAACTAACTGGTTAGAAAGACAAACGGAGTTAATTAACAAGTTTAATGCAGAATCTAAATTAAATGCTCAAGAAAGAAATAGAAAGTTAGCAGGTGTTCCAGAATTAAAATTTGTTACTGCAAAAATTGATGGTACAACTCCAACATTTACTATTGCAAGTATTATTAATACTTTAAATAGATATCTTAAGGATGGGCAATATCCTGACATAAAAAATAAAGGTAAAACAATTCAACTTACTCCAGAAGTTATTGCAGATATTGAAAATGATATAGCTGCATTAAATGGATATTTAAATGCTAGAGTTGATATGGCTGAACCTAGAAACATTGCAGAAGAAACTTTAGGTATAATTGACGAATATATTCTTAAAAAACAAGATGAAATAGTTGAGTTATATGATGAAGACGGTAATATGATAGGAAGAACTTTTAAAGATAGAGCTCCTGGAGATCCTATTCCTGAACGTACTACTCAAGTAGCTGAAGAAATAGAAACAACTCTTTTAGATAAAGATCCTTTTGTATACAATGCATTAAAAGATTCAGTAGATGAAAATGGAAATGTAATACCATCTCCAGTTGAGAATTTATTCAATCAATTCTTTGCTGATCCTGAAATTCAAGACGTAGATAAAATTCGATTGTTTATGGATGCTTTTAAAAGAAAAGCATACCAAGCTGGTAAAGGAGGATGGAAACAATTCCGTTATCAAGAGAAACTTGATGCTATACAAAACTCATTAGAGACTGTTGGTACAATTGAACATTTAAAAAGAACAGTTGAAAAGTATGCATTTAAAGAGTCATCTGATGCAGGTGACTATGTAGATTCACTTATTAGAATCTTTTTGACACCTAATGCAGGAACTAAATCTAAATTTAGTGAAATAGAACATACTTCTGAGGTAGAGATAAAAGGGCGTATGATGAAGATATCAGACATGATGTCAAAAAAAGTATTTGATAAATTGTTTGCTCCTGTTTCTGCTACAAATCCTGGTGGAATTGTTACTAAGTTTAGATTAGGTATTATTGATGGTACATACACAATTCTTTCTGAAAATGTAAAACTATTTGATAAGTCTTTAAGAGATGGTAAAGGTGTAACTGGAGAAATTGACCTTTTACTTATAAGAGAAGATGGTTCTGTTGCTATTGTAGATATTAAAACATCCACTGAATTTAAATGGAAAGATTTTGGAAAAGGGACTAATTATGATAAGTCAACTTATTTTAGAGCTCAACAATCTATTTATGGTACTATGTTCTATAACAATACTGCAATCACTCCTGATCTTAAGTTGATGCCTTTTAGTGTTACACTTAGTGAAGATAAGGTAGGTTATATTGAAGATATTGAATTAGCAAGTATTGTACCTGAAGGCCAAGATACAATTGACCTTGAATACTTGCCAGATATTGCAGACTATGGTATTATTAAAATAACTCCTGAAATTAAAGCACCTGTAAAAAAAGAAATATCTAAAGAAAAAGATTCTCAAAAAATGGGTATTCCAGAATCAGATCCTCTTAAAGATAAAATTGGTGAAAATGTCAATATGCCTGTTATGTATAGTGGAAGATTAGGTAAACTAGTACTTTTACCAAATGCAGAATATGGAATAGAAATTGTAATTAATGATGACATAACTACATTACAACTTACCTTAGATGCTTTAGAAGCAAATTTATTGGTAGAAAAAAGTGAGTTTGGTAATACTGATACAATTGATGAACTCAATAAAAATATTGAAAGAATTTCAGCAGCAATAAAATCATCTAAAGGGGTAACACAAATATTTCCAGTACAGATTGGTGGTAAGACTGTATCTAATGGCTTATTAAAGTTAGCAGATGCCGGAATAAGTTTAGTAATTAAAACTGAATCTATTGGACAGGTTTCAACTATAAACGGAGAAATTGTAGACGTATCATTCTCTAACAAAGAAGAAACAATTGCTAGTATTAATGGTATTAGATATGATATAATAAGAGATAGAAGTGGAAGTATAACTGCTTTATTTTATATGTCTAATTCTAAAGAGATAAGTTTAATTGATGATGAGATAAATAAAATCAATAAAAATATTGATACTTTACGTAATACTATTTCTGATATAGAGAAAGATACTGAAAATTTATCTTCAAAACCATCTCGTAAAATAGATCCTATAATTATTAGAATTTCTGAATTACAAGAATTAAGAGATTCTAATTTAAAGAAAAGAACTAACTTAGTACAGACAAATAAAAAAATATATGTTTATGGTGAAAATTCTAATAACTATATATTTGCTTTAAATAGATTACCAAATTCATTTCAAAGACTTACTAAAAATGCAACTAAGGCCAATGAAAAAGAAGATTTAAAATCAATAACAAATTTATCTGTAAGCAGAGGTGTTGCTGAGAATATTACAGAAATATTATCTTATCAATATCCAGAAGCACTGGATAAACTTTTTAGTGGAGATGTTCAATCATTGACTACTAAAGATTTATTAAATATTGAACTATGGTTAGAAGACTCAATAGCAAAATTAAATGAACTTGGTTATTCAGTAATTAATCGTGGAGATCTTGTTGATGATATCTTAAATCAAATTAATGCTTTAAATGAATTTAGAAATGACTTACAACTTATAAAATTAACAAAAAATGGCAAAATCTTCAACTACAAACAAGTCGGAAAATTCTTTAGTGAATCAAAAGTACAGGAAAGGTCTAGTGTACCTCAGAATGAAGGGTCTAGACCAGAATCGACAAAAAGAGTTCTTGGACAACCTACAAAAGAGGAATTCTCAGAACTTATTAAAAGAGCAAGAGAACAAAATGTAGATCCTCTATTTGATGATACACAAGAAACATCAACTAAAGATGCATCTGAACAAACAGATTTTGAAATTATTAATAATTCTACTCTAAATAATATAGAAGATAATTTTCAAAAAGAATTTCTTCGTATGCAAAAAGAAGGTTTAAATGCTAAACCTTTACATGAGGCCTATAAAAAAAGATTAGAAGAATTAAAAACAATTGTATCTTTACAAAATGTATCTGTTAGTGAATATCTTATTGGTAATAAACCTATTTTTTCTAATAAATCAGAAGAGATAGTTCAAGTAATTAAAAAAACTAATGATACAGTTACAGTTAAAAATATTCTTACTCAAGAGACTAAAGAATTTACAGAAGCAGAACTTATAACAAATTTTGATAAAACCACTATGGAAGCAACACAACCAAAACCAGAAGTTATACTAACGGATGCTGATATTACAGATTCTGTAAAATCAAAAGATACTATTAAGAATATTCAGAATGAACCAGAAGCTCTTGAACAATCAAAAGAAAATGCTAAAGCATCTGATAAAAAATCAAGATGGGGTAAATTAGGAGACAACTCAAAACTTTGTTAAAATGGCATGTGAATTAAATAGAGAACAAGTATTAGATCTTTTTGAAGTAATTTATGGTGAAATAATAGATAGAATAAATGATTCTAACTTACCCACTATTGATGTAGACAAACTCATTAAAGAAACTTATGATGTTGTAAAACAAGGTTCTGACGATCAAGTTAAAGCAATGTTGTATGCACAAGCAATCCCTGATGTATTTTATTTAGTGACTCAAGATGGAGAAATAAATGATTATTTAGTTGATAATAATTTTGACTTTACAGGCTTGGCAAAAATGAGAAAAAGATATGCTGATCTATCTGAAGTAGGTAAAGATATTGCAACTAAAAAACCTAGTAAAAGTGAAATAGATTCTAAAATTAAAGAAGCTAATACAGGTAAGAAAGATTTTGTTCCTAATATAGATGTTGATTCTGATATTTTATGGTCATACAATGAAGATAACGGATATAAAGTAAGTAGTTCATGGACTACTACTATACAACAAGCTTTAGCAAAAAATCCTGAAACAGTATCTGAAGAAGATAAAAATATTGTGGATCCAGAAAAGATAATGTTTGGAGAAGTAGTAAAATCAATTTCAAGAATTGCTAAAGAAAGGGTTGGTACTGAGCCTATTATTTATCAAGGTAAGACAATTACATTGACAGCAATGTTGACCAGAAACATAGATAAAAATCTTCTTGTATCAGAAGATAAAAAATATATGGTTGACAATCCTGAAGATAATGGTATAAGTACAGTTATCACTGATGAAAAAGGTAACTTTTTATACTTTACTGAAGAGGGTGATTTAACAGAAAATCCTGAAGATGGTCGAATTGTTTATCAATATCTAAGAAAAGTTTCTAAAGTAGATGGTAAACTTGTATTAGGAAATACTAAAAATTTACAAGGTAGAAAATATACTTTATTAAGTCCAGAAATAATTGCTGCTAGACAAAAGGATAGAATTATAGAAAATGGTGGAAAGGTTTCTGATGAACTTTTTAAACAATTAGTTATTAATGTTGAAGAGATCCAAAAAAACGAATTAAATCAGTTATATCAATTGAGGAAACTAATTGAAGATGGTACAGTAAAACAGTTTATTCTTCCAATTATGTCAGCCACTTTAGGTATTGCACCTACTAAAAGTAAAATAGTTAGTTTAGAAGAAGCTGGCCTTACAGAATCAGATATTAAAAATTATAATGCAATAACTATTGGTAAATGGTCTGGTAAACAATTTATAATTATTAAAAAAACAAAAGCTGGAAGTTTATCTGTAGATCAGGAAGTATTTCTTCAAAGAGGAGATATAGATTCTGAATTAGCAAATAAAATTAGTAAAGTATTAACTACTAAAGCTTTATTAAAAGGTAGAGAACTTACTCCAAAAGAAAGAAAAGCTTACTTTGAGGTATATATAAACAACTCTAAAAAAAAGAAACATAAAACAAATAGAGATAGAATACAGGTATTTGTTCGTGTTATCAATAATGTAGAAACTTTTACTGTAGAACTTAATGGAGAAAAAATTCCAGATGAAGTTCTTTATACTGAAGAGGGTGCTAAAATGATCAGTGAACATTTAAATGGTTTAAGAGAAAGTTCAAGACCTAAATTTGTAAAAGCTGGAGAGAAAGTAGGTTCAAATGGATATTGGCCTGCTAATGTATCTTATAACAATAGTCTTAAAGGTAAAAACTTTGATGACTATATTATTGAAGATGGTGTGATAAAAGAAAAATCTCAAAATTATTTTGATGCAATTAAAAATTACATTAAGATTGAGTATATAGGAAACACACTTGCAGATGAAAATGGTATTAATGCTTACATAAGTTTTGTTATTCCTGAAGGTACAATTGAGAATAAAGAAGTTATTCCTTTATATAAACCAAAACCAGAAAGTAAACCTGATTATAAAACTAAAAAAGATAAAGAAGAAACAAAACCTATTGCAAAAAAACAAGATTCTAAAAAACCAGTTACTACTGATACTGTAAAAACTGAATCTCCGTATGAGATATCTATGAAACAACAGATTGAAGATGCTGGAGGAAAAGTTGAAAGTTATAAGACTCGTCAAAAAACAGCTGATCTAGCTAAATTAGTTAACTTATCAGAAGAACAAATTTTGAAATTTAGATCAATAGCTCTAGAGTCTGTTCCTACTACAGATACTAAAGCTGCTGTAAAACCTATTAAATTAACTGAAGATGAAGTTAAAAAAACAAATATTAAAAATAATCCATCAACAAGAGTAGGCTTATTTGATGACATCATGAGAGGTTCATCAAATTCTGCATATTATAAACAAGTAGATAAATTAGAAAGAAATAAACTCCGTGATAAGTTTTTAGATCAAGTATTTAGATCTAAAGCCGATAGAGATAGAGCTGAGACATGGTGGAATAATTCACCTTTAAGTAAATTTATATCTCTTGAAAGAATTACTCAAGTAGTAAACTCTAATGCATTTGCAACTTGGTCTGGTTATGGTATTACTCTTTATGAAGCTGATGGTGGAACAATGGTTGATGTATACCATGAAGCATGGCATGGTTTCTCTCAATTACTTTTAACTCAGGATGAGAAAATAGCACTGTATGAAGAAATTTTAACTTTACCTAAATATAAAGGAAAAACTTTCTTTGACATTGAAGAAGAATTAGCTGAAGAATTTAGAACATATGCTAAATCAAAAGGTAAAAAAGAAGCCAAAGGTCTGTTAGGTAGAATTTTTGATAAAATTTATCAGTTTATTCAAAAGATGTTTGGTAAAGTAACTAAGAAACAAGCTGATACAAATTTACAAGATGTAGCATCTGTTAAAGAATTATTTGATAAATTATACCGAGCCTCTGAAAATCCAGAGATTCTATCTAATTTAATACCTTCTATGAATAATGTTATGTTTGGGAAACTAAACAGAAGCAAAGTCATCAATGATAACTTTACACTAGAAGAATCTAAAAAAGTAGCTGATGCAATAGATAGTATGATGGCTGTTATATTTCAAAATTATAACACAGACTTTAATACTACTGCTGGAGCTATTAAACTTCTTAAAAATCCTGAGTATAAAAAAGATCTTTATAAAGATGTATATGATCGATTTGAAAAATTAAGATTAACATATGTTGATGAATTAGAAAAAGATTATGATTTAATTATTGATCCTTTATTTAGTTCAGAGTTTGAATTACTAGATAAAATTACATTAAATTTTGGTAATCTTACAGATAGTCTTGAAGGAAAAGAAAAAAACAATGTAATTGCATATCATTTAGAAAAGTCTAGATATAAAGTTCTTAAGGATCAATTTATGGAAATTGAAGACCCAACGAATATTGAGCAAAGTAATCTTTTTAAATTAAATGATGGTGGTAATTCTATTTCTGCTAAAGATCTTGCAAGTGAAGAAACTATGATGTTATTATCAAGTATATTTATGGTTACAAAAGAAAATGGTAAGATTATACAAAATAGAGATGGTTTATTTGGACTCCCTAAGTTACAGGAAGTAAGTATTACTTGGAATAAACTTGCAAAAATACTACAAGGATCATTTGATGAAATTGATATGTATTTAAAAATTCTTGAGAGTTCTGAAAACTATCCTGAACTTAATCAATTATTAACTTTATTACCTAATCCATTTTTAAATGCTCAAAATTCTATGGGTGTTTATAATTCTTCTTTAGAATTTGATGCAGAAACAAATTTTTGGCAAGATTTTAAAAAACCTAGAATACCTTACATTCAGCTTAATTTAAATAAAGTAAAGATTAAACAAGATGATGAAGGAATTGAAGGTTTAAGTTCTGTAGTAGGGAAAGATTACGAAGCAAGGGTTGCAAAAGCAAACTTTGATGTTTATCAGGTAATACAAGACTGGAAAAATAATTTCTCTACAGCAGACTCTAAAGACAATCCTTATGTTACAAAAGATAAATTTGATAGGAATATATTAAATACTAAAAAAATTATAGAAGACTTTAATATTAATGGAGTATTTAATTATACAAAAGCAAATGAATTCTTAAAAGCAATAGGTATTGTATTAGATGAATCTAGTGCTGCAATAAAATCATTAATTAAAAATACTAATGAACCTTTCAGTACTACATTTGGAATTGATAGAATGTTTGAAGTAATAAAAATAGTAAATAAAAGTACTTCATCAGATGCATATTTATTTAAAAGAGATCCACTTACTTATTTATTAAATGGTCTTCCTGAACCTTTACGTAAAGATGAAAACCAAAGTGAAGAAGTAAGAGGTAGAATTAGAGCTCTTGCAGAAATACAAAATGCATTTTCTGATGGTTACTCTAATTTTAGTGTACAAACTCCTGAAGGAAATAGAGTTTGGGAACATATGCTTGATAATACAATTACAAGAATTGTTACATCCATTAACTCAGCAAATAACTGGCAAGAATTAACTACAGATAAAGCAGATCCTAATGGACGATTTAAACATATGCGTTGGTTAAGTGAAGCTAACAATACATTTACTGCATTTTCAAAATTATTAACTTCTATATTTGATTTAGATCCTATGTCTAGTACATATGGTGAAAAGATAACAGATACTAAACTTTTACTACAACATGTTGCTGGAACTCAAATGGTCAGTAATAAAAATGATGGTGGTACTTCTACAGCTTCTATGGATGCAACAGCTAAGTATCTACAAGAATTCCATACAATGTTATTAAGTGGAGTTGAAGAGTTTATGAGACATGCCTCTAAAAATACAGCAATGGGTATGACTTTAGATGGTGAAATAAAAACATATAATGGTAAAAAAGCTACTAAACTTTATGTTGATATAGAATCATTTGTTCCATATTCAGATGGAGAACTTAAAAGCTATGATATTATTGAAGGTTATTTTGCAGGTGAAGCCAATAGAATAGTTAGATTTAAACAGAATATTGATAAGTTTAAAACTTATGCCGGTTATAATAGAAAGGTTAAAAGAAAAGATGGTAAAAAAACTTCTGTATTAGCAGGTGAAGCATTTACTGCATTTGATGATATTTTATCTGAACCATTACAATTAGAAATATATTCTATTTTAGATAAAGCTTCTGAAAATCCTTTAAATTCTTTTAACATTATAGATGAATTAAACATCAACAATACTCTTAGAAATAAAATAAGAGCAGATGTTTCTAATTATTTTCAACAAGAAACATCTCAAAATTTAGATAGACTTAAAAAATCTAAGTATGTAGACGCATCTTTAATGGATAGAATTAGAGTAACTAATGATCAATTAACTAATAAAGAAATAGAAGAAGCCTTAATAAAAGCATATACATATAATTCTTTTATTCATAAAATGGAAACTGTAATTCTAGCATATGGTGATTTGGTACAATACAATCATGCTAAAGAAGAGTTTCATAAAAGAAATGCTGGTCTTGCTTCTGGAGGTAGGGGATTCCGTTCTGATCGTAGAGCACAAGTTTATTTAAATTCTATAAAGAAATATTATGCAGAAAGAAGAGGTTATGAAACTAGAAGTTATGACGGAACTTTAAAAACAGCTATTATTAAAGAAATGACATTCAATTCTGTTATGTATAAAGAATATAGGGATGAAATTGAAGAGACTTTCTATCTAAGAACTAAAGACAGAAAAAAATCAAAAGAAATGGCTGACAAAGCTGCATCTGAGTATTTTTCTAGTGACAAAGAACAGATGAAAATTGCTGATGGACAAGGTTATATTAGTTTTGAATCATATAGACTTCTTAAAAAAGCTGAAGGTAACTGGAGTGATCAACAAGAGTTACTTTATAGAAAAGTTGCTTTGGAAAAAAATATAACTGTAGAAGATGTAATAGAATTTTTTCCTCCATATAAACTACAATACTTTGGAAATATTGAATCTCCAGGTATGCCTGTTAATTCATTTCACAAATTTTCACTTGCTCCTATTATTCCAGGAGTTAATAAAGTAGGAACACCGTTGTATGATTTACATGAAAAAATGATGAAAGATCAAGTAGACTATGTTTTATTTGAATCAGGTTCAAAAGTGTCTCATATTGGAACAGGAGATGTATTATTTAATGAAGATGGCACTTTTAATAAAGATGCTAATTTTACTGTAAATACTATATATGCTGAATTTTTAAAAAATCAGACAGAGATTAACTCTAGTTATAAAGGTAAATCAATTTTTTCTACCCAATTACGAAAGTTAATTTTAGAAGGACTTTATGCACAAGGTAAAATTAAATCTACTAAATATAAAGATATTACAGAAGTTAGAGTAAAAAGATATGTTGATCACGTTGAAGAATATACAAATTTACTTAAGTTAGAACTTTTAGAAGAAATGGGGTATGAAGAAACAACTCCAGGTGAATATAAAGCAAAAAATAAATCTAGCTTATCTAAATTATTAAATGTTATCAGACAAAATCTTGAAAGAGAAGATGTTTTAAGTGATGCTTTAATTGAATTTATTGATGTATTTGATGAAACAGGTGAATTAGAACATGATTTATCTTATCATCCTGAAGCTTCTAAAATAGAGAAGTTATTGCTTTCTATGATTAACAAAAGAATTATAAAACAGAAAGTTACTGGAGAACCATTAGTACAAGTTTCTGTTGGTATGTATGCTAATCAGTTTGAAAAACCAGATTTAAGAAAAGCTTCCAAAGATGAGATTAAAAAATGGGCTTCTGCTACATATTTATTACCTACTTATCATAAGAAATCTAATGGTTATACTGCAGCAACAAAAGTTATGGTTGCTATGCAGGGTACATATTATAATCTATTTAACTTAGAATATCAAAATGGAGAACTTCTTGGTGTATATGATGATAATGGAGTTCTTGATATGGATAAATCATTAGAAAGATTAAATGAGAAAATCAAAGATGATTCTTGGTTAGATGCAAATGATGGAGCTGCAAGAAAAGCAATAACTATGGTAGGTGTTAGAATACCTGTTCAGGGTTTAAACTCTATGGAATATGCTGAAATATTTGAATTTTTACCACCTCAAGCTGGTAATATTATTATTTCTGCTGCAGAAATTGTAGCTAAATCTGGTGGTGACTTTGATATTGATAAACTTACAATTTTTATGAATACTCTTGATGAAAATGGTAGAGTTGTAGAAAGACAATATAAAGACAATAATGAAATTAAAAATTTAAGAGGAACAGATGACTTTATTAAAGCTATTAGTTTACAGAAAAAAGCATTAGAAAATGAGTTAATAGATGATATTAAAAATATATTAGAACTTCCAGAAAATTATGCTTCTTTAATTATGCCGAATGGTACATATATTCTTAAAGATATTTCAGAAAAATTGTCATCAATGGTTATGGCATATAATCCTAAGAAAAATAGAATGACTCAAGATACAGGAGAGATTAGTCCTACTAGAGTACTTGAGTCCTTGTATAATATTTATAAACATGAATCTAATATTGTAGGTAAAAAAACTTTAGGTTTAGGTGCTATTGAAAATACATTTAATGTTATTTTAAATGTACTAGGAGCATATATGCCGTCAAATTATGTTACTAATAAATTGACTAGAACAAGTAATATGAGATTGAGACATAATAAAATGGAAAAAAATGGAGAAGAAGTTATCTCTATATCAGATCTCTATGATGTTGATGGTCTAAATAAAATATCAGATGTTATATCTCAAATGATAAATGGATGGGTGGACGTTGAAAAAGATGCATGGATATTCTTTATTCAAGGTAATTATGAAGTAGCTCCAACATTAATATATCTTATTAAATCTGGTGTACCTGTTAAAGAGGCAATTTACTTTGTATCAAATCCTTTAGTGAGAGAATATGTAGAAGAGCAACGTCTTGCAAAATCTACATTTGCTGAAGTATTAGGTAAAAAACCTAAGAGTCCTGGACTTGCAAAATATCAAGCATCGTCTGCAGTAATAAAAAATAATTTTGTAAAAGAAGAGTTGTCATCTAAATCAAAAAATGATGATAGATATGAAACAGGACAGAAATTATTAAATAAATATTTTAAAGATAAAAAACAAAATCATTTTACTGAAAGTGATATGTTATCATTAATTGAATCAAATGATAAAAAAAGTGATATGGCAAAAGCTATGTTCTTACACTATTTAGAACTAGAACAACAAATTGCAGGATATACAGCACTTAAAATGTCATCTAATCCAGATACTGGTACAAAGTCTACACTTTCTGATGTAGAGCAAACTGAAGCTAATATTGAAGATTTATTTAATGATTCAAGAGTTCCTGCAGAAATTGTTGAGGCAATGATGGATGACTCTATTTTAAAATCTTTTTTTAATGGTCCTTTAGCTTTAGCTGTAAGTAAACCATTATATAAATTAAGATATCATGAAACAGTTAGTAGATATTTAATTGAGAGAAAGGGTCAAATCAAAAAAGATTTAGAAACAACATTCCCTGGAAAGACTATTGAAATGTTTAGTAATGTATTCAGAAATGACATTGTTAGTTTTATATTCCAAAATGCTATACGAAAATATAAAAAAGAAGATGGATTTATGTCTCTTAATTTGGAAACAACAATCCCTACGTCAGTTGCAAAAGAACTTACTAGAGGTGCATTTGTAAAAAATGGTACTTTATATATGGATATGAAACAACTTCGTAAAGAGTTTGAAGATGGAGCATGGATTGAAAATGCAGATACAGACAACAACTATGAAGACCGTGGTTTGTATCCATTACATCCATCAACATTTATGAATAATTCTGAAGTTAATTTTAATGAGTATGTAAAATTTGTTTCTGAAAGAGAATATTTAAGATCAATTAAGCCAATGAATAAAGAGTATGTTGATTCATTTTATTTTCAAGATGAACTCAAGAATACAAAAGAATTATTTGAAGATTTATCAAATGAAAAATCAATAAGATATACATATGAAAAACTATTAGCTATTGATGCATTAAATAATGCATATAATTTTAATCATATTTTTCAAGATAAAAAGGATTCATTTGCAATGCAAATTACAAAAATTATTCAGACGTATCCAGAACTTAAAAAGAACTATCCTGTTTTAGATAAATTAAAATTTGATTCTGATAAAGAAGACAAATCTTTTAACTTATTTATTGCTGATAAAGATTTTGATAATGACAAGTCTAATCTTTATAGTAATGATATAATAAGACTTGGTGATAAAACTGTACAAAAAGTTAAAGATCCTGTAGAAAATGATAGAATCAGTGCTATGTTTAAGTATTTAAATATGTATTCCTTTTTACAAACAGGTTTAAATAAAACTAAATTAAGCTTTACAAATATTACTGATTATACAGAATTTTTAGATATTGTAGAACTTGAAGGTGTTAAATTTATAGATGCTTTAAATAAAAATGGTTTTACTCTTTTAGATAACTTTTATGATCAATTTATTAGACAAAATCTTTCTACTAACTTATTAAAAAATAGATTTAAAGACTATTTATCTGATATTGATTATGAAAATGTAGAAAGAATTAAACCTATTGAAACTCCTACTGTCAAAAGAAATAAAATTAAAACTACTACTCAACCATCTACTAGTGTTAAAGAAGGAGTAGCAGAACTATTTGATTTTAATCCTGAATTAGCTTCTATAGGAACAGAACAACAGTACTCTCAATACTTAAATATTATATTTCCTAATAGTAAAGTAAAAGATATTGTTTATCATGGTAGTCCTCATTTTTTTGAAAAGTTTTCTAAAGAAAAAATAGGAACTACTACAATGTCTGGAAAAAATAAAGATGTTGAAGAAGGTTTCTTTTTTACTTCTAATGCGTATGCTGCTCAAGCTTTTTCAGAAGTAAATATAGAAGAAATGGCCACATCTGAAGAAAATTATAAAGATTTAAAAAATAAATTAGAAAAAGGTTATTTTAGTATGCCTGTTATTCTTAATTCTAACAATATTACTACAAAAGATTTTAATGGAAAAGCATTAAGTAGTAGAATACCTTTTACTAACAACACTGATACAATTATTTATAAAAATACAAAAGATTCACTATATATTTATTATAAAGAAGATACTGAAGATGTTTACGTTGTTAAAGAACCAGAACAAATACATATATTAGGTAGTAAACAAGATATAGAAGGATTTAAAGAGTTTGTTACTCAATCATCTACTAGTGTTGAAAGTGACTCTACTAATATGGATACAGTAAATGAAGTAGAGAGATTTGGTTTAAAAAATACAGATCAAGATAATGTGTTTACCTATGATGATAGTACGGCAAAAAATTCATT
>Ga0049080_10000050_pt1 | contig 34574 bp, 49 predicted proteins | sample GreLakmeER15MSRF_FD_66716 | JGI IMG/M metagenome (GOLD analysis project Ga0049080, IMG submission 66716) | Freshwater lentic microbial communities from great Laurentian Lakes, MI, USA - Great Lakes metaG ER15MSRF | ecosystem: Environmental > Aquatic > Freshwater > Lake | place: Great Lakes... | reverse complement strand
TATTCTTCGGGTTGAAAACGATAAGCCATACAAATATTTTACTTCATTTAGCGCCAGCGTGGAGCCAGTGATTTTAGTTGAGAACGGCGCTCAGGGCTGATTTGTGTAGCCTGATTGGGTTCATCACCCCGTGGGATACCACGAGGACCGACTTTACCATCGTTGGTGAGGCGCACAGGCTCTGCTCCTACAGGAGCGAACTTCTTACCTTGTGCTTCCATCTCTAGTGCTGTGTACAAGTTGAACTCTTCAGGCCAGAAGTAATCACTTGTATTAACTCTTTCACCTTTGTGAACACCACGGCTGTACTGGCGTGCGTTCATACGGCTCAAAGTGCCAAGAACCTTGTCTTGACGCCTGTTGGCGTCCATTGTTCCGAGGTAGCCGTCTGGGTATTGAGCGTCTACTGCTGTGCGAAAACCTGAAAGTTGTGCGTCTTTACCGTTGCGAAATACTGGCTCAGGACCCATGGTGACGGCAGTACCAACTCCAGGGGCTTGTGCTGGGCTATTCCATGATGTAAATGTAGGTGTTTGCTGTGCCATTATCCCCACATACCTCCTGCTGACATAGATGGACCTAGTACGCCACCACCTCCACCAATAGTGGAAACAGGGCGTGCAGAACGAGTAATTGCTTTTTTACGCTCGTAGCGTTGGCTTGTTCGTGATTTAGAACGAGGGTTCTTTTTAGTAGTCATTTTGAGTGTAAGCGCTAGTAATGTCTTGTGCTGAATCATCAGGATTAAACTTACTCAATGTTCCACCTTCGTAGAGTCCTTCACGGCGCTTATATGTACCCCAGTGCGCTCCAGACGGGCTTACAAGGTGCTGTGCGCCTGAGTCGTCCTGAAATACCTTAGCGCCCTGTGAAATCGCCTTAGAAGCCGTTTTAGACCATTCTGTGTCTGGTTGTCTACCAACAGATCCTTGGTTTCTAAATACTTTCTGTCCTTTATACCTTGGCATTATTCTTCGCCACCAGCAATCTCAATGTTTGATGCTGTGCCCAAATGACCATATTGCATAAATCGGGCTACGGCAGTGCTGGGGTGCATTCCAGAGTTCCTAACAAACTCGTCAATATGTCTTTCAAACTTCTTGCCTTTAGTGCCAAATGCACCTGACATAATCTGCTCGGCATGCTTTGCTGTGGCATAATCTGCACCTGCAAGGCGTCCACGAATAGCAGTTTCTCCACTACGAAGATTATTCCATGCACGCTCTTGGCGCTTTGCTTGGCGCTTACTCATCTCTGGTCGTTCAGGGATGCCATCAGTAAGATTAATTACTCTTTTTCCATCTCTTACTTCGTAAGACTCAGTAGCCATAATTACCTCATTTAATTACTGGTTTAAATGATATCGCAGAAATGGTTTCTCCGTTTTCCCCCACAATGTCATCAAAACCAATGATGAATGACAAGTCAGTCCCACGAGGCGCAACAAACCCACGGGCAATTGCGGCTGCTTTTGCGGCTTGGTTTACTGCCGATGCGCCAATAGCACGCATTTTAGGCAATTGACCAGCGTTAATAGCACGAGCCAGTAGTGATCCCACGGATTGGGGGTTACTAGACCCCGATACCTTCAGGACATCGTCAATAGTTGTGTTCAATTCTTGTGACACAGTTGTACTCCTTGTTATAAGTTGTACACCTATTCTAGTTGAAACCAGCGTCCTCTAGCAGTTGAACCAAATCATCTAACCGAAGTACGGCGTAAGACTCACCTAACGCTTTTTCACCTTTACCTGCCCTTTTGACAACCAGCACAGGAACTGCGTCACCCAAACGCTTGGCTTGCTCTACTGTGTCATTGAGCCATTGGCTTAGTTGGAAGGCTTTTTGGTTTTTGCACTGAACGGCTACTTTTCGCATGTCAGACTTTCGGGCAAGACCGTTGACATCTCCAGTGTCGTTTCCACCTGACAGGGCAGGTCTGTGAGCGTGTATAAAACCTTTATTGATTAAATAGTCTCTTACAAGTACCTCAAAAGAAGTTCCCTTGGCTTTAGCCTTGTTACCCATAAGTCAAATGTTCTAACCGTGTGATCTCTGCTTCAAGAGACTTAATCGTGGCTTGTAGGCGAGTGCGCTCGTTTAGAAGGTTTTCAACTTGTGTGTCTAGGTCTTTTACTAAAAGGTCTTTTTCGTGACTTGTATCTCTCATAGACTTCACTGTCCTTTCAAGACGGTCACGGTCAGTCACAATTTGTAGGTGTTGAGAGTACGGAACAGATCCTTCAGCCATTGACGGTACTCTTCTTTGTCAAGTTGTTGTACAGGTCTAGTACATGAGACCATTCCCGATACCAACGCTTTGCATTGGCTTCTTCTCTCTTGGCTTCGTTACGCCAAACGCCTACTTCTTTACGAGTCACATCTAATTCAGATTGCACAGATTCAAGTTTCTTTTTTAACTCATCTCGCTCTGATAGGGCTTGTATTAACTTTTCATTTAAAGATGATGCCGAGCATTCATCTACACATTTAAACTTGACCATTATGGTTTCCTCTTCGTGTGGTATGAATCTGCAATTAACACGCCACAGAGAAAAACTGCTGTGATCATAATTATTTGAACAATAAAGTCACCCATGGGGTACTCCTTTGGTTGGTTGGAAAACCACTTTATCGGGGTTTTTAAAATTAGTGACCATAAAAGGCTCTAATTTTTTCCTTTAACCTTTCATTTTCTTCTTGTAGTTTTCTACAGAGGTCTACCCAATATTTAAGGGTAGTGCGTGGATCTTGTTCTGGCTTCTCATCATCCCCCATTAGTCGCCTCTGTAACCTTTTGCAGTTACTCGGAGGTACTCAGACCCAAAATAGTTAATCTTCCAACCAGTCGGTGTGGTAGTTAGAAGTTGGTACTTTGCAAGCATGACCATAACTTCTTTTACACGAGACAAGTTACGGAACTTGTGAGGAAACATAGTCAACATTTCTTCAGCCGTTACAGACTTCTTTTTCATAGTGGCGTACCGTAGAGCACAGTGAGCCGCACCACCATAGGTTATTCGTGGTGGTTTTATCATGAGATGTACCGTGCTTGTTTGTATTCTTTTGGTGCCAAACCAATACGGCGACTTAACTCACGACTCAACACTTGAGCACCACGCTCGCAACGCTCAAAGACAGACTCAACCAACTTGCGATATGCCCTACATTCACTGTATACAGTTTGTGCTTCAATCACTTCTGGGTTGATGTCACGGTGTGCTTTAGCCAAAGTGACTGTGTCACCCTTTTCTTTAGTTCCCCACTGTGTGATCAACACCATAGATTCAGTGATGCGCAACTGGTTAGCCGCACGCTCTTCGGCAATCTCTGCCTGCACATAGTCAGCCTTGGCGTAAGAAACCCACGCCATAAACTCACTGTACAAAGACATTAATTTATTGTCTGGTAACTCGTCTAGGAAGTTGGGAAGTGACGGAATCTCCGATACTGGGCGTTCTGGTAACCCGAACTTCTGTTGGAACTTCGCTACCACGGGGTCTACTGGACGATTCATTGGTACTATTCGTGTCACTCCAACACTCCTTCTTAAAGTTACAATTTTTACAAACACGATGATCCTGAGACAACCATGTAGGTCTCTCTGGTGGTGCTTTATCTTCTAATGCACGAACCACTGTGTGGCACGAAGCAAGTATGCCATCAACTATATCGGGTTGGAACTGAATAGAAAACTCTTTGACATCTTGAGTTGCTTTCCATTCGTACAAAATCACTGCTTCATGTATGCCAAGACAGTGCATGTACAACTGTGTTTGACGAACATGCGAGTCAAACGGTTTCTTAATACGATTCCACAGTTCATCAATAGTAATTTCTTTTTTACCATATGGAGCAAACAATCCGTAATCTTCCATACGGATAGTTCCCACGCCAAGGCTTTTAATCTCAAGAACTGCACGACCATTCTTGTCGCTAATGATTCCATCAGCGTGTCCCATAATCAAATGTTCTTCATCAATCACAGGAACTTCAACGGCTACCATTACACCTGCTTCAGTCAACCAATTCTGCCACTTCTGGTGAATAAGATGACCTTCAGCAAAGATGTTTAATCGTTGAAGAGTGAACGACTCAATAGGTTCTGGGTAACCCTTGATTTTGTACCATGATGAACGAGGGCACCAATCCTTCTTACAGATCTCAGAAGGGTGCAGGTGGAGGCTGTCACGCTCGTCAGTGGTTTTAGCGTTGTTCTCCAACAGAAGGCGTTCTACGGGCGCTAGGAGCCTGTAGGGGCTGTTTAATAGGCGCTTCATGTCCTCTGGCTTAATCATTTTTACCAATCATTTCTACAAAGTCGTCTTCGGTTAAAACAACATACCTACGCCCAGCAAGATCAAACTGCAACACAGGGGTACGGTCTTCTGTAATGGCTCGCTCTATTAATTCACGAAGGTCAATTTCTTTTAGGGTAATTGATTTCTTATTAATAGTCAGTTTGTTTTCAAATAAAAACTCTATAGAACGAACATCATTCTTTCGCAACCAACCACTACCTGAACCAGCATTGCGACTACCTTTGTAGGTGTTGGCTGTGCGCTGTTCTTGCTTCTTAGATTGCTTCATGATACTGCGCTTTTCATCAGCGCCGAATGTCATGATTCAATACCGTATTTGTTAAACACTTCATCGTGTAGTTTGGCTTGTAAGTCAAGATCCTCACGGATACCGTCTAGCACTTTTTCTTTACCTTGCCAGCGTTGTCCGTCATACGAGTAAAAGGCACCTGCACGCTCAATGAGACCAGATGCAATACCAATATTCACCATGTCTTTAATAACATCAAATGAACCAAATGAAAAGTGTTCTGAATCTGTGAAGTAGAAGTCAACAACGGCACTCTGTTGAGGACGGTGTGTCTTGTTCTTAATAGTACGACCCTTGATGGTTTGACCCACAGTTTCGTCTTTCTCTTTAAGCCACTCATCACGCTTAACTTCTACACGGCAGAAGTAATGGAAGTTCTTTGCCTTGCCACCTGGTGTTGTGCGATTGTCTCCCCACATGACACCAATCTTCTCACGCCATTGGTTAATGATAAGACCTGTACACCCACGATCTTCATCAACAAGAGAGCGCTTCTGTGACTTAGAGGACTTACGGAAGAACTTTCCAGTAAGACGAGCACCAAGACCCATGGTGAACTCTTCCATCATCTTCTCTGCTTCTGCGTCTGGAATAAGAGCAGGCAATGAGTCAATAACAATCATGTCAACAGCACGGTTGTCCAATGCACGAATAGCAAGGTCATACACCTGCTCCATGATGTTGTTCTCAACAATCCAAAGACGGTCAAGGTCTACACCAATTGATTTTGCATAGTCAGGCACGAAGTCTTCAGCCGCAATCCATAAAGCGCAGAACTCAGGGTCAAGTGCTTGGTTAGCCGCAATTGTCTTGTATGCCATAGCAGTCTTACCTGATGACTCTTCACCAATGATTTCACTCCATTGGTTTACAGGCCAGCCACCCCCAAGCATAAGGTCGTATGACAATACACCTGTTGTAATGCGAGGGATCATCTCACGAATGTCAGAGCCACGGACAATGCTTCCTGCCCCACTCTTCTTGTTAATAGATGCAATTATTGATTGTAGTGATTCGTAGTCTGCCATTTTATCCTCTTGGTTGTGCTTGGTCATACATTCCATTCCAGCCACACTCATAACAGCGTGGTGCTGGACTGGCTCCGTTAACCATTGTGTTGTGTCCCCTGCCTGTACGGGAGAATACATAAATGCTTCCACAGTCAGGGCAGGACATGTTACCTTCTTTGCGCATCGCTTCCCCACCTTGCCACAAACGAAGTGCTTCACCCATAGTGATGTTGTCCGTGGGTGCTCTTGACGGATCAAGAAGGTCTTGTCTACCAGACTGTTGCTGTGCAGGCGCCTGTTGTTGAGGTGATTGCATAGGTATGGTCATCGGTGGGGATACAGGTGGAGTTTGGTAAGTCCTCTGTGGTGTTGGTTGTTGCCCAACAAGTTTTTTTGACCACCAGTCACTCATCGTTAATCTCCTCGTCTATTTCCATTACTAAAATAACTTTTTCGGAATCCAATAAATTATTAACTAAAGAAACACCATGTGACACCAAAGTGCGATGAAATTCTTCTTTGTCATCTAGTGGTACATCACTAAGTTCTCGTAGTTCGCAAAACCAATCAGACGCTTGAATTATACTTTCAAGCAATCCCATTGATGTGAGTAATGCCCAACGGGAAATAACTTCGTAGGTTTCTGCTTCCTGTACTTCTTCAGAAGGAATAGAGAACCCAGCACTGTTTGCAAAAGACTGTCCTAACGCTGGTGAAAGCATGAGGTAGTACATTCTCTTGTCTAAGGCGCTCACTTGGCATCTGCCCAACTGTAGGCAGAGTCACAAGACACAAGTAATGGCACGCCATCAATGATTCGGTCATGTCCCATAGCCGTAATGAACTTTGGCTTAAGGTCTTCAAGAATGTCTTCAGGCACAGATACCACCAGTTCGTCATGCACTTGTACTAGAAGGTTAGCACCAGTTCCTTTCAACATCTCTGCAATGTCAATCATTGCTTGTTTACAGATATCAGCCGCTGATCCCTGCACTACAGCGTTAACTGCTTGGCGCTCTGCACGAGAACGGGTGAAGTCATCTGATGAACTCAGGTCTGTCAATCTGCGTCTGCGTCCTGAAATGGTGGATACATAACCTGTTCTGCGACCTATCTCAATAATGCGCCGTTTCCATTCTGTCAACCCAGAAAACTGTTTGTAATACTGGTCAATCATGTTGCGAGCATCATCTACCTCAATGCCTGTGAGGTTGGCTAACTTATGTGGTCCACCACCATACGCTGTTAAGAAGTTAACTCCCTTACCAATCTGGCGCTCTTCATCAGTTACTTCAGACTGTGGTTTTTTGAATAACAGAGCGGCGGCTCCTGTGTGAATGTCTTCGTTGTTATTAAAGATACGCACCATCTGCTTGTCCTGTGAGAACATTGCCATCACACGAAGTTCAATTTGGTCATAGTCAGCCACCAGCAACTGATGACCTTCTGGTGCCACAAACAAACTACGAATGCTAGAAGATCGTGGAATGTTCTGGAGGTTTGGGTTACTGGAAGATAAGCGACCTGTGGCAGTACGGTGCAAGTGAAACGAGGGGTGCAATTTACTCTGGTTTAACTTCGGAATAAGGCTTTCTACATATGTTGTTTTTAGTTTTTGCGTTTCGGAATACTCCAACAACAATGGCACTACAGGATGTTGTGTCTTCAACTTCTGTAGTGACTCTTCATCTACTGATGGTGCGCCTTTAGCAGTCTTCTTAACTGGCTTTAGCGCCAGCCCACCTTCACGCTTCTTGTTGAACAAGAGCGCTTGCTTGTGTGGGTTGGAGTCAGGGTTAAACCCAATGAATGAATACTCGCTAATGCCCAAGATAATCTCACGAAGTTTTGTGTCTAGTTCTTTACCTAACTTCTTGAGAGCACGGCTGTCCACCAAGATGCCGTTGTCTTCCATCTGCATAAGAACACGGAGAACCTTAGAGTCAAGTTCAAAAGCAGAAAGTAAGTCTGTTTGACTACCGATCTTGCGCCATAGGTGTGTGTACAACAACCATGTCCAGCGAGCGTCAAGGTGTACATACCTAGCGGCTTTGTCAAAAGGAACCTTGTCAATAATTGCGCCTAACTTGCCTTCACGACCATGCGAGTTAGTCTTGTAAATATTCTTGACAACATTTTCCATTGAGTAACTAATTAAGTTTTCATCAACAATGTGTTGCATCAAGATGGTGTCAGCAAAAGGTCCGTATGGTAGTTCTCCGTAATACTTGCCAATAGAGCGAGCATCAAACTTAACATTGTGCCCGATTTTTACAAGGTCACTAAAGAACAGGGGGCGCAGTATCTCTAAAACTTCTGTTCTATTTAATTGTTCTGGTGGTGTGTCATGTACAGCAGGAATCACATAGCGAGACTTTGCCATTGACTCTTCACCATTCTTAAGCAACTTACGGTATCCCACAGGTGGAGTAGTTGTGCCGTCACCGACTTCTTCTGGTATCAGAATGACACCAACATTGTGACCCATAGGTATTGCCCACGAATGACCATGTGTTGCTAATGAAATCCAAAATACTTCATTGCGTTTTGGGTCAAGGGCAAGATCACCACGGTAGCGAGCCTCTACAATGTCACGAGCCTTTCGTGCAATTTCAGGTGTAGGACTCTTTAACTTGGACAAGTGTTCTTTCCACTCCTTGTCCACAAACTCAATGAGATCGGGGTGTCGCTCCAAGTTACCACGGGTCTCCACATCAAATGCAAAAGACCCGTGGGCTTGAATAACGGCTACGGCTTCCCGTACTTCATCAAGCGTTTTAACAACGCTGTAGTTCATCAGTCAGACTGGACTTCAAGAGCCACTTCTGCCAATGTCTTACGAGATGGCGTTCTGATGATGTCGTCTGTGTAGGCAGTACCAGAGAAATGCTTGAGTTCCTCTTTAGTTAGCGCCTCAAGGCTCCAATCACCCAAGTCAGTCTCACGCACCATCTGGTGGTTGGTTGAGGTGGTTGCACCCTTACCACTACGAGACACTGTCCAGTAGTGCTTAGAGAGTGGTCCCATTGCTGGGTGATCGTTGAAGTTCTTAAGTGAGTCAATTACTCGTGCACCAACTTCGTATGAACGAAGCACTGGCTCTTCTCCTGGGGTCAAGAGAACCACATTGAAGTTGAAGCGCCATGATGGGCGATTCCCTGCTTCGCAGAGTGGGCATGTGGTGTCTGCATCGGAAATGCAAGTAAACGACATCTGTCCTTTGCGCTCTACCCAATGCTGACGGTAACGAGCGTATGGTTGGTCTTCAATGAACTTAATGATTTGAATCTCATCAGTAACTTTAAGACGCTTTGCAAACTCATCACTGCTTGAAGAAGTACGGTCTGCACTGCCCCAACCACTGCGTACAACTTTGCGTGGCGCTTGTTCATCGGAATCTGTTGATTCTGGTCGTGCTGTGCGTGTTAGCCCAGTTGATTGGGGCGCTTTTGCTGGTGTCGTGAACTCTTGTTCATCGTCCTCAAAGTCGTCATCCCATCTTCCCTTTGTGTTATCTAAGTTTGGCATTGTTTGCTCTCCTGTGTTTATTATTTTGGCCAGTTGGCCTGTATGTGTGATATGAAAGATACCCAGTTATTGGCTTCTTGCCAACTCCCATTGCGAGTACCTAGTAGCCCGTTAAGTTCTAGTGCTTCAAGCACTGTTTCAACTTGTTCACGGGAGTAAAGACGATAGCCCTTACGATCTGTGTTTAACAACTCGGCACCAGATGCTTTTGATGTCCGATATGTCGGTGAAGGAATCCAACCTTTGCGTTCCCATTTGCGTACTGTTTGTGACTTGCGCCCAACAATACTTGCAAGCGCTCCAATGGTGTACAAATCAATCGTTTTACCATTAATAACTGCTGTCTTTTTAGGAACACCCACGAATGGGTCATCCATTGCTTTCTTTGGAATACCTTCAGGTCTATTTTTTGGTTTAGTTTTTCCAGGAAAATCTGGAAGTTCCCCAAAAAGATCAAGAACATCTTTCATGCTTTAAAAGCCCAAGATTCTTTTTCGTAATAAAAACCTTGAATCACTTCTTCTAATTCTTTGTTGTTCCAAGCAAGTCCTAGAAGTTTGTCTTCACTCAGCATTTCTACAACTTCTTTGATTGCATCCCAATGACCATTTTCTTTTGCCCAAGCAGTTGCTTCATCCATATCAAACGAGCGAGAAACACGGCGTTCATATTTCAACTCCAAGTCTCCAACTTTGAACCACTTGTGACCCTTGTTGTCTTCGTAGCCGTTTGTTTGGATGGCATCAATGAGTTCTGCCTTCATAGCATTCTGACGCTTGGTTAAGTTATCAATTGCTTCTTTAGACTTCTTGAACTCTTGCGCAAGTCGTTCGTAGTAGTCAGGTGTCTTTTCCATATTCATCTTTTTATTATCCTTGCTTTTCCAATAGTAATTAAACCTTCTGTTGTAATACAACATTCTTGTTGAAGTTTTCCAGCCGTACCTGGGCGCTTTTTACCTGTCCATTTAATAAGACCTAGTTTTCTCAACTTGTTGCACTTGGTCCAATACTCTGTATGGCGATCATCAACAATCCCACACTCAATAGCCACTTCTTCATCAGTCCTTGGTTTAATTGCGTACACTTCTAACATGGCAGTAAGCAACCCAGTTCTATCTACCAACTTTTTATAAGACAATTTAGAAGTTTCTTGAATAGTTGGATTTTTCTTTTTACGAAGTTTTTCTTTAAGAATCATGTTTTCTTTTTGAAGTTCTGCAACAAGATTCTGTAATTCTGAATTAGTTGACACCTAAACCTCTGTGTTTTTTAGAAAGTCGGACAAGGTGCCCAAGGAGAGTTCAAACTTACCTTGATTGTCATAATTTCCATCAAGGAATGCAGAGTTAATTCCACGCTTTTGCATCAGCATTTCATACTGCCTTTCTTCAATAGATCCCTTCATTACGAATGCTGTAATTGTGACATGGGGGTGTGTTGAAGATAATCTGATTATTCGGGCTTCTCTTTGGTCCAGTTTTCCAGCCGACCAAGGGAGGTCGTAAGAGATAAGGTAATTGGCCTGTGGTAAGTCCACGCCATAACCTCCCGCATCAGACGATAGAAAGAGCCGAACATCAGGATCGGTGGCAAATCTTTGCTTGGCAAGGTCTCTCTGGCTTGCGTCCATACCACCCATGAAGAGTACGCTTTGCGTAAATCCTTCAGTTGCTTTCTGGATAAGCCGTAGGTTCTTTTTAAAGAACGAGAATAGAACCACCTTGTTATTCGGGTCTTCATCTAATACATCCTTAATGTAGGTTATGACTGCGTCTAGTTTGGGTGCCTTAACGGTCTGGGGTATCCATCCTGCTTTGACAATGTTTGAAGCGTACTGACTACCTTCTGTCGTCTGTGAAGGATCATCATATGCCTTAGCAGATTCCAACACCAACTGAGGATTATCGCAAAGCATGCGAAGTACAGTAAGCCTAGCCATGATTTGACCTTGCGCATCATTACCTCCTGCGCCGTTGTAGTGTGACCACAAGTCAAACCCTTGACCGTGACTTGTTATTGCTTTATTGATTTCATCAATTAAGTCTTTACATATTTTCTCATAGATTGCCGCACCAGCAGTATCAAACCGAATGGGCACTACCTGCGTAATCACATTGGGTAGTTGGTCTTGAATGTCTTCACGAGTTTTGCGAACCATCACTTCAGAAAGAGAATCATTTAAAGAACTTAAATTGCGATAACGAATTGGAGCGCCGTAGTGATTCCTCACAATAAAAGTACGGTCAAAGATATCAAAGCGACCCAACACATTGGGGTCAACAAATTCCATTATTGAAAATAGTTCTTCTGGCTTGTTTTCAATAGGTTGACCTGTAAGTGCAAATCTGTATTGAAACTTCTTTCCTAGTTTCTTTAGCATCTTAGAACGCTTGGCACGAGGAGACTTAATGATGGTGGCTTCGTCAATTACTATGGCGTTTGCACCAAGATGTGTCAAGTAAGTTTGATCGTTAAGAAGTGTCTCTGGGTTGACAATGACATACTTACAGCGCAATGCTGAACGCCAAATAATTTCACGGTGCTTAGGTGGGCCGTCAATAACGCAGGCTGACGAGTTTGTAAACTTTTTAATTTCTCGTAACCACTGATACTTGAGACTGCTTGGAACAACAATCAATACTCTGTCCAACTCACCTAAATCAAACAATTCTTCTAAAGCAGAGATAGTGGTAACTGTTTTACCAGCACCCATAACCATGGCTAAAAGCATCTGTCCTTTGTCAACCATACGCTGGCTGGCTTCTTCTTGAAATGGGTATAAGTTTCCTGTAAACACTACAGCCACCAAGGTATTACGGAAGCGTTAACCACTGCTATTTCAATCTCGTCATCTGTCATGTCACCAAGGTCTTTTGCTTTTGTGTGACCGTAATGAAGCCAGTAGACACCACCTTTAAGTAATGGCATATCTTTAAATATCTTTTTTGCGCTGGCAATCCCTGCTTCATCATTGTCCATCGCAACAATTACTTTGTCTGCAACACTGTACGCCAGTTGTAATTGGTTCTTTGTAATTTGTGCGCCAAAAGTTCCTAGACATTGAATGCCAGAAAAGGATGATGCAAAGCGAACAACATCCAACGGTGATTCCACAAGGATGGCTGTGGTGCTCCTGAACTGCTCAATACCAAACAGGGTGTCGCCCTTGCGCACTCCTGTTGGATGGTTGTATGTGGAGTTCAAACCTTTTTCTTGCCAACCCATCAGGTCTCCCTCGGAAGAAACCATTGGAATAATCCACGAGTTGTTTTTATCATTCCAACGCAGACCATGTTTACGAGCCGCTTCTGCTGTGATGTTGCGACTTGCTAAACGGTTTTTAGGAACCTCTGGGTAGTGCAAGTACATCTGGTGGTCAACTTCAGGTCGGCGCTCCCATTCAGGCATCTGCAACCGTTGGACATTGTTGTTCATAATCATTTCAGTAACAGCAAAATCTTCTTTACCTGTTAGTTCCATAATGAGTTGTGGCAAAGTGCCTCGTGCACCACACGAGTAACAAATCCATAGACCTGTCTCAGCGTTCATAGACCACGAAGGGGAGTTATCTTCTTTACCTGTGCGTGCTAGGTGTACAGGACACCGAGCAGAAATTTCTTGACCTGCTCTACGAACATCTACTCCGATAGATAGTAGAAAGTCTCCAAGATCAGTAGTACCAGCCATCATTGCCATCCTTGCCTTCCTCTCCGACTTCAGTGAAGTCCATTGTGTCCCAATCCCATTTAATACGAATCTCACCTTTAGGTGCAGTTCTTGCGAGAACTACACGCACGATTGCTTGGTTATCAATATCTGGGTCTGACTCAACACCCAAGATTAAATCTGAGTCTTGAGCAAATGATGATGTGTAACCAATTGAATCGGCAGATATCTGACGAGACTTCTTGTTGCCAAGTTTCCACGATAGTACCTGTGTGGTTCCGATAAGTGGGACATCAAACTTCTGTGCTAGGCGCTTAAGCGAACGAGTAATATTGGTAAGCGCTTGTGGGCTTCCTTTTGGTTCACCGTTCTCATCATCCATCAAGTACACACCGTCAACAATTACCAAACCTGGTCGGTATTGCTGAATCTTCCCTGCGATTGCGCTGACCGTTGTCAATGACGAAGCATCTTCGGTCATGATAAATGGGTGCATGTTTTTGCGAACCTTAATGGCTTTTTCAATTCGTTCTAGTTCTTGCATGCTTAAATCGCCACGCATAATTCTTGTGTGGGATACGCCAGCAACGATGGCGTCATAGCGAGCCTCTTGCTCTTCAATACTCATTTCAAAAGAAACATACATAGGCGTAATGCCGTGGTTGTGAGCCGCATTAGCCATGATGAGTGTCATCAATGACTTACCTTTCTTTGCTTCACCAACAAAGGTAATCAACTGCTGTGGGCGAAACCCTGCTGTAATTCTGTCTAGCCCACCAAAGCCAGATGGTATTCCTCGCAATGAGTTTGGAGTATCTCGCATAATGCGATAACGCTCCATACGCTTTTCCCAAGTTTGAATAATGTCAACATCACGAAGGTGTGCAACTTCAAGAGCCGCTTTTTGTAATCCTTCAGAAAGAATCTTTGCGGCTTCATCTGTGTGCTGATTGTTAAGTGATGGCGTAGCCGCAGTTACTGCAAGTACAAGATGCTTGTGCTTGTATGCCATGAACAACTCATCAATGAGTCGTGGGAATGGTTCTGCCTCAGCGTTTAGTAATTGAAGGTCTGCGTACTCTTGCTTAATGACACGGGGTGTAGGAACAGCGCTGTACTCACGCCAGTAACTAAGCACCCAAATAAATACATTTGCAAGATCTGAGTTGAAATGGTCGGGGCGAACTCCTGCATCAATAACTTCAGACAGGCTTGCTGTTTGAATTATCTTGCTTAAGAGAAGATGCTCGCTACTTGCCATTATGGTGTCCATGCTTTGTCAGGGCTAACAACAGTGGACCTAATTCCCAGGGTGCGAGCAATTTCTTCATCAGAGGTGTAGATGATACGCACTGCTCTTTGAAAACGCAAGTCGTATTCCAACATTTCTGGTGATTCATAATAATACACTGGGCAATTAATACCTTTGCGTATTAACCACCGATCAATTGCATCCACAGCATCTGGATGTGTAAAAGTGTAAACATCTGTGCCAAGACCTAAACGGTTAACACAATCAGACAATGCTTTCAATGGCATGTCATTAGGTTCCCACATACGAATAACTGCGTCCCAGTTGTTGCGCCTGCGTTGCACTGATTCAAGAAATGCTCTACCACCTTCTGGTGGTGACGCAAGTAGTCCATCAAAAACAACGCCTTGTGCAATGGATGCAAATTCTGATATGTCGTTACCCTGCATTCTCTTCAATCCACTGACTAATGCGGTAGTCATCTCCTTTAAGTGGGGCAACATAACAACATGATTTAATAATTGACGCAACACTTGCGCTGTACATCTGTTCAAGTGCTGATGGTTTCATTGTTGTTGTAACAATGGTGGTTAACTTCTCGTGGTAACGACTTTCAATCAAAGAAATAATTGTGCGCTTTGTAAAGTCAGTTGGTCGCTCTGAACCAAGTGAGTCAATAACCACAATGTCAAAAGTCTCTTGTAGATACTTCATTGTGTTTGGGTCTTCGTAACCTTCAGGAAGTTCATCACCAAACTTGATTTCGTTGTATGCCATCTGGATGTACTTGTCAGCAGTAATGAACATTCCTGACAAGTTGTATTTGTACACAGCACGCTTAAGAACTGCTTGTGCTAAGTGTGTCTTACCCGAACCACTACCACCAACAATGTATAAACCTTGTCCGTCTTCAACATAAGTTTCTACAGACTCCAGCCATTTGTTAATCAACTGCAAGGTGGTCGCATTGTTTGCTGTGGTCTTGTAGTTGTCTAGTGTGTCTTGGCGAAAGCGTTTAGGTATGTGTGTGTTACGCACACGCTCTTCAGGATCACGGTTACGCCAGTATTTTTGACTACGCAACTCGCTCATCGCAATAAGTCCTTGTTAGACAATTCGTGTATCTGGTTGGAGGTCATCATATGTGTCAGGCTCCTTAAGACTGGTTGCTTGCACCTTTGAGGCGAGAGCGTCAAGATTAGCAAGAAATCCACGCCATGGTGCAACACCAACTGGTAATGGTTTTACTTGTAAGCCAGCAACAAATGAATTCATCATTGACTTGATGTCAGCAATACTATGCCCAGCATTTTTTAGTTTGCGCAATCCAACCAACAATGCTTTTGCATTTACGGGAGAGTTAAGGTTTCCCCAAACATCTTGTGGGAGAATGTCGTTGAAGTAATAAATAAGACTTGTCAAGGTTTCTTGACGGGCGGGTTTCTTCTTGGCAACTGGGGCTGGTGCATCGGGGTCTGACCCCAACGGCTTACCCCAGTCATCTTCGGGGCGAGCCTTCATATCCGATTATCCACCTCTAGGTCTTCATAGTCCTGAATCGGTCTCTTGTTATGGTTACTCTTTTTATAACTCTTGTTATTAGTTCTTATTTGGGTGTCATGGGTGACACTAGGGGTAGTGTCACTGGTGTCACTAGGGGTAGTGTCATGGGTGTCACCACCTAGTGTCATGGGTGACACTACCTCCTCAGCCAAAAGCACAGCAGGGTTGTTAAAGTTGATTATGAACCTATTGGTCATATTGTGACCATTGGTGCCTCTATGACGCCGTATGAGCACTCCTGTGGCCTCTAGACGGGCGATAGCACGAATGACAGTCCTTCGGTCACACCCCACCTGATCAGCAATATATTTGTACGAGGTGGTGGTGCTCTGGGACTCGGCTTTCATATAAGTCAACAACTCCAAAAGGACTGCTTTTGCCGTGGAATCTCCCTGAAGGTAGGGCAGTACCCATCGGGGAAAGGCTAGGAAAGGACCGCCAAATTTTGTTGACATATGTTGCTCCGTGTGTTGATTGGTTGGGGTTTAGAGGATACACTATAAATTCAATACTTGGTCGTCCTTGTGTTGGTTGCTTAGATTAGTGCTGGGGGTTAATGCCTCCAGCATTAGTCGTTTATGGGGTAAAATAGTTCCATGGCTACAAAGAAAAAAGAAGTCTGGGATACACCAGACCCATCCAAAAAAGACAAGAAGTTGACGCCTGAAAAAAAGGCTGAAGCAAAGGCTCGTGCTAAGAAAGCAGGACGCCCTTACCCCAATTTAGTGGACAACATGGCTGTGTCCAAGAAAGACAAGAAAAAATAATGTGTGCTACATGTGGATGTATGGGTAATGTAAAACCCCCTGTTAAAAAAACTATTGTTAAGAAGGCTTCAAAAAAGAAGACTGCTACTAAAAAAGAATCTGCTAAGAAGAAGTAATGAACATTAAAGACAAACTTATGATTTACATAACTTTGGGGATTCTAGGGTTTATTGGTTTAGTTGTTATTGGTGAGTATTCATCAATGCTTGCACAACAAATGTCTACAGGTGAAAAGTTTGCAACTAACTCGGATGCAATTGCTTTAGTACAGAATGCTCTTGTAGGTCTTATTGGTATTATCGGCGGTTATTTTGCTGGTAAAAGTAAAGGTGAAGATTAATGGCTAGTAAAAAAGATCCTAGATTAGAGCGTGCAGGTGTATCTGGTTTCAACAAACCAAAGGCAACCCCTGACCACCCAACCAAGTCACACATTGTTGTTGCCAAAGAAGGCGACAAAATTAAAACCATTCGCTTTGGTCAGCAAGGTGTGTCAGGTTCTCCTGATGGTTCTGCTCGTAACAAAGCATTTAAAGACCGACATGCCAAGAACATTGCCAAAGGCAAGATGAGCGCTGCTTATTGGGCCAACAAGGAAAAATGGTGAGCACTCTCACAAATGATCTAAAGACACTAATGTCCGATGTTGTCACAATGTACTTTGTGGCACATGGTTATCATTGGAATGTTGAAGGTCCTGATTTCTCTCAATATCACGACCTATTTGCTGATATTTACGAAGATGTTTATGGGAGCCTTGACACCATTGCAGAAGATCTTCGCAAGTTGGATGAATACGCTCCGTTTACCCTTAGCAAGTTCATTGACCTTCGCACTGTTGAGTCAGTAGAGGTTAAGCCAGAACCTAAAGCAATGGCAAAAGCCCTGTTGAAAGTCAACGATGGTGTTATTGAAACAATCAACAAGGCTTTTAAGTCTGCCGAAAAAGCAGGCGAACAAGGCATTATGGATTTCTTAGCAAGTCGTGATGACATGCATAAGAAGTGGCGCTGGCAACTTACTGCCTCCACTAAATAACTAAGCGGTTTTTAGTTCCTCTATAAGCCACTTGACCATAATTGGTGGGAGTGGGTGGCACTGTACTTCACCATTTTCAAGCCATGTAAAGAAACCGTTACCAATATCACTGGGGTTGTGCACATCTGTTGACGCAACAAACTCTCCAGACATGTCTGTGTCAATGTCAACTTCTCTGTTGTCATTGCTTATTGCACAGATACTGTCAACAATTTCTTGCTTGGTCTTACCAACATTCTCAACACCAAGTGATTTAGCCTGACGGCGAAGAACACCAATGTTCATGTTCAGTAGTTCGTCACGAGTAAAACCAACGATGGCGTACTCTTCCTCAGTGCCAACTTTTACAGGCACTACTTCTTCCACTGGTTCAGCACCCTCAACAATGATTGGTGTAAGCGCCATGGTTAAATCCTTGATGTCTTTTTCTGCATCATGCGACAGAGTGGCTAAACGATTAGATGAATCTTCATTACCTTCATCCCACAGCAACAGAACTATGTCACATCGTTTTAGAACTTCTTTGGCAGGATCATCTGTGGTAATGACATCAGTGGCACAATTAACTAGTGCCTTTGGCGCTTTATCGTCTACACGAGTTACTGCAATGAAGGGCACTTCATTGTCTACTAAAAAGTCATACACATCACTAACTGAACCTTGTGGGGCACGGCGAGCATGTATAACAAAAACTGCCTTTGGGTCGCTCTCTCTGATGTCTATTAGTCCGTCTTGTATTACTTTTGTGTTGGCAGTACCACTGCCAAGAATGCCATACTTCATGTGTTGCTCCTGTTATTTAAGTGTTTTGCGAGCCGCTAAATCTCCATGAAGTGTAATAATTCGTAGGACACCGTGGCAGGCACTAGCGAGTGTAGCAACCACTAATCCAGATACCCACTTATCAGGCAAATTTGTGACAAAGGACACACTGTAACCTAACAGTATTCCTACAAGAACCTTAACCCAAGGCATCGCTTCCTTTGGGGTCATGATGTTTAAAAACTGCATCACTTTGTATACGGCTAGTGCACTTATCAGATAATTCACTCAAGGACTTCCCAATTGATTTCGTAGTCCACACCATACACCAAAGTAACTGGTGCAACATAATTTTTAACAATATTGTCTGTAATTACTTGAGTGCGGTGGTAATCAAGTGTGTAATACGAAAAGTTTGTGTCAGAAGAACTTACTGCGTTTGCGCCCCAGTGATAGTCATAAAGTCCATCACCAGATGATCCTGCCGTTGGAATAAATCCACCCATAGGTTCACTACCAGTAAAGAACACACCACTAGAGTTTTTATATTCAAATAGTGGTTCTGAAAAAGTAATGGTAGTAGTACCAGATGCAGGGTGTGCAACAGACAATTTAAATACCCCTACAACTGAAGTAGGAGAAACAGAAGTGGTTTTAGGAATGCTTCCCACTATCTTTCGTGTGGCGTTGTTTGGGTTAATGAATTTAGGGAATGTGCTTGCAGAGACTGCATTATTCCAATCATCAAATGCTGAAAAATCAGTGGTACTACTGTCAGATGCTGTTTCTAAAATTGAAAGCATATTAGACGCTGTAATAAACCGAGGAACAAAGTCATGTGAAGATTGAGCAGAAGCGTAATAAGTTAAATTATTATTGTATGTAAATGCACCACGACTGTAAATGTAGATATTACTTGTACCACTACCAGCCGCTAATGTAATAGTAACTACACCACTTGTTACATTAATAATGTTTCCTGTTGCAATACCTACAGGTTGGCTAGAAAATACGCCCCACCCATATTGACGACCAGACTCATTAAGAGCAGAAAACTTACGCCGAATAGGTCCTGTGGTATCTGTATTTGTAGCACCCTGTGCAAAGAAGGGATCACTAACCAAGTTGACACGCATTGGGTGGACATTGAACTCTATTGGAGATACAGCAGTATTAGTGGTTACACCACAACCAGACATAGCAGAAATATACGATTCAATACTATTAATTGTTCCTTTAGTACGGCGCAAATAACCAATGTTGTTAAGAATGGCACGAAGTTTGGCAGTACCTAAAGCAGACTTACTAAACTCAACACCAGTCTGTTTAGCCAATGCATCAATTGCCGAACTATGTACAATCTCTGGGTCATTGATACGCATTGTGTCATAGATAGTTGTGCGTATTTTGTCAAGTTCCCAACCAAACAATTCTATGAAACGGTATAAAGGACCGTTGTCATATGGGTACTCAGTTGTACCAAGTGTGTACTCTTCATCTGTTTGTCGGTAATATTCTGGAACATGCTTCCATAACTCATCAGTTGACCCAAAGTCAATAGGAGTCTGTACTGAGATGTCTACTAATTTTTCGTAGTAAGCAGTGCCCGTGTTGTTTTCATACTTTACAAATAGTGAATAGTAAGCCCATTTACCTTCTGCAATGTACGGGCGAGACACACTAGCCATGTCTGTGTATGCCTCAAAGTAAGGGTCGGAATCAGCAGTCAACCGAACTACTTCAAAACCATCTGCTGGGGTAACAGGCTCACCATCTTCAGAAGCACGGATTAGTAATTCAACAGGTTCAAAATCTGTTGTTGCTGGACTACTTACTAAAGCAGTTTCTAGTTTCCATTCCAGTTCAATTTCCCCACGAACATAAATATTTGCAGAAAAAGTAGATTGAAGGTAGGACTGTGGTAGGGCAGGAAAGTACCCATCAGCACGAAGAGCACTGTCATAAACTACTGTTCCAGAACCCGCAGGTGTGGACGCATCTTGTGTGACATTGGTACGCCTAAGAGCAGATCCACCATTAGCAACAGTATTACGAACTGTAAATGAAACTAAAGCCATTAGTTGCTACCAGTCAATCCACCGACCATGTCAAAGTTTACTGCCACTGGTGCAGATGTCATAAGGTCGGTAAAGCAAGGCAACTTTGTTGCGGCTATAGACACATTGGCTACAGTGCTTACTGTTGCTGGCGTTGAGTCATAGGTAGTGCTCAAGTTTGTCAAGATGACATAGTCAACACCTTCTACCGAAAGTGCGGCTCGGTATACTTCACCCACAGTAAAAACTTGTCCAAACGAAACTTTATCAAATGATAGTAAAGAACGAATAGCAGTATCTACTTGTGTTTTTACCCAACTTTGTACATAATTTTCTTTTACATATACTTGAATACCCACATAAACAGGTGTGCACTCAATGTACTTATCAATAGATCCATGGTTGGCAGGGTTAACAACACTTGCTGTTACACCTAACATTGATCGTGTAGTAAAGTAACTTTCAATAGACTCAACCATTGGAGTAGGTATTTCAATAACTACTTTTTGTGTTCCAGAGGTGATGGGTACTGGTGGATAACTGCTTTGGAATGGAACAGGATACAGAGTTACAGTAGGGTCACTGTATGTAGCAGTAGCCTTGCTGACTCCAGGAATTTGAAGAGTAAGGTCTTTATAGTCCTGAAGAGATACTGCCCTATCTTGTGTACGGTACAGACGAGCCACATTGCTCTTAATGGAGTCAATAGACTCAGCATTTGCTCCACCACTCATAGTTCCTGATGAAACAACACTAATGTAGGTTGATTGTGGTGATGAGGCAACTAACTTGACTCCATTAGCAGGAATGTTTCCAATTGAACCAACAGTGGTGCGATACGATGCTGTAATGCTTGCGTTGGTTGTGGGAACAGTTCCGTTAAAACCATTACCAAAGATAAGTTGTGTATAACCATCAGATGTTGTACGAGCAGTAAATACTTTGTCTGTATAAGTTGTAGTAGACAATTGAGCAACATACTGGTATTCAACTGATGTAGGAACACCACTACTTAGTGGTCCTTCATAGACAAGGACTGTAATACTGTCAATGTCTACATTTGATTTAAGTAATGTAAAGTTTTGATTTGTAAATCCTGCGCTTGTTCCAACTACTTCATCAAACACTAGGGTTCCTTGAACAACCGTACCTGTTGATTGGGTTGTTGTAGTCAAGTCAAGTGCAGGCGAATCATTTAGAAGATAAAAATCGTAGGAAGTATTGTCGGTGTCATAACCTTTAAATGTGGTGTATTGAGGAACCACATAGTCTGTTGCACCAGAAGGCAAAGAGTTTAGTTGTACAGTGACAAGACCACGAGCCGCACGAGGAGATGCTGGGATGTAGTCCAGAAGGTTAGCAATAGCCAAAACAGAGGAGCGTTGGGTGGCTGTGTCTAAAAATGTTTCACTAGCAGCACGGTCTACATAGAAGTGTAAAACATCACCCATGTACGCCCACAGGTCAACAAACATGTTGGCAAACTCTGAGGTGTCTGTACCGTTCCATTCTGGGATGGTCTTAGATGCACGGTTAAGTAAGTCCTGTCGGATGGACAGATAGTCTCTGCTGGTGTAGTCAAATGTAGCCATAATTAAAAAGCGCTTTCCTCTGTCAAGATCTTATTTGTGTTAACAGTTACTGTATAAGTAGCCGTCCCTAAGTTTGGGACAGAATACACAACAGAAACCTTTAATGTGGATTGCCCCTCATCATTGTACTGCACAGAATCCCCCTCTTTAACACGAATATCGTTGATGGTGGCAACACTGACATTTTCATTAATGGCACTTAGTGCGTCTATTTTGTAGTCAGCAAAAACAAGGGGGTCAAGGGGTTCAAACAGGAGGTCACTGATACCAGCCCCATAGCCAGGTTGCATAACTCGCTCGTACCCTCTGGTAGCCAAGACATCCCCAATGCGCTGACGGGCAATAGTGCCAATATCCGTGGTATCGGCTACTTTTCCATTTTCAAATCGGAAGGGTATAGAAATAGATTTCATTAGATAATTCCTTTATGCGTATACATGGATCATTTCCGTTCCTGTCACCCAACGGTTATTCTTGAGAACTGGCTCGGTTAACTCAGGCATAAGTGCAGACTTTACTGTGCTGTTGATTGAGTCAATGTCATTAGAGTCTTTTGCCAAAGTTAAATATGACATTGCCATTCCACGAGAAACCTCATGTCGTACTGCCTGCACAATCCATAATCCGTCTAACCCTGAGTCGTATCTGTCAATTTTAACTGCCATTCCAGGTTGGATAACGGGATCACCCACAACATCTACATGTGCAATGTAAGGAAGTTTGTTACGACTTCGGCCCTGTAATAAAGCATTGGCCATTTCAACTGATTGAGCGTTTGCACTAACTTCGTCTTGGAATATAGATTCCACAGTTTCACCATACCCAGTAGATGTGCTTAGGCTTGTTGTTACAATCTGGTTTCCTACTAATGAATGAACTGTTTCATTTGTGCGTGCAGATAAAGGTGTTACGGCTCCAATAACACCATGAAACTTGATAACTTGCCCAGGTGAAGCATTTAGCCTACCCTTGTTTCCAGACATTGCATATAAAGGTACTGAACCACTGCGACTAAATACAGCAAAAGGGTCCCAAATATCTATGTGTACACCACGCACAAGGACTTGGTATCCAAGGTAATTAGCGGCACTTGTAAGAAGTTCCCAGTCTGATTTACCTGATTGCACTAATCGTGGGAATACATATGGATCATTTGGTACAGACACTGTTAATGAATAGTCTTTTGCAATCTCAGTTGCAATTTGTGAAAGAGTACGGTTGTTCCATACTTTTGTTTTCCGACTACGCATTGGGTAAGAAGCACCAAGACAATGAATACGAGTAAGTTGGAAAGGGCTTTTATCAATAAGACCATTCTTATTGATGGACTCTGGCTCTAAGTATGTGATGTACCCAACAAAACCATACATACGAATCTGCCCAATACTAACTTTAATAGAAATAGGCAAGTCAATAAAATCAGTTAAATTGTGTGGTGGAATACCACCAACCTCTAACACAGCAAGGTTGTGCATATTTTCCTGTAACTCAATATTGACACGCTTGACTGAGGCGTAATCAAGGTACATACCATTGACTACAACCTCAAAACGAATATCAAGAGAAGACGCACCTGTAGTAATCATCTAGGAATACGGATGTTTGTTCCTGCTGGAATATAGTCTGGAAAAGGCACCTGTGGGTTTAGGTCTGCAATCTTCCAATAGAACAAAGAAGAGCCAAGGTAGCGAGCCGCAAGGTTTTCAAAGGTGTCTCCGTTACGAGCACGATGACTACTATAACTAGTAGTTGGTGCAGATTTGCGTACAGCAATAATGGCAACATTGCCGTTGCGTTCTTCTGAAGTAATTGTGTATCTAGAAAGTATTTGAATCATTATATTTAATCTTTATTTTTTTTAGGGTTATCAGCAATAAGACTGTCATACTTTTCTGGACCTAAGATATTCAGCACATGCGCAAACCTTTTTGTTTGACTAGTTAATTTTGATGGAGACTCTACCATGACACCAGTGTCTCCTTTTCCTGCAATTTCAACAACATACCTATAACTTAGATATTGTCTTTTTTCTCCACTTGGCTTCTTACTTTCAGTAATAAGAAGGTTTTCAAGGTCTGCGCAACGCAAACCATCATTGTTTGGATCAGTAATCTTCTCTAATGGAATATCAACACTGTTGTTATAGGTTAGGTAAACATTATTAGTTGACACAAATGTAGGGTCAACTAATCCAGTATTAGTTAAAGTAAAAACATAATCCATTTTTACACGAACAATTACATCTTTAATTTGTTTCTTTTCTATTTGTTTTGCAAAAGTAGATGTCCGTGTTGCATCAACACGAACTTTAAACCCTGTCCCGTTTCCATAGAAATCATCATCAAATGATGTAGATACAAAATCTACATATTTTAATCCAGCCTCTAATTTTTTACTGACTTCTTCATCTTTTGTCTGTTGTTCTTGAGTATCAATAGAACCTTGGACAAGATTGTCATACAAAAATGTATTTTTTCTTGCAAAACCAATGTACAACGCATACATGTTAATAGTAACGGTGCATTGTACTGGAACCATTTTTTGACTAAATTTTGTAAACTTTACATCAACACTTGTTGCAATACCTTCAACCATAAATAATGAAGAAAACATTACTCGGAATGGTGTTGGGTTAAGAAACGCAGAGTTTCCTATTTGTTTTTCAAAGGCAGTTCTAAGGGTGTTTTGGTCAGCATCAGTGTCTTGGTATGTAGGCACATATGTTTTGCTGGCTTCTTTGTCCCCTCTTTCTTCTGCGTCAGAAAGAGCCGCATCTTCAGCAGCCATTTGTTGGGTAATAAAGTTAGATTGACGCTTGGCTAAAGTGTCCAACAAATCTTGAGAGATACCTTGACCTGTAATAAGGTCTAATACCATGATGTCAGCCAACACACCAACTTGAGACACAAACCCTTTTTGGTCATTTGGTAAATCAAGGGATTCTGTAAACAAAGGATCGTCACCAGTGTTTACTTCATGTTCCCTGTTAAACATTAATTCAAAACCAAATGTTGCAGTACCTGGAACTGGTTGTGCTAACTGCTCAGGGCTTTGCAATAAAGGAAGCATTGCTCCTGGAGTTTGTTGTACAGAACGAACAAGCACAGTAGGGTTAAATTGAAAAAACAACCTACGGTTCTTTGCGTTAATGTCTACATTAGGGTCAGTAATTAAACTACGCATGTAACCACGCTGAACTTGGTGGCTTGTTCCAGCAATATCTGTGTATTGTTTTGAAGGCCAAGCAAACGCAGGGTTATCTACATCGTTACGATTTAGATAAAATGGTTCATTATCAATAATTCCAAAGAATTGATTTGTTGCAAAGTTATTAAATGCGTAATTACTTTGGCTGGCTTTTGTTTTATTTTTTCCTTCCGCAAGAATGCGTGCTGCCTCGGCTGGAGTAAGGAAAGGATCACGAGATACACCCATTATGAAACCCTCATCATTTTCAATTTAACTTCTTGCTCAAGTAGGGCACCTACTTCTTTTGCAATACGGCGCAAATCAGATGTCATGTCCTGTGTTCCATTCAGATAGATATTTGGAGAAATAACAATGGACCCTGCTCCCTGTGAACCACCCATAGAGTAGTTACCACGGTCTACAGCATCGCCACCTTGGGCAACAGAAGTTCCATAGTTGCTTAGTGTTCCAATTTTATCTGTTGATCCAACAGAAGAACTTTCAGTCTTCCAACCACCACTACGCAGAAATTCACTAGCCATTGAACCAGCATTTTTAAGGGTTGCTGGGGCACTTGTTAAACTATTTGTTGCAAGAGGTGAAACAACAGAACTTAATTTACGCACTGATGCTTTTGCTACACCTGCCCCAGATGCCGCTGTCCTAGAACTAGTTGCCGAGTTAGGACCTGAGTAACCTAAAGTTCCTGCTGGTTGAATATGGAATGGCTCATCACTTTTAGCGCCTTTAGTAGTAGCACCTGTTTCTAGACCAAACCTAGACGCATTAACCCTAAGCCATTCGCTTTCACTTTGTGATAAGTCAGCCGCTAATCCTCTTTCGTGGAAAGATTGCCCTGGAGGAGCCATCGGTGGGCGATTCTCGCCTGGTTTCATTTCCCATACAACACCATTCCACACTCTGTCGGTTTCACCTTTTTCAGATACAGGTTTGTCGGTGGGGCGATACCTATCTTTGAAACTTCGTTCTTGTTGTGCAGTAGAACGGCGAGCATCACCAATATGAAGATTTGGATTTTCTTCCATCATTCTACGCAATGGCACAGCCAGCCGAGGGTCAAGAGTTGCTAGTTTTGCTTCGTCCCTTTTGTTTAATTTGACATTCTGCTCAGAACCAGTAGAGCCAGCATTTGCAGATGTTCCTGTTGATCTTTTAGCATCTACAGGGTCACCACCAGGACCCATTGCTCCTGCGCCTGCTTCTGCTAAATCAAGCCCCGTCTGAAGAGTAGCCATTTGGACATTTTTATAGTAGTTTGCACCGTACATAGCGGCGCTGGTGGCTGGGTGTCCCTTTACAGAGATACCTAATCCAATAATGCTTGATAAGGCATCTTCAAACATTCCAAGCAATTGTGCAGAATTTCTAAGGTTTTTTTCAAACCGTGAAAAGTTGTCTGTTTGACGACCATAGAATCTTTCTTCACGCTTAAGTCGTTCTCCCGAAGTCTTTTCATGGGACACTGCATAGTTGTCTTCAATACCCATAGTCTTACGGTCTGCTTCAACTGAGGGATCGTACATAACACTTTTACCACCAGTTTTTTTCTGGAAGGAAGCATTTTGCATGGCGTATTGAATAACCATGTCTTGCATGTCTTGTGGCACACCCATAGCATTTAAACGCTGTCGGGTATTGGAACCTTGTTGAAGAGCACCTTTAAGGGCGTCAGGGTTAGTCAAACCAGTACGGCGAACAATGTCTTGGATACTTTGCATACCTGAGCGTTGCTTGCCACCCATCCCGTACATTCCTGTGCCACCCATCATGAACATACGATTGGCTACATCAGGGGAACCCATTGTAGAAAGCATTTTGGTAATGTCACCTGAGCCATACGAGAACCCAGAAATAGCACGCATAGCCTCTACAGACGAAGCGTTCTTAGCCGCAGATAGTCCTGTGCTTGCTTGCATACCTAGCAAGTCATTGATGGCAGTGCCACCACCCAAAAGGTAGTGTTTAGTCAATGGCATACGCAAGTCGTTGCGCACTTGGCTGTTAGACATGCCATACATTTGTTGCAATTGGGTAGACATGCGGTCTGCTTGTAGTGAATAATCAGCACCTCGGCTAATGCGATTACTCATGGCGTTCATAAAGTCTTGAGTAGGTTGACCAACGGTATTCATCAAGTTCATTACACTTGAACCAAGACCACCTCCTCCGCCTCCTGTACTACCTCCTGCACTTGCAGGGCGAGCACCACCAGTGGCACCACCAGCACCACGAGAGGCACCACGGTTTGCCATGAGACCCATGGCTGATGACATAGATGAACCAACAGAACCCCTAGAGCCTGTTGAACCACCGACACCACCTATGGTGTTGCTACCAATGCCACCTAATGCTTTAACGGCTCCTGTGGCTGTGTCTTTAAGGGTGGCAACAGCCTTAGTAATTTTTTCAATGCCAGATACCAGACGATCAACTTCACGAGCATCTAGACCAAGAGAAGTACGCCCAGCGGCACCTGATGACGGAGTGCCTGTACGGTCAAGTGGAACTTCACCACCTTGATTATCTGGGATTCTTGGAGCCATTATTTATTATTTCTTTATTTATTGCGCCACTTTGCCATACCAAACCAGTAGGCACGCTGACGCACGGACATTGACTTAAGGTCATTTAGACCAAAGCCTCTGTACGCAGAGGCAATCTTTTCATACTCCCAATAAATAAACTTCAGATTAACTGAATAAAAGTGAGACCCAATCCAACACCACTATTAATTCTTGTTCACAATGGGCGCACTGAGTCTCCACCTCCCCCATACGAGGACCTGGTTGCACCGAGGTGATTGCTTTTATAATCTTTTTACGATCTGCAACATTTAGTTTCTTTGCCCAGTCCTCACGGGAGATGTGGTTTCCCTCATCAAGTTGTAAGCATCGGGCAATGATGTATGTATTTTGTTCTGCCGAAGTTTTAGCCTTTTTAGATGCGTAGCGACTGTCTCCAGTAGTTGGCATATTGAAGGATAATACTTCTCCATTTTTTAAGGTGACAATAAAAGGAGCATACAAATCTTTGTCTGTTTTCTCCATTTTAAAGTCTTCTTCTAAGTCAATTGTGACATCATTACTTCCACCACAATTTCCACAAGTTAATTGAACCTCACGGGTTTTACCGTATGTTGCACGAATCACTGCCAAGAATAAAACATCACGATCACCAATAATTAACTTATCAATGATGTCTTTATTATTCTTTACTTCTTGTGAACCAACGCTTACTACAGCACGCTGGAGAAGATGGACTAGATACTCACCGTAGGTAATATCTTCCTTTGCATCAAAAGTCGCAAGGGCTTCCTCGTCTTCTCCTGTTAGTTCTCTTACAACTGCCGTTGTTTCCCATTCCCGTGTTTCTTCATTAAATAAACCTTTAATCAACTGAACATCAGTTGGTGGGGTTGAGTCAATGAATGGTGCTGGATCTTCAAGGGCGGCGTTTGCACTTTGTGCAAGTGCAGACAAGTTATCAGACATTTTGTATTCTTTCTTTTAAATTACCAAATAAGAGCGTAGTTGGAAGCCTCTGTTGAGTTGAATGCTAACACAAATCCCTCATGGTGAACTGTAAGTTCTTGTACCATAAGACCACTGTCTCCAGCACTCAAACCACCAAGGTTAAATGCTCCAGGCCAGCAATTAAACAGTTTCATCATTAGGCGCTTGTTACCAATTTGCTTTGTAGATGAGTCATTTATTCCTTCACCATTTGAGTAGGTGTAGGCATTTGAAGTTGTCGGATGGTCATACACAGCAACAATAATGTTGCAACGATAATCCTGACCTGAGTCCGTTCCTTTGCTACCGTTAGGTACACCACTTTCCCATGAATGAATGAACTGTTGCCACTTCCATAGTTCGTTACCTTCAGCAAAAACGCCACGAACAAACGATACGGCGCTAAAGTCAGATAGACCAACCATTTTATGTGTGTGGGTATTCATGCCACCTTCACGATATGCAAGCAAATCGTTGGTAACACTTAAACCACTCATAGTGGAAAACCCAAGTTTTGCAATATTAGGGGTCATTGTTTTTAAAGCATTCCCATTAGGTTCAATTGTTACTTGAAACTTAAAGTTACGAAGTGGGTCGGTGCGTTGTGCAATTGTCATTTTTATTTTCTCCTTAAACCGTTTCTACGGTGGTGTTGGCTCCGCCAGAGAACTGGCTGATATTGATAACGATAAATTCAGCAGGTGCTTGTAATGCCACACCTATTTCTACATGAAGTTCACCATTTTGTACTGAATAGTTAGGGTTGTTTGTGGCATCACAAGTAATGTAGAACGATTCAATGGCGTTGCGCCCCTTCAGAGCACCTGATGCCCACAAGTTTGAAAGGAAGTGTGAAAGACGGCTATTAAGTTGCGTCCATGTACGCTCACCGTTTGGCTCAAACAATGCAAACTGCGCAATGTTTTCAACATTGGACTTGACATAATTCAAGGTACGGCGAACAGGTACATACTTTGTGATGTCTGTGCGCTTAAGGGTACGAGAGCCATTGATAATGACTCCACCACCAGGGATGTTCTTTAGGCTGTTGACATGTGCGTCATACAACAAACCTGTCTCAGAGTTAGTGAAGTTCTTGGCAAGGCCATAAGCACCACGAACATCGTAAGCGTATCCCGCTGGTGCTTTACCAATTGAACGCTCTGCCTCAACACGAGTAAACAATCCAGCGACTGCCCCACCTGGATAGGTATCACGAAGGGTGGCAGTTCCTGAACGAGCAGGGTCTGGCATCTTGATCATTGGGTAGTACACAGCACCATAGGAAGACTTGTTATAAGTGTTGGTAATACCAGTAATACCAGCAGTCAAAAGTTGTGTTGGGTCTGGATCAATAATGACAAAACCATTTCCACGAGTTTCAGCGTAGGTAAGGGCATAGTTAACTCGTGAAGCAGTTGATTGACCAACAAGGTTGATCAACAAGGCACCTTCAACACTTTCCAATGTATCAATAGCGGCTGTCCAGTCGGCATCTACAACAGTGCCATTGGTTCCCGCAGTGACTCCTAGAGTGTATGTCGCAGCAGTGATGGTGTAAACCACGCCAGTAACAAGTGTGGCATCTACTTCATAAACATCTACAAAAGTTGAATAAGAGTTAACAATTGTAGTGATGTACTGTGGGGAGTCTGGATCAAGAGATACTTCATTCCAGCGCTCTACTTCAGAACCGTTAAACACAACAGCAAGGTTGAAAGTAAGAGGTGCACCTGTTCCACCAATGCTTTCAGCAACACCATTACGCAATCCCGCAGTGATAATTACTTTAAGACCAACTTCAGTGGTGGTTCCTGTAGCGGCTGCATAGTTTGCCCAAGTACCAACATTTTTTGCTTGTACTCTGAACAATGTTGTATTAGCACCACCAGCAATGGTTCCTGTAATTGACCCAGATTTTGCTTTGAGAGCAGCGGCTCCACCTGTGGTTGTTGTATGTGCCACACGGTTGACATAAGCAGTGCGACCACCATTTGAAAAGAAGTGGTAAACGGCATAACCAAGGTCAGATGAGTTGGTTAGGTCACCGTAAAGTGTCTTGTATTGACCCCACGAATCAATTCGTGTTGGGACAATTGGTCCACGAGATACAGTACCAAGGAACGCTGTGGGCGTTACCTCAGTACCAACTGCTGCGGCTGTAGAAAATGGACCTTCGGTGATGTATACACCTGGGCGAGAATATGTTGGCATTGTTGCTCCTTAGCAATAAACGGGGGTTACGAGTTACTTGTGATTGGTTCAATTGTTGGAACAATTGAAGTGATTTGTTGTAGACCAAACATGTCAAGTGAGGGTATCTCAGCCGACATTTGAAGTGTGTAAATCTTTCGGAAAATACGCTTACGGTATCCAGACTCAGAGTCCAGAAGGTCCGCAGTTGTCCAATCCAAAAGATCTAATCTTCGCATTGTGCCATCCTCTGGGACTTCAATAAAGCCCTTTCGGAATGGAACAATTGTACTCAACATTTGACTGCTAAGTTGGCGATCATGGAGAGCACTACGAGTAAATGTAGAAACTTGATATAAAAGGTCTACAGGTACAAATTCGTTACTGACTACAAACTCGTTTGTGCCAATGTTTGTAATAGTGTTCATGTTAGAAAGACGACTAGGCCAGTAGTTCATAGAGTCAGGACCATTGTTGAATCTACTGCGTTGTGGTATCCCAGTCTTTGCATACACCAATTGGTTTTCAGAATGCTGACGATTTTTAGCGTGGACTAGGTCAATCATTTCAATAGTCATGAAAGGATAAGCACGCTCAGTTTCTGCCTCTGGATAACGGTAGAACACTTGTACAGAACGAGCGCCATTACGGTCATCGGATACTGTCAAAGTAGAAAAGCGTGCTTTAAGAGCCGCATCTTCAGCAAGAAGGAAACCTTTATTTGGCATTAGAAGCCACCCAACTTACGGGATACAGCCTCAGTAAGTTGCTTTTTAATATCTTGTGAACGCTTAAATGCTGTAGAACGAAGTAGACCAGTAGCCACTACCTTCTTACTAGGATCACCAAATTCAAGCATGTTTGTTTCATCGGATGGTTCAGTTACGCCATATTCCAAGTTTCCATCAGAAATGCTGACTTGTGCCTTGTCAGATAGGTGCGCCCAGTCTGGATGGTCAGACATCACATTAGATAAATGAGTTTGCTCGTTGCTTAAGGTCTCAGCGACTGCTTCCGCTACGGCTTCTGGGTATTTTGCCACAAGGGTTTCTAGAGCAAAAATGAAAGGAAACTCACCGTGAATAATACCTTTAGAGTCCTTGGGTGTATGCAGTTGTGCAGAAGTCATTACTTCTCCCACGGGACTCTAGGCGTTGTACCCCTTAGTGCTCACTAAGGTTATATACAGTTTATCAGAGTTGAGGTAACGCAGAAGGCCAAGGAAGGTTCTGTGAAGAGGTCGCTGCTGGTCCCACATCAAAAGGCATTTCTTGATTAATATAGACTTCAATACCTTCAACCACGACAATAACATCGTCAGAGGCTCGTCCACGGACACGGTAGGACACCACTGAAAAGTAACGCCCGTCATATAAAAACATATCATTTAAATGGCTTTTATATTCGTATGGGGAGGTAACCCCAGCCTCTCGGAAATCTTGAATAGACGCTACAAAGTTAGTTAATTCCACAGCCTGACGACCTTCTGGAATAGCACGCTTTTGGTCTTCAGCCTCGGTAATCATTAATACAGGTACAACTACCCCATTTTTATACTTACGACCACCAGTGCCAGGTACGCCTTCATCATAGACATCGTCATATACAGATTGGGTTGAGGTGTTTGTACCTAGTGGGGTGAACTCAAACCAGACCACAGACTCACCATAGGACTGCTGGTACCTACGGTAGTGCTTTCTAATATTTCCTAATTCTCTACGGATTTCCATTAGTAAAAAGCGTTGCTTGAGTAAGCAGTTGGGGGGTCACCTTCAATAAACACATCTTCACGCATTGGCTCATCTGCTTCTGTAACAAGGATGTGTCCTTCAGTGTCTTCAATAAAGATACGCTCAATTGGACCATATTCGCCAATTTCTTTACCTTTGTATAGAGGTACATAACGATTGGTTGTGCGAGAAATACGGCGAAGGCTGAATTGAGAAATACGCTCAGGACCAATGTTGAGGTTATTGGCGTGCTTACGGTATTCTACTTCCCATTGCTGGCATAGGCTTTGTAACATACGGAAACGCTGAGATCCAGGTATGTGGATGGACTCTGATGTCATGACATCAATATCACGGGCATACTCTGTCATAAGGGCTTGTAGGGCTTCTACAAGAGCGCCTAAGCCAATTACATCCAATACTGCTTGGTTAGCCTGTTCTAAAGGAATGTCAATAGTAGGTCTATGGAAGTTAATTGAACGCTCTGAATAAAATTGAAGGTCTTCAGGGAGAATCCACTCATAGTAATACCCTTCAATCATTATGGTGGTATTAGCCGCAGGGGTGCTGGCAAGGCGCATAATTCCATTACGGTGGTCAAGGCTGTACTGCGCTGTGGTTAACTGGGTAACAACATTGTTGGTAACTGTAGCCACCCATATGCTGTCTGGGTCAATGTTTACTTGTCCCAACTCGTAGGTACGGCCAATAGTGTCAAAGGACACCTGAAAAAACTTAGGGAAATCACGAAGGTAGTTGCGAGCCAACTGTACCGTGTGCTCAAGCACCGTTAGTCCACTACTAGTTACTGATGCCATTATTGATCTCCTGAACCCGCACCTGGAAGGGTGTCTTGGTATGGTTGGTTGACTTGTGGCTGTTGTTCACGGTGTCTGTGGGACATAACAGAACGCACACGAGTAATGTCAGTTACCGACCCTGTTGGCGTGGGTAGAGGGCGTGGTTCTTCACTCATTTACCCTCTAAGGCTTCAACTCGTGCTGTTAACTCTTGGATAGCCGCTACAGCAAGAGAAATAACAGCGTGTGGTTTCCACCCTAGTGGCATAATTGGACCATTATCATCAGGGCGATAGTGTTGGACAACATCAGGTACTTCTGATTCCAATAGTTCTTCTACTACAAAACCATATTGCAATTGTGTACGGCGGTCAAAAGTATCAAAAGCACCGTCTACTACTTCTTCTTTAAATTTAAATGTACGGGGTTTAATTGAAGAAAGTTTTTCTAAAGCATTAGAAAGATCAAAAATATCTTCCTTTAATTCTCTTAATGAGGATGTCCAAGAGCCTGCTTCTCGGTATTTAAATTCACCAGTAGACGCATCCCAAACCACAATCTTGGTGCCACTTGATGTTGTCACTTCGCCAGCAAAAAGTTTTGTTCCAGCAAATAATCTTCCACTTGAGTAGAAGCCCGCAACAGCACTAGTATAACCAAAATATGTTCCAGTAAGAGGTTCAACAGTGGCAATAGCAGCGTTTAAATATCCAGAAGATGTTGAAGAACCAGCAGAACTAGCGTAGCCAGCAGAACCAGCAGAACCAGTAATGTTAATGGAATAAGTTCCACCGTTATTTTCTACTAGAGATGGTTTTCCAGAAACACCTGACCATGGAACAGAACTGGCGCTAGTAGCGCTTGTGGCACTTGTAGCAGTAGTTGCATTACCTGACAGTGGTCCTACAAAAGAACCTGCTGTAATAGTTCCAGAAGTTGAGATGTTACTGTTAGCCGTCCAGTATGCAAGGTTGTACCAAGTTGACCCAACCTTTACTGAAAACGGAGAAGCAGTCGTGCTCCCAGGTGTCCACGATGTATTAACGAAGGTGTCACCAGCAGAACCTCTGTTAGCAGAGACAGTATCCCCAAGGGTACGGTTTGTGGTAGAACGCACAAAGACACGCTTGTCAACGATGGCTCCTGAATCTACAACACCATTATCAACACGGTATACAGACGCCAATACAACATCTGTCGTGTCAAGGTTTACTTGGTTTGCACCAGAACCAGATGATGGGAATCTAGGGTTTGTGCTACCAGTTGCAGGGGCAACTGCATA
>Ga0049080_10000046_pt1 | contig 35736 bp, 46 predicted proteins | sample GreLakmeER15MSRF_FD_66716 | JGI IMG/M metagenome (GOLD analysis project Ga0049080, IMG submission 66716) | Freshwater lentic microbial communities from great Laurentian Lakes, MI, USA - Great Lakes metaG ER15MSRF | ecosystem: Environmental > Aquatic > Freshwater > Lake | place: Great Lakes... | reverse complement strand
AAAAAGTAGGAACGGATGTGGTGGGGTCTAACCGATTTGTGACCGTTCCGTTGGGAACCCAGAATACGGTTGCCGGGTGGAGTTATATGGTGTCGTTAGACGCTGCCGAATACGTAGAATTGTGGTGGTCAACTAACAGTACGGACATAAGTTTGGCTTTTGCTGCTGCTGCAACCACCCCAACCCGCCCGTCTACCGCATCTGTCATAGCCACGCTGTCCTTTGTGTCAGCGTTACCCGCATGATATTATTGACAAAATTCGTCTTTTGGAGGCTGTTATGCAGCAAGTAGCCCAAGGTTTGGCCTCGCTCGGACGAGGCGACGACAAGATGCTCGTCCACATGACGCCCGGTGAAGTGAAGGGTCTTCAGTCGTTGGCTATGGCGCACGGCGGCTCCCTGACCATCAACCCCCAAACAGGTCTGCCAGAAGCCGGGTTCTTGAGAGCCATCATGCCAACTTTGTTGGGTGCTGGTTTAGCTGCTACCGGTGTTGGTGCGCCGATGGCCGCTTTGATGGTTGGTGGTGGGTACGGGTTGGCGTCGGGCAGCTTGAAAAAAGGACTGATGGCAGGTCTGGGCGCATACGGCGGTGCAGGGATTGGCGAGGGGCTGGCCAGTATGGGGTCCAATGCTGTGAATCCTGAAATGGTCAAGGAAGCGGCGCTGTTAAACCAAGGGCCGGGGGTACAGATGCCCCTTGGTGGGTATGAAGGGCTTCCGGGTACGACAGTAGGTACTGCCGCTGACCAACTTGCATTGTCCCCTGAGAATTATGCGTTTAGAGAATCCCAACTAGGTTTACACGAGGGTAAGTCGTTGTTTCCCAACAGTGATTTGATGACGTCAAGCACTGAATTTATACCAAACGGCACAAGTTTTACTACAGCTGGTGTCAATAACATGGCTTCACAGAGTCTTTCCTCCGGGTTTACTACTCCTAATACTTACGCAGACAATATCCTTACCACCAAAGGCGTACCAATAAGCCAAACTACGTATGGCGTACCTCCAGTATCCGATGTCATACCAAATTCCACAGCCGGTATTACGCCGGGATATACCGCACCAAACCCGTACAACCCTCCCGCATCTACTTTTGACAAAATGAAAGCTGGAGCACAGCAACTTAATTCAAAGCAGGGGATAAAGGACTTGTACAACCAACCGGGGGTTGGTCTGACGGGGTTGACTTCCGCATTTGCTCAACCTGTCATGGCTGCAATGACTCCGACTCCGGTGGCAATGCCAACGGCAGAGACGGCAAGCAAGTCCAACTATCCAAACTTCAATTTTAAGCAAACCCGCAACCCGAAGTTTGGTCAGCCGGGGCAACCGTACTACACCCAAGAATATGTGCCGATGGCGGCAGGTGGTCAGATTCAAGCACCGTCCATGCCGATGGACCTGAGTCAGAACTACCCCGGCTCCGACATCAGCAAATCGTCATACGCCAGTCTACCCTCGACCCAACCACAAGAAATCGTTGACGGCTACGGTCCAAAGATCAACCCGTTCACGGGTGCGGAAGGTATGGCGGCTGGCGGGTTGGCTGGGTTTAATTCGTATGGTTCTTCCGATGGGTATAACTACAACCCGGATAATCAGACGTACTCCCAAGGGGCTGCGGGAGCAGATGATCAAACCGCTAATAATATTGCTAGATACCTTCAAACACCAAGCGGTCAAGGCTACAGTGGTTCCGGCATGCCTGATCTTTCAAACATAGGGATAAATGCCAGCGGCCCGTCTATGGTCACCAATGGCATGCCACCTGATGCAATTAATGCATTACAACATAGCTTTTTGGGGTCTAATTTAAGAACAATGGCCAAGGGCGGTAGTACTTCCGGTAATCTGGCCGACTTTAAAATGTACGAAGGACCAAGCGACAGTGAAGTTGAAGACTTGACCGCATCCCAACTTGAAGCTGCAACCGATTCGGATGATCCTTACTTGATGGGTATGGCATCGCTGGAACGGGACCGCCGCAAGGGTTCAGGAACCAAAGGATACAAACGTAAAGAATTTGCCAATGGGGGGATTGCCAACACACCAGAATATGCTGCCGGTGGTAAGCTGCTGCGTGGGCCGGGAGATGGCATGTCCGATGATATTCCGGCTGTGATCAAAGGTCCGAAACCGCAACGTGCGGCGTTGGCGGATGGTGAGTTTGTAGTCCCGGCAGATGTGGTATCACACCTTGGCAACGGCTCAACCGATGCGGGTGCAAAACGCTTGTACGCTATGCTGGACAAAGTGCGCCATGCACGGACCGGCAACAAGAAGCAGGGTCGTCAAATTAACGCGGAGCGGTTCCTACCGGCATGAGTGTCCTTTCTTACCACGACGTTGATGGATTGAAATTTCTGAAAGAACTGGAGCCGCTGTTTCCAGCGCATTACGAAGAGTTGTGTGTAACAAAAGATTTCCCGCTTCAGCCTGACTACGAAGCGTACGAGCGGATGAGTAATGCAGGGATGCTGCGCTGTATCGTGTGCAGGATGGACGAGAAGTTGGTTGGCTACATTGTGTTCATTGTCCATCCGCATCTGCATTACAAGACATGCAAGACGGCATTTGAAGACATTTACTACATCGACAAAGCGTATCGCAAGGGTAGGGTTGGCATCAAACTGTTTCAGTATGCCGAGAAGGTGTTGAAAGAGATGTGTGGCGTGGACCGGATCATCATGCACACCAAGATTCACATGGATCATTCCAGACTGTTTGAATATCTGGGATACAAGAATACTGACAAGCTGTTTACAAAACTGCTGTAGGAGCCAACATGAGTTATTCCCGCCGACAACTTGAAGCCTTGGGTGAACCCCTTGGTGAATGCGTCACCCGCAAAGAGGGTGGCCGTGTAATTTATGGCGGCGGTGGCGGCGGTGGTGGATCACCTGCACCTGCTCAACCTACACAGACCACTACCTATCAAACCGCTATTCCAGAGTACGCTAAACCGTACATGGAAGATGTCATGGGCAAAGCAAAAGCCCTGACAGACATCAACGCCAATCCTTATCAACCTTACGGTGGTCAACGTAACGCTGACTTCAGCCAACTGCAACAACAAGCGTTTGGCAACATTGGGAGTATGGGACCGGCAAGTCAGCTTGGTACTGGCACGGGGTTGGCTACCGGTGCCGGACTTGGTGGTTTGATGGCAGGGCAAAACTACGCCCAGCAAGCCACTGACCCCAACGCAATCTCGTCCTACATGTCACCGTACATGCAGAATGTGGTGGACTACCAGAAGTCTCAAGCACTGCGTGATTTCCAAATGGCACAGCCGATGCGTAATGCACAAGCTGTATCAAAAGGGGCGTTTGGCGGTACTCGATCTGCTTTGGTTGACGCTGAAGCACAACGGGCTTTGAACAGCCAGCTTCAAGGTATCTCCGCGACGGGCGCTCAAAACGCTTTCCAAAACGCCCAGCAAGCCCAACAGTTTGGTGCAAACCTTGGACTGCAAGGTATGAGTACGGCAGGTCAAAACGCCGCCACCTTGGGTCAACTTGGTCAGACGCAGTACGGACAACAGATGGGTATCAGTCAAGCCCAAATGCAAGCCGGTGCGCAACAACAAGCTGCGGAGCAAAACAGACTCAATCAGGCGTATCAGGAGTTTGCTAACCAACAGAACTACCCGTACAAACAGCTGGGTTTCATGTCCGACATTTTGCGCGGTGCGGGTCAACTCTCCACAACGGCTGGTCAACAGATGTACCAAGCCCCACCAAGTACAGCATCTCAGTTGGGCGGTTTGGCAACAGCAGGTATCGGCGGTCTGATGTACGGCTTGAGCAGATAAGGTACAACTATGGCAATGATGCAAGCACAAGGGATTGGGCAAGACTCTCCTATCAATAAACTTGCCATGAGCATCGCTCAACGGGCGATGGCGTCTGATGATCCAGCCGGTGTGTTAGCGCATTACAAAAGCATGCCCGATGCCAAACTCGCTGCTTTCTTGGCGGATGGTCTGGTACAGACGCAGCTGGCTGCTTCGCATAACCAACAAGCCATACAGAACTACAACCCACAACAACCGTCGGTATTGGACCGGTTGAGTCAAACACAAGCTCAACCCCAAGGCGTGGTTGGTCTGCCGGTTAGTCAGCAAATGTTTGACCCTGCGATGCATCAGGAAGGGATTGCTGCGGGAGCCGGAGAAGCGCAAGAACAGGGTATGGCCGGTGGTGGCATTGTTGCCTTTGCAGGAAGGGGTCCGTCCCGTGTCAGTGCAGCAGATGGAGAACCCGGCATTAATATGGACGATGTGATTGGTGAAATCACTCGTGAGAAAAAAGTTGCGGAATTACGTGCGAGAGCAGATGCCGCACTAGGTAGAACTGCACCGACCCCGCCCCCAACCATTGATCCAAACAAAGATGTTGCGGTGCGTCGAACGATTGAACAAAGCCAAGCTCGTGCCGCCGCCGCTCGTGCCCCTGCCCCTGCTCCTGCCGCCGCTGCTCCTGCCGCTCAAGCTGCACAGGCCGCACAAACCGCACAGGCCGCTGCACAAACTGCTACCCAAGCTGCACAGGCCGCGCAAGCTGCTCCTGCTGCCGCTCCTGCTCAACCTGCTGCTCCATCGCCGGGGGATGCAAGGCTTGATGCCGCAAGACAAGCACAGGCAAACGCAAGGAATGTAAGGAATGCTGCTCGGGTACAGGGGTTGGATACCTTCACCGATTACATCAAACGTATTCCGTTTGCTAAAGCTATACCTAGCGCATTGAAGTCACTTGGCAGACTTGGCCTAGCAGGTTCTGTTGGTGTACCTCTGGCAATGGACGCCACGAATGCAGGTATTGATGCTTTCATGGACAACCCGGAAGAATTCCGTGACGCCGTTTCGTCCCAACCAATGTTCCAATCAGCAGCTGCTGAACGCGCTGGGACACAAGCAAATCAACCTGTATCTCAAGCTGAGATTGATCGGTATCGCGCAGCAAGAATTGCAAATGCAAACAAACCGGTTGAGAACACAGAACAAGTTTCCGACCTGTACGGTACACTTAACAGCCTTCGTCGCAGTGAATCAAACGATGACCCAAATGCAGTGAATCCGCTATCTGGTGCAACGGGGCGTGGGCAAATGATTGAAGGGACTTTCAACGCCCTGAAAAAGAAATACCCGGAATTGAAAGATGCAAAATGGTCTGATTACAAAGGTAATAGTCAACTGCAAGACAAATTTGAAAAAACTTTGATTAAAGATGTACAACAAACTTTTAAGAATTTGAACGTACCAGAAACCCTGACGAATTATGCTGCGGCGTGGTTTGGTGGACCAAAATTAGTTACGGCTAAAGGGGACCAAAAAATTGAAACCGTATTTAACAAAAAAGAAATAGAACAAAATCCGTGGGTTGAAGGTTTGACGGTAGACCAAGTTCGTGACCGGGTTGTTTCTCGTGTGATGGGAAATCGCGGCACTTCTGCTACAGCAGCTGCCCCACGAAGCAGGTCAAATGCTGAAATTGTTCGTGACTTTGTAGTCCAAACACCAGCGGCTGTTGCAGAAACTGTAGGGGGAGAAAACGCACAAGGTGTTGTTCCTGCCACCATGCCGGAATGGAAAAATTATTTAAAGAACCGGGTACTTAGCCGCGAGAACGCAAGTGAGGGGCTTAACATCGCACGTATGGGCACAGCCAACGCAATAGAAGCCCTGTTCGGGTTACCCGGCCAAAGACAATCTGCCGATACTGAAAAACCGACAGCTGTTGCCGCTCCCGCTGCACCAGCCGGACCAACTGCGTATGAACAGTATGCCAAAGCAGAAAAAGCAATGAGCGAAGCTGCCGCTGCGGGTGCAAGCAAGCAAGAGATGCGTGACATTGGCCTTGCCTTGATGCTAGGTGGGGCAAAAGCACTGTCTGGAAAATCGCAATACGCTGCGCAAAATATTGGTGAAGGACTGGAATCCGGACTTACTGGGTTTATTGGTCTCCAGCAAAAACGCGCTGAGGCTGCACTGAAGGCTGAAGAGAAAGAAAAAGACCGTGCAGAGAAACGGTTCGCCACTTTAGTTAAACTGAAAGCACAACAGATCAAAAACCGTATGCCGGAAATTACTGACCCGGAAGAAAGGGAAGCACGGGCATACTATGAAGTTCTGAGTGTGATGAGTCCGCGTGATTTGGCTGCACAAGGTTTGACCAAAGCTGATGTACTGCAAGCAAAGCAAGCGTTGACACCCAACAACGGACAGCCAAAAGCTGATGATCGGTTCAAGGTACGAGAAAGAGCCTAATGGCAATCTATGAAGTAGACGCGCCGAACGGTAAAACGTATGAGGTTGAAGGTCCGCCCGGTGTGGACCGCGATACCATTGTTCAGCAGATATTGGCACGTCATCCGGAAGCCGGGGTTGAACGCACGATTGCAGGGCAAGCCAAAGAAGCACTCAAGGCGATACCCCGTGGCTTGATTGGTGGTTTGGAAACCGCTGCTGTTGGTGCATCGGCATTGCTGCCAGAAGGAATGGAAAAGGTAGTAGCGGCTAAAGCCAATGAACTTGCCAAACGGTTTTCGCCCCAAGCTGCACTGGGGTATGAAGATACGATCCCCACCCGTCTATTTGAAGGTGTTGGCAGTATGGGATCGTTTTTGGTCCCCGGTGGAATCCCCGCACGTGCGGCGATGGCCGGTGCAATGGGTGCGGGTGAAGCGCGGCAACGCGCCCAGCAAGCGGGTACTACCCCAGAGCAAATCAGTTCTGCCACCGCGTACGGCATTTTGCCGGGTCTGACTGATCTGTTGCCGATTGAACGGCTCATGGGTCGGTTTGGGGTTAAGCCCGTCAAAGGTATTACGGACCGGCTGGTCAGTGCATCAAAGACCGGTTCACTGGAAGCCGTGCAGGAAACCGCGCAAAGCATCGCGCAGAACATGATTGAGCAAGGCATCTACAACCCTGAGAAAGACCCAATCAGCGGAGCCGCTGAAGCAGGTGGGTACGGGTTTGGTGTTGGCGCGTTGGTGCAGTCGATGGTTGACTTGGTAATGCCAAACCGTGGCAGGGCGCGTCCTGTCCGCCCCCCGGTTGCTGAAGAACCGCCTGTTGCACCTACCGCTGCGGAAGTCCCGGTTGCTGAAGAACCGCCTGTTGCTGCCGCTCCGGAAGTCCCGGTTGCCCCTGCCGCACCTACTACGCCTGTTGCTCCTACCGTTGCCGCTGCACCTACCACACCCGCCGTTGCCGCTCCGGGAATTCCTGCTGCCCCTACCCCTGCCGCCGCTGCCCCTGCCGCCGCCCCGATGACTTTTGTTGCACCGGCGGCTGCAACCGCCAAAGCAGCCCCTGTTGTCACACCTACCCCTGAAGTTGTTCCCGCTCAACCCGGCGTTATCACCGAAGACGTGTTGAAGTCTTTAGAGATAAAAGGGTACGGACAAAACAAACTTAAAGACGCGGTTCGTGGGTTGAACCTGACCACGGACGACGGTAAAACCGCATTCACTGCGGCATTTGAAAATGCACCAAAAGGCGTCAAATACAACAGTGCCGCAGTAGAAGCATTGCTGCCCACTGTCAAAGTTGAGGAGCCAGCCCTTGAACTACGAAATCCTATCCAACCTGAGTCTGGACAACTTGCAGGAAGCGATGCACTGTCTGTACCGGCAGGAGAAACCGCAGTCACTCCAACTGAAGTCGTTGGGCCATCCGGAGTGGGAAGCGATATCGCAGCTGCTGCTGGGGTTACTGAAGGAAAAAAACCAAGCGGTCCTGCACTGACGGAAGAACCGGAAGTCATTCCCCAAACTCAGGCCGAACAACCCCAAGCTGGGGCTGCTCCGCGCATTACCCCGACAAGCAAGAAGGCCGCAGCCGAAACGCTGGCTGTCAAGGATGCACCCAAGCCGGTGCAGGAGTACGTGCAGTTCTATGGCGACATGGACACCGCATTGAAGGCGCTCGGCTTTGATCTGTATGAATCCATCCCTGCTGGTGAGAACTTTGATCAGCAAGGCGGCAGGTATGCCAAACAGTTTGGCCAATGGATTGAAACCAACGGCACACCAGAACAGAAAGCCACCCTTGCCAAAAACGTCGAAGTTGCCAAGCGCAACAAGACAGCGGGTAAAGAGTTCTATGAAAAGTGGACCAAGCAGCAGGAAGCCAAGAAAGCACTGAGTGCTGATTTTGAGCAAGCGCAGCGCGATGAATTTATATCAAACCGCAAAGACACGGCAAAGCAACGGGCAGAGAATCGTGCTGATGAAACTGAAGTAGAACTTACAGAACTTGGTGAAGAAGTTGATGTTGATGCGGCACGTCGTGCTGCCATTCGCCTTTCAACTGGTAAGAAAACCAAACGCACAGAGGACACTGTTGCTGAGGAAGCTGAAGTAGAACTTACAGAACTTGATGAGGAAGTTGATGCTGATGCAGCACGTCGTGCTGCATTGCCCGTGCGCCTTTCAACCGGTGAACCAGCCAAAAAACCACTGAACAAAGTTACTGACGTACGTAATGCCGTACGTAATTTCTTCCGTAAACCCGACAGCGTTGATGATCTTGTGACGGTGGTGCAGTCTGAGAAGGACTTGCCAAACCGCATTCTGTTGTCCGCTGATTACCAAAAGGGTGTGCGGGGCGTAGCCTATGAAGGGCGTGTCTGGCTGGTTGCCGACAATATCCCGGAAGGACAGGAAGCTGGTATTGCCCTGCATGAGATCGGTGCGCACATTGGCTTTGATCGGCTGGAGCGGGAAGGCAAACTCAACCGTAAAGAACTTGCTGATCAGGTTCGTGCATGGTCAAAAGAAAACGACATGCGTGGGGAAGCCGCCCGGATTGCACTGGCCAAGGGTAAAGATTCCAACGACGAAATTATTGCGTACATGACCGAGGAGTTGGTCAACCGGGGTGTTCGTCCGGTCAGCTTTCGCCCAGCCAGTACATGGTTGCGTCGCGTTGTGGATGCCTTTGAACGGGTGCTTGCAAAGTTGGGGATAAAGAAAGACATCAGCGGTCAGGAGTTGGTTGATCTGGCATTTGGTGCTGCCCACATCGAACTTGGCGCTCCGACAGGATTCCGCCCGGGCGCACCGCGCTTCTCCGTGTCCAACCCCGCGCTTGCGGCTGCATTGGATACCGCTAACGAATACTTCAAAGGACCGTCTGCTCCCAAAGGAATCATTAACAGTGCGATTGAATCGGTAACCAGCCCCAACCGGTTTCAGCGTACCGGCAGCACTATTGACAAGATTCGCCAGAACATGGCCAACCGCAATACGTGGTGGGAAGATTGGTTTGCTTCACTGCACGGTAACAACGCACTGGATGCAATGGGTGCGGCCAGTGCTCTTGACAAACTGCAATCATCTACCAAGGTATCCGGTATCTCCGCTGCAACACTGGAGATGGGTGGGTTTCGCAAAAACGAAAAGACTGGTCTGTGGGAAGCGTACAAGACGGATGCCAGCTACAAGGACATCCTTGAAGAACTGCAAAAGATGGTTGGCAAGTACAAAGAAACTCCGGACTTCCAAACTGCGGAACCTCTGTTTAACCTTGCGGCTACCGCACGGCGTGAAGAAGGGTTGATCAACTCCAAACAACTAACCACCCAAGGTGGAACGATTGCACCGACGTTGAATGCCAAACAAATCAAAGAAGGTTTGGCTATTTACCATGCCACACCAGAAATTCGCAAAGCATTGAGTCTGTACGAAAAATTTAAGAACCGTGGGTTGGATTCGTTGGTAACCTCCGGGGTGCTGGACAAAGAAACCGTGGCCGGTTTGAAAGAAAACGCCGGTTACGTGCCGTGGTTCCGCTTCAGCGAAAACGAAGACGGTAGCATCAACATCAAAGCCGTGAAGGAGTTTTCCAAAGGGCTTATCAACCGCAGCCAGATGCAGGACTTGAAAGGCGGCAAGGTTGAGGATGTTGAAATTGGCAACCTGTTAGATAACATGGCGAAGTTGAGCAACTGGATGGTCAACAAGTCAGTGGGTAATGACACTGCCAAGTACCTGACCACCTTTGCTTTGCGGTACAAAGAAGCCCGTAAAGTTGGTAGTCCGATTGCCAGTGGGGTAGACCCGAAATTGGTTGCGCAGGTCATGGTTGATGGCAAGGAAGAGTACTACGCCTTCAAAGACCCGGCTGCTCTTCCCGCATTCAAAGGGTACGAGTCTGCGCACTGGGCCATCACACCGTTCTTCGCTGCCCCTGCAAACTTGCTGCGCCGTGGCATTACCTTGAACCCCATGTTCTCTTTGGCGCAGTTACCGCAAGATGCTATCCGTGCCTTTACCGCCAGCGGATTGAAAAACCCGTACGCAATTTTTCCGCGTGTACTGGCTAACTTCACCAAGGAATTGTTTGGACCGACTGAGACCGCACAACGGTTAAAGCAGTTCGGCATCATTGGTAAGGGTAGCGATATCATGCCCGGTGAAGCCAAGCGCAGCTTCCGGCGCAAGTTGGGGTACTACGACGCAGGGATGGGTGGTCTGTTCAACCGTGGTATTGACGTGCTGGAAAAAATCAGTGCCGCATCAGACGAGGCAGTTCGTACTGCGCTGTATGAACTCACCATGAAAGAAACAGGCAACGAAGTACTGGCATTACGCCGCGCCCGAGAGATCATTAACTTCGACACGATGGGTTCGTCGTCCTACGCCAGCTTCCTGCGCCAGACCGTGCCATTCATGGGCGTGTGGATGAACGACATGAACAACCTGTACAAAGGATTGGTACTGGGTTCTGCACGTTTGTCTGAGGGCGAGAAGGCGGCTACCAAACGAGCAATCATCTACCGGGGTACGCAACTCGCCATCCTGACCATGCTGTACACCATGATGGTTGGGGATGATGACGATTACAAAAAGCTGGATGACAACAAACGCAACCGCAGCTTTATCGTACCGGGCACAACCTTCCGTGTACCCGTGCCAAACGATGGTATTGGATTCCTGTTCAAAGTGATCCCGGAACAGATGACCCGCATGATCTTGGCTGAAGGTGTGGAAGGTGAGGACGCAGGTAGCCGTGCAGGTCGAGCCATTGCTGGTGCGTTCTGGGACTTGGGCAGCTTTGAAAACTTCTTGATCCCGGGCGGTGCGTTACCAAAACTTGGTGTAGAACTATCATTAAATCGCAGCTTCTTTACGCAGAACCCGATTGTTGGTAAGAGCAAAGAGTTCCTTGTTCCGTCCCAACAGTACACCGACTCCACCACAGAAGTTTCCAAACAGATTGGCGCATCGTTGAACCTGTCGCCATTGAAGATCGACTATCTGATGCGGGGTCTTAGTGGACAAATTGGTGGTGCAGTACTGAGTATGTCCAACGCTCTGTTCCATGCAGCAGATGGCAAGGTCACACCCAGCTTGCGGTATGAAGATGTCAGTCTCCTGAGTTCTTTCAGCTACAGCACAAAAGACAAGGGTGCAAAGGAAGACTACTACGAGATGCGTAGCCGCATCGACACCGTTGCCCGTACATACCGCGATTTGGTTTCAGCCGGTAAAGGTGAAGAGGCTCTGTCCTACATAGCTGATCCGGAGAACCGACAAGCCTACGCCCTGCGTCAACTGCAAACCCGCATTGACCAAGACCTTGCCAAATTCCGTCAGGCAAGAAAAATGATCTTGGATGGAAAAGGGGTTAACGAAGACGAAATGCGGCGTCAGTTGGATGACTTGGAAGCCAAGGAAAACAAGTATCTGGAAAGTTTGCGGTTACCCAGACTCCGTGCTGCTGCGGGTATCGTCCCTGATATCACTCCCAACTTCTTGAAGGCACTGAAGTAAAAAGAACCCCGGCATTGCGCCGGGGGAAGTTGGGGAGAAGCGGCAGCATGATATCACGACCTATCTTGTCCGCCATACTCGCACCCCCAGCATACTGTTCTCCACCACTGCTTTTACATCCACTGCGATGTTCAATCTTTTCATCTCCCAACGTACCTGCCTGATCAAATCCTCCTGATCTACGCCGGGGATGAAGAACGATGTATCTGCTTTGAACTTGTCCCAATCAATCTTGACTGGTATCCCGTGCGTTTGTAGTGTGCTCATCCAGTAATCCTTCCCCTACCCCGATGAATACCAGCGCCATCTCCGGGTCTGAGAACTGCAATCCCTTACCCATGCGAACCTTGCGCTCCCCAAGAAACTGACCCTTCTTGTTCAGGCTTGCCAGTACACCTTCGTAGGCTACCTGCGACTCCGTGCAGAACTTACGGAACTTCGGGCGGTTGACAAACAACTCCTTGGTATCCGGCTCGTACCGCACCACCAACGGACCGCGTGGTTCACGGATGGCGGCTTCCCGGGTGACCAGAGAGTTGCGCCGCGCTCCACTGTTGATGATCAGCACGTTGTTGATGTTCTCCGACAGGAACGCACCCAGCATGAGGGACGGGTCTGATGCACTGGTGATGCTTGCCTTGCGCTTGTTTACCAACATCTCCCCTGTCCAGTTGTGGATACGCTCAAAGTCAGAGTCGGAAAAATCCATTACCCCCGCCTCCCGCGCTGTGAGTCCACCGGTCAGCGTAGTGGTTGCGATGTTCGACCAGTACCGCTCCCGCTGTGTCAACCTTGCCTTGATATCCAACGACCGCTGCATCTGATCCATAGCGTCCACAATCTGCGGCAACTCACGGATCGTATGCTGAATGAAGGGCACACCAGCCACCCCGTAGTTGGACTTCAGCTTCGTGAACACATCATCCGATACGGTCTTGTCATCGGTGTTGCCCGGGGTGTATGGGAACTCAAGGAATCGAGCCAATTCACCATCCGGATTGCGCTTCTTAGTGAACAACTTGTCTTCAAGCGCGGAGTTTGCGGTGACAACACAGTGGGCATTCCATGTGGTTGCGTTCAACCGCTCGATGTTGACACTGCCGTGCATACGGTTCTTGCCCCGGGCATGCAGGTAGTGATACAGGAACTCGGATGTGACCTCCGGTGATTCGTTGGTAATCTCGTCAATCGTCGGGGTGATGTTTTGCAGCGTACCGATCCGGCTCATCCTTGAGTTCATGGTGTCAGCTTTGATCAGCAGCAAGTCGTCGGGGTGACCAAAGATGCTGTTGATCATCTTGAGCGTGGTTGTCTTACCCACACCAGAGCCTTCACTGTACAGACTGATCACACCACCCTTGTGCTTGGAGAACGGAACCAATGGCGAACCGAATCCTGCGAACAGGGTGAACATGTGCAACTCCATACCCGGGCGGTTGTAGAAGGCGGCGATCCGTTTCCAGTCCTCCAGCGTCCCACTCTGCCCGAACATCTTGATCAACCCCAATGTGACTGAGGAAGGGGGGCTGTATACGACATCGGTGGCGGTGACTTGCCTATCCCCGATGATGAACGATGAGTTCCGGTCAGCCCAACCAAACTGCAACCGGGCTTTATCGGCACGACTTTCACGTTGGTATTTTTTGATTGACATGTTTGAGAATGCGATCAGTGATTCCATCTGCTTGCCGATTGTGCTGAGTCCTTGTTCGGCAACCCGTTTGCTAAATATGTCCTTGGCCGTCATCTCCTTCATGGGGATCAAGAACTCCTTCACACCATCTTGGGGCAGGTGCAGCCTGAACAAAGCCGACATGCCTTGCAGCGGATCGTCCACCGTGTTGACAAGGTAGTAATCGTTCTCGTACACCAGCTTGTCCTTCGGGTTGTCGTCCTCGTCCTTCTCCCGCACGTAGATACCGCCGTTCTTGCCACGGACAAACGGGAAGGGGTACTCAGGTATCGTATAAACTTTTTCTGGTTCTTTCGTATCCTTGACAATGTTGTCCTCAGCAGTGGCAATTTCTACCTCGCCCTGCCCTAGCACCAGTGGGGTGCTGATCTTGCCCTTGTGCTTGCATCCTGCGCACACCGTTGGGTTGTCGCCCTCAAATGTGGTGCATAGGTACGGACCTTGGATGCGCTGTGCTTTTGCCTCCGTCTCCTCCGGGGTGTAGTCCGGATGACCTGCTGAAATTCTATGGATTGCGACATCCCGATCCTTGCAGAACTGGGCGATGGACAGCGCCGCCCTCCACATGGGTTCGGACATGGTGTCCTGATTGCTGACCGCATCCACCAACTGCTGGCATCCGTTACCGGCCAGTGACTTCTTCAGGATCAACCGGAAGCTGGACGGCTTGTTAGCCAGTAGGGATTTGGTTAGCGCATTCAGGGGCTGTTTGGGCATGGTTGCAATCGAGGTATCCCCGACACCCAAGCGATTCTTCATGACGCTCAGATCAATCAACGGCACAATGTTCAGTGCTGTCACCGGGCGCGGACTGTCCGCATCCTTGAAATTGGACGAACCTACGGCACGGAGAACCCGGGCGGCATCTGCCGTTACGGACATGTCGATCAACAATCCATTCAACGCACAGACCAACTTAAACCGGTCTGCCACCACCTTCCATTCTGCGCGATCAACCTCCTCTGTCAACGGCCAGTAAGCATGGACGCCATTACCTGAGTCCACCACCATCGGGCGGGGTAACTTTAAATCCTTGACGAATTGCTTCAGCGCGGCAATTGCCGCTTGCTGATCCGGGTACTTCTTCGGGTCATCGGCTCCGACATCAAGATCAAGGAACAAACTCTTCAGCCGTAGGGCGTTGGGAGCTGTGCGATTCCGGTCGTTCTGAAAATTGGCGAGTGCAACAAACGAGTTGACCCCTGCCTCCTCCAGCCCATCCACCGCAACATCCACTTCGCCCAACGTCCTGTGGAACGTCTGGCTATAGATGCTTTTATCCTTGATCCCGACTACGCAGTACAGACCTTCAGGGGGAAGTACGACCCCCAGAAATTCTTGTCTGGTAGGCATGGTCACTCATTTTCGGTGTGTTTGGCGTTCAGGCGGTCGATCAGTTTTTGAATTTTCTCACCCATGCGGCGGCTTGGTTTGGTCTTACCGCTGAACCAGTTGTAGACGGTGGGGCGAGATACGGCGAACACATCAGAGACTTCAGCTACCGTGTACCCATGCTTCAGGCAGACACGCCCCAGTTCTACAGCCACGCCCGCTTTGCTTTCGTCAGCAAGAGAGTCAGTTATTTTTTGTGAAAACCCACGTCTGGTCATCATCTTCTCCAAGGATTGGGGTGCGGATCATACCGCACCCCACTTTTAATTATTGTACTTTTTAAATTAACCTTCGTCGTCCCACTGATCCAGTACATCGGCCAGCTTGGACTTGGGTGCAACAACCTCTTCCTTCTTGCCAGCCCGTTTCGTTGGCTCAGACGGGGCTTCCGCCTCGTCATCCTTCGGCTCCTGTGCCTTGGGCTTGGCCAGCTTGGGGATGGCAGGTGCAGCGGTGGCATCAGCTTCCTTGGGCGGGGAGTACGACACCTTCACAGCGTCCTTGGATTCCTGCGTCTCACCCCGGGCGTTGATCATCTCAAACTCTTCCTCAGTCAGAGGACGGGTTGCACGGAAGACCAGTTTGGGGGTTTCGCTGTTGGTGTCAAACTTCATCTCAGTAACGACGTTGTTGACGTTGACATTGAACCCGGACAGGAACGTAGCGTAGGCGTTCAGACCCAGCTTGCCTTCTTCCTTGGCAAAGATCGACTGTGAGGGCAGCGACAACTGAAACAGGTCACCCTCCATGTCATTCTCCAGCACCACGGCGATCAGGCGGTCGTACTTACATGCTGCACCCTTGCCATTGCTGGCCGATCCCTTGACGTTCTTCGGGCAGTTAGCGCAGGTCGAACCTTGCGGGTCACTGGCCTTGGCATCGGGGTTCTTGCCATTGGCGCTCCAGCATGCGGGGGAAGCCTTCTGACCCGCCACGAATGGCTTGTCATAGTAGGCACGGGATACATCGGGCGCTACGTTCACGATCACTACCGGCATGTTGCGCTCTTCGCGGGTGGCAATTTCTTCACCGTTGACAACCAAACGGAACATGTTGCCGCGAATCGAGATGCGCTTACCACCACCGCCACCACCGCTCAACAGAGACTTGGTGATTGCATTCAGGGGTTGCGACTTGAGGTACGAGGGTACTCCGGACTTGAACAGCGTTACTTCGTTGGACATGATGTCTCCTGTTATTTACGACGGACGGTTACTTCATAGTGGCTATCAGAATTCAACCCGGGCGGTAACTTGTCCGGATGTTCTTCCAAATAGTTTTTCATATTGGTCTGGTGAATCCTCCTCTCCAAAAGGTCAACTGCATCATTTTGTTTGACGAACGAATGCATCTGCTCCCAATCAGAAGTCCAGTACCGGGTCTTCACGGTTCGCACCACGGTCCCGAAATCTGTCCTCAGACTGTTTGCTCCGATGGTCTCGCACGTCTCAAGCAACTTGGACCTAACTTCGTCCATCTGTGCATCAAGATTGGCAACCTCAGATTCATACGCATGCGTGAGTTCCTGCTTACGATCCCGCATCTTGATAAACACACGCACAAGTTTATCGGCGGGTATGGTTTCATCATTCATTTACTTCTCCCAGTTCTTCTTTGTATAGGTCAACCAAACGCTGATGGGTATCGACTTTGTTCTGTAGCATCTGATACATCTTTCGTTCAACACGACTACCTTGCAGATGCACGATGGTTACCTTGTTCACTTGACCCGCACGATGCACTCGGGCGTTGGCTTGAAGGTACGTCTCAACACTCATCACAGGTGACCAGTACACAACCACGTTGGCAGCATGCAGCGTTACTCCGTGCGATGCAGCTTGCGGTTGGATTACCAACACCTGCGGGTTTGGCGTAGTTTGGAACCTGTTGAATATCTCGGTTCTCTTGTTTGGTGATACAGCGCCATTGATAACTTCTGTCACATACCCTTGCTTCTTTAGCCACTCGGACACCATGAGTAGGCTGTGGGTGTATGGCACAAATACCAATACCTTATGACTTGCTTCCTCCACAACTTCCTTCAGTGCCTGTAACCGGTCAGAGCAATCAAACTCAATGGTGTCACGATTGTCTGTGTACACCGCGCCACCCGATATTTGCAGTAGCTTGTTTAAGTTTGCCGCCGCTGTCGGGGCACTGATCTCTTCACCTGCTGCTACCATCAACTGATCCTTCAACATCTTCTCGTAGTATTTAGACTGCTGTGCGGTTAGCGGTACATCTCGCGTCACGTACATCATGTCAGGAAGGTCGAGACACTCTTCCTTTGTGAACCGGATAGCTGGCTGAAGTGCCTTGAACACTACCTCGGTTGCATTTGTTTTCGGAACCCACTTGAAGCGCGTGATGTTGTTCATCACCTGATCACGGAATGCACCAAAGAATTTGGGTACTCCATTCGGGTTGACCAGACGGGCAAGCCCGTACGCATCGCTTGGGTCTTGTGATGCGGGTGTTCCAGTCATCAACCAAACCCATGTCTGTGGCTTGATGATTTTGTTCAGGGTCTTCCATCGTTTCGTGTGCACATTCTTGTATGCGTTGGCTTCATCCACAATGATCAGGTCAAACCGTCCATCTTCCACGATGGCATCCGACACGATCTCCAACCCGTCATAGTTGATGATCACGAACTCAGCCTCACCCATGATCACTGAACGGCGTTTCTCACGGCGCGGGTTGTGCGCTATGTCGAACGTGCGGTGCATAACGAACCGGAACAGATCACCTTGCCATGCTGAACCCATGATCGACACCGGGCAGATCACCAACACCCTGCGTACCTTCTTAGTATTCATCAGGTAATCAGCAGCCCATATCGCTGCACCTGTCTTGCCTGTGCCCTGTGAGTTGAAACAGAATGCTCTGCGATGTAGCGTGAGGAATTGTGCGGTAGCGATCTGATGTTGAAACGGTCTGTGCATTCCCGGCCAACTGTATTGCTTGAGGATCGGGGATGGCACGTTCTTGATGCGCATGTTCTTTAGTACTTGCGCTTCTTCCAAACCCCAACGCACCAATACTTCGTGATCACCAATCTGCTTACTGCATGGGATCACAGAGGTGATCTTTGATGGATCACGTACCTTTAGTTGTAGTGCTTTGTTGTTAAGTATTTGCATTGATGCTTCTGCTTCCCAAAGGACTTTTTGGGCGAGGTGAAGGTTTCACCTAGCCCGACTACTTTACTTAAATTTTGAACACGCCACCTCTGAGGGTGGTTTATTCCCAGTATATTGCTCCCCCTTGCGGGGGTCTGTCAACTACTTTTTACTGACGTTGCGCTTGACCGTGTGGTCACTGTTACGGCTGAAGCTGCGGTTGTTGCTGGCCGACTTAGCCCGAAGGTTACCCGTGCTGTTTGTGCCGCCTTTAGACAGAGGCAGCACATGGTCTACATCCTTGCCATCACCCTTGTGGACAGCACCGGTCTTCATCAGCTTGGCACGGGCAGCGTTACGCTCTGTGCGTTTCTTGATTTGCTCGGGCTTACCTTGGTATTGCTCGTACTCTTTCTTGTACGGGCGGGGTTTGTTGACGTAAGGCATGCTGCCTCCTATTTATTCTTTCCGTTGTGAACACAGCTACTCACCGGACACCAAGCGCGGCAGGTGAAGTTCTGCTTTGCATTCCACACACCATGATCGTAGGAATACTCCAACTGATCTGATTGATCCAACCACTTCTGCCACCGTTTTTCTTCCTCGGCACGGTGGAAGTTTTCCTTGACAAACGCAGTATGCACCACAAAAAGCAACCCTGCTTTGACAGTCTGTACCTGCGGGAAATGCTTGAAGGTTGCCAGTGCCAACAACTCCAACTGCTTGGTGTCAGGATACCCTGACTTGCCAGTTTTGTAATCCACCACCCGGGCAATGTCGCCATCTACGATCAGCAAATCAGCGATACCACGCCACCATGCATTAGAGTCTGAGAAGGAACACGCCTCCAAATCCCGCGTAATGCCCATCTGATGTTCGCAGTACTTGTCACCGTCAAACTTCTTCAGACGATCCAACGGATCAACCATGTACTGAAACGCTTCAGGCATGGGGGTTCCATCCCGCACGTAGTCTTCAGCAGCTTTGTGTACGACTAGACCATAACGCATCTGCTCGGACTCTTCTTGCTTGATATCCTTCGCAACCCGCAAGTGGAAATACTTCTTGGGGCATTGTTGGAATAGCGACATGCTGCTGTATGACCACCTGACCATTAGCAATCTCCGTAGGTTTTCCCGAATCCTGATTCACAGTTCAGGGGCAACCCATCTGCCCATGACGGAAGCCAGCGCATGCAATCTTCTACATACGTCTGTGCTTGTCCTGCCTCTTCCTCGGGCGCGACGATAGCTATCGCATCATGCACCGTCATGACAACCCGGTACTTCCGTGCGATACGCAGCATCTGTTTGGCAATGATACACCGAGCCAAGTGCTGGATCATGTTCTCCGTGAACGTCCCACCCCAAATGCTGGTGATGCCTGTGCGCGAGGTGTAGATCGCCTGACGCTTGCCGTTCTCTGCCGTATGAAACCGCAGGTTGTGGTAGTGCATCGGGATGCCCACCGGGGTGGACACGCGGTTGATCCCCACATCCCCGGCCACGATGATCCCCGGGCGCTGCCCCCACCCCCGGCTGCTTTGCTCGACCATGGCTTGGATACAGGCATCCCCGTCCCGCCACAACTCAGGGATGCGCGGGTAGCTTTCCCGGTAGGTATTGACGATGTGCGTCGCCTCATCGTGAGAGAGTTCAATGTTTGACTGTTTCATGAACGAGGCGAACTTCTTGCCACCCAACCCGTACCCAGCGCCCAGCACCACGGTCTTGCCCACGAACCGCTCGGTCTTGTTGATCTGACCAATAGGCTTGTTGTAGATGCGCGAAGCCATGATCCTGTACACATCATGCTCCTGCTCTTCCAACAACACCCCAGTGCGCTTCTCGTAATCGTTCTTGCGGAAGGTCTCCAACAGGTCTTCCTGCCCCGCCATCCAAGCCAGTACCCGAACTTCGATCTGTGAAGAGTCAGCGTCGATGATGACGTACCCCTCCGGTGCAAGCACAGACTTCTTTAGCGTCCCGGCATCCGGACCACGGCTTGGCAGGTTCTGCATGTTGATCTTGTCCGTACCACCCCAGCGCCCGGTATGGGCAGCGTAATAGCGCAGTGGGATCGGCAGGTTGCCCCGGCTTGCGATGTCAAGGAAGCGTTGTGTGCGCGTCTCCTCCAGTGTGGACTTGACCCCCAGCCGTACCGTGGCAAGGGTCTGCACCTCCAGATTCTCATGCTCCAGCAGCGCCTTCAGTCCCTCGTCCGTCTTGGCAAAGGCGTAGGTATCCTTGCCCGTGGTCGGACTGACCTTCATCGGCGGCTCAACGCCATGCTCGCGCAACAACTCCGCAAACTTGACGTTGCTCATGATGTTCTTCTTGATCTCTTCCGCGTTTCCCGCCACTTGAGCCAGCAGTTCGTCCTTGCGCTTGGCCAGTGTCGCCTTGTGCCGCTCCAACAGCAGGGCATCCAACTCCAACACCGGCTCCGTGAACATGCGGGTAGTCAGGTCGATGACCTTTAACTCGTCCTTGGTGAAGTGCTCCATCATCCGGTGGAACAGGGCGTAGGTCAGGTCAACGTCATTGATGCAGTAGTCACTGTACCGGGTGAGCGCCGCGTCATCAAAATCCACCCGGTGTTTACCTAGCGCGTTGACAACCTCGGTTCCCTTCACACCCAGCCCGTAGTGCTCTACCAACTTTGCAAGGCTACCGCCTACCTCCGAGCCATGCACTGCACGAGCCATAGCCAAGGTATCCGCGATGATGCGCGGTCGGATGTTGAACCTCCAACTTAGGATAGCCATGTCGAACATGGCGTTGTGGGCAACGACGACGGTGTCCCAGTCAAACTTCTTCAGCCACGCCTTGGTTAACTTGTGCGTACCTGAGAACCATTCAGTGACACCATCGTCCACCTTGACCGCAACCCCGATGGTTTCGTACTCATCCCCACGGATGTATTCCTCCGTGGTTATCTTGCTCAGGGAATAGGTCTGGCTGTAGTACGTTTCAAAGTCAACGGTGATCATTGATCCAGTGCCTCTTGCAGCTTACTTATGCAGAACACACGGATGGCACGGGCAGCAACCACGATCTCATCTGCCTTGTCACAGGCAGTCTGCCAGTCATGCTCCAGTAGTGCGTCATGCGCTTCGCGTTGCAGTATTCTGATCTTGATAACGCTCTCGCCGTAGTCAATCATGTGATCCTCGCTGGTTTAATTGCCCTCAATACAAATCGGCAGGTGTCTTCGTTCTCTACCAACGCAACGCCATCGAAGTCGGCCTTGTACATGTAACGGAAGTCAGACATGGGGGTGGTACCTACGTCACGTTCGTATACAGCTTGAGACAGGAACGACAGGCTTGCGCCCTGCACCACACGGGTATGCGACGGGTCACCCCACGCCCATACAGACTTCCACGATGGCACGGTGGCAAAGAACAAGGCGTTCGGTTTCATGATGCGCCAGAACTCTGACCACTGAGCAAAGAAAAACTTGTAGTCACCCTGCGCCCCGGTATGTTCCAGCACCTCGTAAGCATGTATCTCATCAAACGTATTGTCATCGAACGGATACGGCAGGGTGGTTAGGTCATGCGCCACGTCCGGCTTGTGGTCTAGGTTGATGTCTAGCGTTACCAACCCTTGCCACTGGCTCAACTCAGGACTGCTTTGGTCATACATCAGTTTCTCTCGGCGTCTGCCACAGCCGATCAGCAGTTCTTTTCTCATGTCAGTGCCAACTTAAGTATGTTGAAAATCATGAACAGGGTAATGCACATGAACACGCCAAGCCCGAACCCTGTCACCATGCCGCGCTTGTACGCTCTCTCGGTGTAGCGCATCCGTATCTCGTTCTTGCGGTAACGGTTAGGAATCCACTGCATCATTCCCCCTTGCTCGGATAGCTTCAGCACACGCTTCCACTGCCTCTGCGGCTGCGGGCAAGCCAACTGCTTTGCACATTTGCTCTGTCAATACGCAAAGTTCTACACACGCTTCGCGCTCTGCGGCTGCGACAAGGGCGGCAAACTTTTCTAACCTGTTGCCTTCCTCATCATTCCAATGCTTATGCCAATCTAGGCCAGCCTGTTTAGCCAGTTCTCTAATTCGTTCAGTATTCATCACTTCTCCTTCGGCACATAGCCAAGCTTCTCAAGCAGGGCGGGTTCAATCAGCAGTCGGTTCTGCGCTATCTCAGGCGCTTCGGAGTACAGAGCAAAGGTGCGCGTCTCTGACTTCTTGCCCACGGTAATCGTTTCGTACACGCCAAAGATGAATCCTTGCAGATCGTTCGGGTCGCAGTAGATCACCGGTTGCTTGGCTGCTTGTTGTGCTTTAAGTAGTGGGTCCATTTTTCTTCCCTTTGTATTCTTTTAAGTTACTCTTTTTAGGCCACGGTAAAGAGCCTTGTCTTCTTCTTGAAAACTCACTGTTTGATCCACACAAGAATAAGTTTGAGGGTCTGTTGTCTAAACTTTGATTATTTATGTGTATCACTACCTCGCCCCTTTCCAGCATTCTTCCAATCTTCTTGGCGCAAACCATTCGATGTTCAGCCGTGTATTTGCTCACATACCCTTTTCGCTTTCCAATCAAAACGAACCTATGGTTGCTTGTTTTTTGCACATGCATTCCACCTTGAAAATTATGTGCATTAGCGCCAGAGAAAAATTCTCCCTTACATTTTATAGAACATGTTATTTGCGTAGCATCGTGTTGTGTGCTTCGGGGATAAAACATAGCGCCGCAATGAATGCACGACTTTTCTTCAAATTTACGTGAGCCTTCTGCGCGACATTTACTAGAGCAATAGAGCCTCCAACCATCGCCACGAGTAGCAGTAAGTGATCGCGTTGCAGTAAATATACCGCCGCAGTTCTCGCATTCCTTGTCAATAGGTTGAACGCAGTTTTCCAAAAAACATTTTCTACTGCAAAAACGCCGATCTGCGCCGTGGTCAGGTCGTGCCATAAACTTATCGTCACAGTTTACGCATGTGTATTCAATCCTTGGAAGCAAGTCCATTTTGTTACGACAAGTAACTGTGCAAAAACGGGACTTGTTTACCCTGCTATTTGGGCACGAGTAGTCCTTTTTGCAGTACTCGCACTGCTTGATAACAGGTGGCCCATAGGTCACGGGTTCTTCTCCTTGAAGTCTTTGATTTCTTGGTTCATTTGAAAGTTCTCGGCGTACAACTTGGCGATCACTTGTTTGTTTTCCCTGTCCCGCTTTGCCATCACCATGACAAACTCTTCAAACTCACTTTGTACTGACTTCAGCTTGGTGCGTATTGATGTTGCTGCATGCCAAACATAATCTTCGTTGATGCCTTCACTGGCAATCTCTTCGTTCATGGTTTCCCTTTCAGTATTCATTCATTCCCCCTTGCTCTGATAGCTTCAGCACACGCTTCCACTGCGGATGTGGGCAAGCCAACTGCTTTGCACATTTGCTCTGTCAATACGCAAAGTTCTACACACGCCTCGCGCTCTTCGGCTTGGGCTATTTGGATCAATCGCTCCGCGTAGTCGGCGTGAATGATCGGCAGCCAATTCGTCTCGGTGGCTAGGTGAAGTCCAGCCTTTTGCGCCATGCGTAATGCTTTGTCTTTATCCACCGTTCTTCTCCCTCAACTTGGCTTCTATCTTGTCAAACAGTTCGCGTGTGTAGCCTTTGATCGGTCCTGAGTATGACCCAACGATTTCTTTGATCTCGTCGTCGGTCAGGCTTTGCCATTCGCGCTTTGGTTGCCATCCAAGTAGGGTTGCAATACGCTTGGCCGCAGACTTGTCAATCACGCCTTTCTCTTCCGGTATGTATTGCATGATCTGTCTCTTTCTCCATCCGTTAGCTGTCACAGCACAATCCCGCTATTGGGATCGCGGATCACGTCCATCTCCCACTTACCGTCCTCACCGCGCCGTCCATCAATCGGCCAGTAGTGGGTGCAATTCTCCGGGCCATACTGCGCCCAAACTTGGTAGGGCGTTGTCTGCGTAGCTGTGTGTCGGTAGCACGTATCTTTTTTGTTGCATCCCGCGCCGGGACACATAGTGATATCAGGCATCTTTCTTCTCCCGTGCTTCCATCTCTCTGATATCCATCGCAGCATCAGCCACGCCGTGCCAATCCTTCTGCTTCACCTTGAGCAGCAGGTACGCAATCATCACTTCAATATCACTCATCCCAGCACCTTCCCAATCCACAGCAACGCGCCAATCACAGCGACACCGAACCCCATCATCATCGTTGCTGCACAAGCGTCCTCAAACCACGTACCCCTGTCTTTGCTGCTATTGATTGGGTCGCAAAACATGATGAACACTACGAACGACACAACAATCATGAACAACCCGCCAAAAAATATCATGTCTTCTCCTTCCTTGAATGGTATGCCTGTAGACAACTTTCGTTAACGCATGCTTTGCACCAACTGGCCAGCGTTCTGTACTTGGTCTTGCGGTACGCAGTTGGCGGCTTTACTTCTTTGCACATCGTGCATCGTGCCGGTTGATCCATCGGCCTCTTCGTTCTTGTCGTTTGCGGCACTTGCCTCTGCCTCCAGTTTGCGTACGTACAATGTATTGATTCGCCACAGCATGTTCTTCGCTCGGTTCTTGCCCTCAAACTGCAACACCATGCCGTGTCTCCTGATCAACCCCTCCCTCAACATCTTCTGCAACTGCGCTCCCACGGTTTGAACCTTGATGCCAAGCTGTCCGGCTATGTTGTGCGTGGTGATTTCTCTGCCATCCAATCGCACTTCACGCATAGCTACGATAACTTTCCTAGCCGCGACTCTCACTTAAACCCCGGCAAGCAAGTGATCTCGACAACAGCAGGGATCAACTGATTGTTGACCTTACGCCTTGTGGTGATGACTACCGGGCGCATACCAGACTTCTCACATTCTTTGATACCTTCAATAACTTCCTGCCTAGTCATGGGCGGTACTTCTTTGTCCACTGCTAACGAAGTATTAGCTTCGGTAGATGTATGGGTGACAGGATTGTTTGCACCGGGTATTGAGGCACACCCCGCTAGTACCGCACCAGTAATTACCAAGCTTGTGATCGTCGGGATGATGAACGTGGGCTTACATGGATCAGGCATAGAGGTACAACCTGCCAATGCTGCGCTTAGTACTAGCGGGAGTTTCATTATTTGGCTACCTGTATAAGAGTCTCACCGATTTTGCTGCGCTCACGGTTGAACACTGCGGTGATATCAGTGTTCGCTGCCTTAGATGGCGTGAACTTACCGTCCAAGATGAACAGATTGCGTTCCCGCAGGTACTTGATACATGCCTTGCGCTTCTCGTCGTACCTGCGCGGGTCGCTTGGCTTGCAGTTCGATACGTCGATCAGGTCAGGCTGTAGTGCGTCATACACAAACAAAGAATTGATCAGGTCTATTAGTCTCATGCTTGTCTCCAAAAAAGGTGGGGTACTCGCTGCACTGCAACTACTTTGTTGGTACTGATCTCCAACTTTGAGACGATAGGCGTGTTGGTGACGACGCCTCGTTTTACCCTTTACCCTGATGGCTAACCATACTCATCTCGCCATCTACACCCGCGCCGTATCGCTACACCGGGCTTAGTCTCGCTCTCACGATTCGCGCATCAGTCTGCGCAGCAGCATCCGCTTTCCCCCGTTGATCAGACCAACCGCAGCAGTTCGACTGCGGTGTTGTCCTCCACACGGTGTGAGATGTATGACTTCAACCCCCATGTGGATGATGCGATGGATGCAACCGATGCTTGCAGTTGTTCAACATCGACGTGGCGCAAAGCGTCATCTGAAAGATGGAACATAGCTACAGCGCCAACCGGCATACTTTTAATGGTATTACGAACATGGTTCGTCATTTTCCCGCGATGTTCAAATGGAATCCTGTGCTTATGCGATCCTTGTTTGCGCTTCGATTCTTCCTTTGGCAATCCTCCAAAAACTTTTCCATCGTAACGGATTTCAAACACTGCATTGGCCGCTTTGAGTAGCGTTACGGCACGGTTGATAGCGATATCCTGAGTATTCATATTACGCTCCAGATTTAAGTGAGTTGAGTTTCAACAAGTAGTGCTGTGCTTTCAATGCATCATCCGAGTTCTTCTTCCGAGCAAGGTACTTGATTGCATTGCCCTTCAGAAACCCACGGAATTCTTCCGGGGTAAGCCACGACTCCATCGCATCCCACGGTTGCACCGTCAAGGACTTGTAGTGGTCACCACCTACTTGCACGACATTGGGATCGACTGCTTCCACTTCTTCAAGTACCTCAAACACAAACTTCTGCTCCGGTTTCTTCTTGACCTGTACACGTCCCTTTTTCTTTTCGTTGGACTTCACCACGTACACATACGCCCTGCTTACGCCGAAGTGATCAGCAACTTCTGCTGCGGAATACCCTTTGTTCAACATGCTGAGGATTTTGAATTGTTTGGTTACTTTTGCCACTGTGCTTCTCCTATGAAAGTTAAGGGTGCATGGTGTCTGAATTGCCCGTCAAGCTATTACGCGTCTCGGGATTTAACGTACGGCGAACTACACGCATTCAAACTTTTATCCGCGTCCATGCCAACGAAGGGAGGTGACGCCGCTTGATCTATGACGGGGCGCTGAGTGCTGCCAGCATTTCCCGTACTAAGTCCATACCATCTTCGTAGATGACCAGTGCTGTGCCATTGGATTCTCCGATGCGCCGCAACTCACGCTCTTGCAGTGCGGTGGTTTCACCCTTACCGGCTTTGCATTCGATAGCAAAAAACAACCCGTTGCAGCAGCCAATGATGTCAGGCACACCTGAGCGGCCATAGCCCCCGGTGGCAGGGCAAAAGTAATACACGCCGTGGTCATCCAGTATGCGTTTGACCTGCGCCTTGACTTTACCTTCCGGGGTGATTGCCATGTTCAATCCATGAATTTAAGAATGTCATCAATCCTTGACTTGATCTCAACCCGCGCACCATCTGCATCGCGCAAGTCTTTGGCATCAAGCCCCATGATAGTTTTTTCCAGTTCCTTACGTGCATGCTCCAGCTTCGGATCATTGGTGACGTTAAGGCGCGTGAGTAGACCACACAACTCGGCTGCATTCTCAAGCATGCTATCTCTAAAGATTGTCTTCTTCCCGTCTGCTGATACTGTTAAACGCCCTTGCATGTGCGTCAAGCATCCGTGCAGTCGATCCCATAAATCCTTGGTGACGTTGTTCAACCTATCTGCGTAGGCCTGTTCATACTGTCGTGCTAACTCTTTCTTGGTAGCATCATCAGCGGTCACTCTCCAGTCCCCTATCTCGGGCACTGGGGAAAAAGTATAACTCAGATTAAACTTGTCTGCAATCGCCCCCGGGTTAGGGTATTCATCCCGGTTGAATAGTCGTCCTAACTGGAATGCTTGAGCAGCAATCAACACCGCGTACTTAGCACAGAAATTCTCCACCGCTGTGTTGAATTCCCTCTCAAGATCATTCAACTCCCGCTTGTAGTCAATGAAGTTAGACATGGGCAGCAGACGCTCCCCGCTATCCGCCCACGGCAGGGTTTGTTGGACATGCCAATTCCTGATCTTCCCTGCCACGGTCTTAACCTGCTCCAACTCCGTGACCCCTGCGAACAGGTTCTTGTGGTAATTACCTGCCCGGGTATTGGTGGACTTAGCAACGTCAACTTCCTCTGACACCGCACGATCCAACTTGCGTCCCGTCCACACGGACAATGAAATGTTAGCCAGTACTCCTGAATTTGCAATACTCATTTAAACCTCCACGTTGATATAAATTGCTTTGCCCACGGTGGGCACGACACGCTTGTTGTTCACAATGCACCACACCACAGGGCACGTCCATCCACGCCCCCAGTTAGGTACATAACCATCGGTCAACATAATCACGCACTCAGGTTGAATGCGTTCCTGCAACAAGTAATTCGATACGCACATCGGATCAGTACCTCCCCCACCCTTGGGCTTGGTGCTCTCTCGCATCTGTGCATACTCATACTGGCTGTACTTCTCATGCGCTGCGACACGGGTGTCCCAGTAGATCAAGTCCATCAACTCCGGGTTGAGCATGGTCGCCAGTGATACGGTCTCTATGATGAACTTGGATAACACAGGGCCATTGATCGAACCTGATGTATCCGGCCCAACCACGATGCGCCCAAGCGTTTCGGAATACATCGAAGGCAGGTAGTCACCCCGGTCAATCGCACGGCGGTTGGGTCGCCGCCATGTGGAGATATCCCTGCCCTTGCACAGACTCATGACGTACTCGCGCAACTCGTCCTCCCACCGCACTTCCGGCTCAAGGTTCTCGCGCACCATGCGGTCAATGTTCTCCGACATCTTCCCGGCCAGTACCCCGCCTTGGCGTATGGCAGACTCAACCTGCTCCTCCCGCGCCTTGGCTTGTGCCTCGTCCAACTCCTGCTGTCCCTCCCAGTCATGCTGATCGAACCCTTGCTGTGCGCTTGTGGGTGGTGGGTCTTTCTTCAGTAGCCGGTACACCTCCCCGGCATCCATCCCCCGGTACTTGGTGTCGTACAGCGCCATCTTGGGCAGCGTGATGAACCCCTCCCCTGCATCGCTGTCCATGAGCATCAGGTTGATCACGTAGTCGCATGCCATGTTCGCCAACCGCGCGTTCTCCCGCCACAACCACTGCCACGTACTGAGATGTCTCAGCGCCTTGTGCATGTTCTCGTGCAGGATGGTGAACCGGAACTCTGGCTCAGTCAAAGTTTTAATAAAGTCCTCGCCGTACTCGACATTGAACCCATCCGTACAGGCAGTGGGCACATCCGACAGCGAGGTCTTGCCCATCATCACCACCCCACCCAAGGTTCGATACTTCTTGTGGGTGATGATCGACAGGGTGCACTTGGTCAACTGCTGTGATGCGGTCAGATTTGACATGGATACCGTACCTCCCTCAGATCATCCATTCGTTGGCGGTTGCCCACTTGATGAAGGCGCGGTTGCTGTGGGCAAGGCTGCGCTTGTTTGTCGTGACAATGTTCATAGCAAACACCCCCTGATATTCCTTGGGGAGACGCTCACAGTATTCCAACCACGCATCGAAGGTATCCGCCTCCACCAGCATGAGCGCACTGAACACCGTGATGTACAGGGCGGCAAAGTCCTCCGGGCTTGGCACGGGGGCGCGGTCAGGTTTTGCCACGATGGTCTCCCACGCAGGTAACCGGTCGTCCACTTGCGCGAAGCTCATGATGTCCCGGGCAGCAGAATCCCCCACACAACCCGCGATGGCGGCAGCGGCAGCGTTGTCGCTGAGATGCTTGCGTTTCCACAGGATGTGGCTTGCCTTGTGCAGCGAACGGGGTGTGACGAACGCCCGGGTGGTCTTGTGCGGGTAGTAGATATACGGGTTGCCATCACCATCGGTGTGAGACGCAAGGCACATCGGGAACTTCTTCACCCACGAAGATATGACAGGATGAATCCCATTGTCCGAAGCCCAAGGCAACCACTCATCTGCCGTTGGCTTGCGTACCGTAATGAAGGACACCCGGTTCTGTGCATGTGACTGCACATGGTCACCCAACCCCTCAGCAGTTAGGTTGGTCGTACCGAACACGATGCTGCCATTGGGCAGGGAATACTCACCCACCTTCTTCTCATGCAGCAGACGCAGCACACTGTTCTGCACAGGGCGCATCGCCTTGCCGATCTCATCAGCCATGAACAGCACAGGGTTGTTGCCTTGGATGTTGAGCATGGCATTGGGCGCAAACCGCGTGACCTTCACGCCATTGATTGTTTCTGTGAACGGCACACCGCTCATGTCCGACACATCAAAGGTTGGCATCTCTGCATACATGCAGGTGTACTGCGGCATGCGCTTACCCAACTCATACAGCATGTAGGACTTGCCGATACCCATCTCACCTTGGAAGACGAACGACACATCCTCACCGCAATGTTGCACCAAGTCAGCACCCTCATTCAAGGACACCGACTGACCGAACGATACTTCACGACTTAGCTTCGTTGCCATTTGCTTCTCCCGTATGTAATTGTATTTCTACGTTTGCTTGTGCTTCTTCGTACAACCATGTTACGTCTTTCTTTTCTTCCTTCTTACCTGCCATGAACTGTTGGTACACATGCCACACTGAAAAAACTGCATCATTACGCACATTACTGCTACGACTGAACCCTTTGATACCATTTGGATTTTGTGGTGTTGGCGGGAACTTCAAACGAATGATTGCTGTATAACTCGTTACTGTTTGCCCAACTGGTGAGTCCCTACTATAAACATTAAGGTCTGCACCGTCCAGTTTTAGCAGTGCTTCGATCTCATCTTCTCGCATGTATCTCCTTCCATTTTCGGTAGTAGGAATTGTTGTGTCTACGAAATGCAACGTGTAGGGCTTCTTCAATAGTATTTCCTGACCCCAGACTTCTATACCCTCCACGTACCCCCTTAGCTATATCCGAAAAATTATAGATGGATACCATAAACTTTCCTTCTGGTGGTCCATGCTGCATAAGCCCACTACTCCATGTCAACCCATCCAGCTTAAGCAGGGCTGTTATCTCCTCTTTCGTCAACGTACTTTCTCCATGCATCGTTTGCTGCCTCCTTCTCTGTGTCACCTGTGCCTATACAACTAAGGCTAGTGCGAGTACCGGGTTTGTATGGTTGTCTGATGTAAGCATCATGTGTTTTGTCCACTACAAAATACTCCAAATCCAACTCCAACTCATCCAACTTTAGCAACGCTATGATTTCATCAACCTCTAACATCTTCGTCATGTCACACCTCCAGTGAAAATACTACCAGTATAAAGAAGTAAAACGCAACCATACCCACCATCACCCACGCGATGTCAATCAGTCGTTGCATCTCATACCTCCAAAAATAAGTAACCCCCATGCACCCTCGGGGGAATGTTTAAGGTGCGCCGTTCTGTGCTGCGAGTTCCTTACCGGCTCAGTACGGTCAACCACCGGCTCATCCACGCTAGGTGCTTGTCATCTGCACCAACTCGGTTTCGCTACCGTCCACGGGCTACCTGCCGTGACTCAGGTTCTTTCATTCAGTTGACTACATTCGTGTTGTACATCGCGTCTTCCGCCATCATCAGTATGAAGTCGGCCACCTTCGCAGGGTCACCACGCTCGACCCAGTCCACCACTTCACTGAACCGCATGTTGACTACATCCTCCACGCTATGTGGTTCTTTGATGCGGTTGCCTCGCTTGCTGTACTTGCGGTCATAGTCACGTTCGTACTCATCGTCATAGTCCATACCCATTGATACATCGAACTTGCCGTACCCGCTCCAGTCACGCACCGGGTCTTTCTTGGTCGGGTCACGCTCCACCGGCAGAGAAGTGATAGTTGTCGAATCAATAAACACACCCACCAACGCGTCACGCAGTGCACCAAGGAACAGCGCGTCCAATGTCTCCCCACCTGTGTGCTCTGCGTCATAGCCCACGCTGATGTTCGTACACTCAGGGATCAACTTGCGGTAGTTGGCAGTGTCGGTGAATATGCCGGTCGGGTCAGGTTGCAGGTTGATGTAGTCCGGGTCATACCTATTGAGCAGGTCACCGAATGCCAGTGCGAACTTGTTGCTGGCACACACCCCACCCGCTTGCTCGGTGATGATGCTGCAATTGTCCCGCCTGTCGAATGCCACGGCATAGCTGAATTGCGATAGCCACGCTGGATGGTGGTCTGCCATACCCCCCGACCCAATACCCCCACGCTCCTCGCCACGGTGGAAGATGTAGCTACCGGGCACACCTGCGTCAATCATCTCAAGCAGCACCCATATACCCGCTGCATCATCTGCACCCAAGGGCTTACCGTCACCCTTGTAGAACATGGCGCACTCCTCGTCGTACCACACCTCTTGCATGTAGTCCTTGGTGCTGTCCTCCATCGTATGCACAGTGTCCACATGGCATGACCACAACATCGGCGGCACAACCTTATTCTCATCTGCCACATCAACCACGAACGCCAGTATGTCTTGCGTCACTGGGTCACGAAATACAGATGGCTTGTACGGCAGGATAAATTTCTTCACGAACACCCGCTCACCATTGCTGTTGTGGGCACGGCGATAGCGCATCATCTTAGCCAGTCGTTTCATATTCTTATGCATAGTTATTCTCCTTCGGTTTCAAGTTCAAGTTCAGTTTGATTAACATCCGCATCATCCTTGTGATACACCAACCCATCAGCGCGGGTCTCGGCATCGTCCTCGTGAATCTTGCGGTCATCATGCGTCTCGGACACATCATCCTTGTACGCATAGCTATTGCCATCGGCATCATCAACATCCAACGCCACGCACCGACCCGTATGCACCATCCCACGACTTGTCTGACATAGGTCATCAACATGGTAGTAGTCCCCGCTGACCTCGCACTGGTAGATGCTTGCCTCGCTTGCGTAGTCACACCAATAATGCTCACCATCACTCTCGCAAAGGATTGCCTCATCGTCACCCACATACTCTTGGTAATTGCGTGAGACATACGCCAGTGTGTAGTTGTAATCAACACAGCTCTCACAGATGCTCTCGCCCCGACTCTCGATGTAGTGCAGGTCATCCTCGTCACAACTGTCCCCGCAGTTAGGGCATGTGCATGTATCACCAATCTCACCGCCCTGCGTCTGTGTATCCCACTCCCCGTCACGCGAGAGCAGCAGGTACGGACTACCATCGCGGTGTACCAGTGATGCACTGGGATAGCTGCCGTTGCCGCTGTCGACATACGGGCAGACATAAGTACCATTGCTGTTCTCATCAGCGTCGAGCAGCACACCCTCCATGTCACCGTGCGTATACCCCGCCCCTACCACCGCCTCGCGCATCGCCATGTGCCACTTGTTGTTCTCATTGCCATCGGTGTTGGGGTAGCACCGGATGTACTCCTTCGTATCCTCACGGACAATGCACCGCGCCATGATGTTGTTACCCTGCACCAAGTAGGCAAGACGCAGCACCGACTTGTCATGGGCATACACCCGGACATAGTCATCGCCTTTCATACAAGAATACGGGCCGTCACGATACACGCGCTCCCACCCATCCTTGTCCCCGCTGCCGATGAATGCCAACTCAGACGGCGCTGCCATTGCTTGCATACGCTCAGTCCATTCGCGGATTTGATTCTCAGTCAGTACATCACCGAAGAACTTGGTGAGGTAGCGCCCGGGCTTGGTGCGTATGTACTTGTCTGCTATGAACTTGTCGACGCTGTCGGCGTATGCCACCTGCAACGGGTCTTCCTCGCTGATGTGCAGGTAGTGCGTGTTGGAATACTGGCTGCGATCAAACCAACCCTCACTCATCCACGGTGCAGGTATCCAAACACCATCCTCAACCTTCATGGCAACACTACGGCGCTGCATTTGGTATGCATCGAACTTCTCAGCGTCATTGATCACCAACGACATCGCCACATCAGCCTGTTCGAATTTAACGCGATACGAATGGCCACAGTCAGACACCACCGACTGATCGAGGATGCCGTTGGGCATCCCCTCCATACCCCACCACATTGCAACCACGGTGCGAATCTTGTCGGCATCCGACATCTTGCCCAACTGGAGGAATGCGAACGCCTTACCCATCTCACGCATCATGCGTTTGATGTACGGGTAGCGACTCCTGCTTGTTTGGCTGAGGGTGTTGCGGTGATAGGACATGGTAGGGGTGGACTCCACCCATTTACCGCGAACATAGGTTGCTGCTGTAGCTTTCGTTTGCATGATGAACCTCCAAGAATAAAAGAATTAACTGTGTGACAATGTCACACACGCACTGCTTTCTGATTGCTGCCACGCAATACCTCTGCTGCACTCTCACGCGTCACCAACTGATACGCGCCCTTCTGATACTGCTGCGTCACGCACCACGATTGCCGCTCGATACGCGCCGCTTCCTCCCCACAGAACAGGCAGGTCTGATACCCCAGTGCCCACCGCTTTGCAGGTACATCATCGCCACACCACATACAGAACATCGCCTTACCCATTACGCGCCTCCACTTTTTTGATTGCATCCACCGCGCTGTACGCACGGACATACACCTGCTCACCAGTGCGCTCGTTCACCACGAGCCACACGCCCACATTCTTGCCACGGACTGCCTTCAGCCCGCTGTTGTTGCAGCGATTACACATCTCACACCTCCATGTAAAAAGTTTTATAAAACACCCGCGTGTAGCGAGTGGTTGCATCCTCATTCGGAAACGCTTTACGCGCTTCCATTTCTGCTTGAATCTTTGTGGTGTAGTACGCACCGTCAATACCCGCGACACGCCACAGTGTTACTTCAATCAAGTCATCCATCACTTACCCCCCATCAAGTCCAACACCGTCAGGGTGGTGAACATCCCACCGAAAAACACCGCCGCGATCCACATGGGCGCGGTGTACTCATAGCAATACATCCCACCGAAGTAGGTCAAGGCAGCGCCCAACAGCGCGTTTGAGACAAGTAGCATCTTGTTCACAGTGAACCTCCAAAAGTAACTTCAGTAACTTCGATAACTTCAGTCGGTGCATGGATTGCACCCAACAGCACACGGCGCGGCGCGGGGTATGAGCGTTCCCCCAAGTTCATGCCTAAAAATTCCATGTGTTGTTGGGTGCACCCTGCCGGAGCAGGATGCGGTTGTTTATCGGTGTGTGACAATGTCACACGGTGTGTGTCCGGCGTTTGCGCCGCGACTTGGTCGGTTTTGTTTCGGCTCAGGTGTTTACCCTGTGCTATGCATAGTGGGAGGTGTGCTCCCTGTTAGCCACGCAGGTGGATAGCGGCGAAGGTGTGCTAGACCCTACGCCCAAGACCTTGACCCCGATCTCGTACTGGCTACCCATAACTGCACCCATGCCTACCTGTTAGGACAACTCACACGCACCCGGCATCACTGTGCCCGTGCCATACGCGGTATCTCTGCACTCCACCCCATCATCGGCAGTGGTGTTGCGTGGTTTGACTCACGGCGGCGTTCTTGTGCGCTTCCTCATCCTGTGAGGTTGCATGGGTACTGCATCGAATTGTTAAAGAGCGTTGTGTGACAATGTCACACGGTGTTGCCTGTTCGTACTACTTACTACTGCTGCTGCTGCTTGTTGCTACCTTTGGAACTGCCCCCATCATACAGGAAAAAGCTCTTTATGTCAAGTTTTTAACATCGTGTGTGGGAGGGGAAAAAGGTAATGAAATCAACATTGTGTCTTTTGTTCCTTGAGGGGATTGTTGAGACTTCGGGGAAAAAGCAATGGAATCAATGGCTTGGGAGATTTGTGGCAATGTTCCAAGGAAAATAGGGTGTGGGCGGCAAGCCAGATTTAACTTTGACATTTGATCCGCTACAAACTCCAACCATTAATTAAATCTTTAAATTAAAGTTTTGCTTGCCGGCCATATAGGTGTTTTGCTTGGAACATTGCCACAAATGTGTTTTTCTTGTTCTCTCTCTTATTATTATTTCTATTAAAACTATATATATAACAAGGACTTACCGCTGCCACGCCTATGCCTGATTCAAACAGTTAGCGTGTAGTGCGTGTTTTCGATTCGAGGAACATTTGGAACATTGTTGATTACAAAGGACTTTTTGCCATATGCACCCTACGAAAAACACCCATTCTGTAAAAGATTTGTCAGATTTTTGGAACAAACCAAAACGACATTTAACTTAGTGGTCACTAACATAAGCCTGTGTGACAATGTCACACAGGCTCTCCCCCGCCGCGATGAT
>Ga0049080_10000034_pt1 | contig 38447 bp, 22 predicted proteins | sample GreLakmeER15MSRF_FD_66716 | JGI IMG/M metagenome (GOLD analysis project Ga0049080, IMG submission 66716) | Freshwater lentic microbial communities from great Laurentian Lakes, MI, USA - Great Lakes metaG ER15MSRF | ecosystem: Environmental > Aquatic > Freshwater > Lake | place: Great Lakes... | reverse complement strand
GTTGAGAGACGAAGCTGGACGAGCACCAACCGCGACCGTTTTCGCGACGGTCATCGCCAGTGAACCGTTGAGAGACGAAGCTGGGCTAAAGGAAATCAAACTCGCGGCAGACAACAAAACCGCCGCAGCAAGCGATGAAGACGGAGAGAATGTGATGTAATTCAAAAGCGCGACGTTGATAGTTACTCCGTTTGCTGTTGCGCTGGCCGTGAGCGTCATCGTTACCGACGTATTAGCAACAAAGGACAAAACCCGCGCTCCTGCCTGTATCCCCGAACCTGACAACGCCTGATTGAGGACGATTCCCGCAGTGCTTGGCACTGTGAGAATCGTAGCGTTTCCGCTGGTTGTGTCGCCGGTGATGGTGAACATGATCGGAGATTACTGGAGGGTCACAACGACTCCGCCGGAGGCGAGGTCAGCCGTATCGGCGGCGGCGACCACCACGGAGCTATTGAGCGGGCCGCTGACAAGCAGGTTGCCCGCCGACACGCTATCCCAAATGCCGTAGTGGGTGAGCGTTCCGCCGGTCGCCGCCCCTGCCCCGGCGAAGGTTTCCGTGGTGGCGTTGGGGCAGGTTCCCGCTCCGAGCGTCGTCGCGGTGAACGCGGCTAGCTGGCGGGTGTAGTTCGCATCCGTCCAAGCGGTCGGAATCTCTCCCGCGATCGCAGTTCCAAGACCGAGATAAACCCCAGCCGGAGAAGTGAACGCCGTCTTGCCGAAAGTAAGGTCGAGCAGTTTGCGCTTCGAGTAATCGGTGATCCCGCCACCGGCAGCATTGCCGATGGTGAAAGACAACGCGCCGATCGGAATTTTCGGGGTGTTGCCAATTTGGACGGAGAAACTAGCCGCCAGCGCACCGTGCGCGATCATGTCGCCTGCTGACGCCGCGTTGTAAATCGCCCAATGCGTCGCAATGCCCCATGCGGTCGTCGCTTGCGGAAATGAAAGCAAGGTGCCGTTGGTCTTGGTCGGAACGCCTGTGCCAGCGCACGGCGGAAAATTCGTCTCGTTGTTGGTGATGGGGATCCGGGCATAGGCACCGGTGGCGATGGTGAATTCGCTGGTAACGCCGCTTTCACCGGGATCAGCGGTGAACAACCCGAGATACAGGGTGGTTTCACCCGCGTAGGAGGTATTGACTAAGAGATGGTCTAGCAGTTTCTTTTCGAGGTAGTCGGATGAGGCGCTCATGGTTTAGGCAGGTTGGAGTTGGGATTGAAGCCATGCTTCGATTTGTGGACGGAGATTGGAATGGGCGGCGGTGACGCGGAGCTGCCGATCATCGCCGAAAAGTCCGCCGACGCGCTCGCCGGCGTGCATGATGTTCTTGCCGTCGAGGGTGAATTCGAGGGCGGATCCATCGGCGACCGGGGCTTTCGGCCTAGCGACTGGCGCGGCGATCGCTTTGGCTTCTTCGGCGGCGACCCGCTTCTGTTCGGCGGCGTTTTCGGCGTCGAGACGCTTGGTTGCGGCAAGAACGGCTTCGCGCGACTTGCGGGCGATTTCGCGGTCTTCCACTTCCTTTTCGGCGGCGGCGCGGGCGGCATCGGTGGAGGCGGTTTCTTGCGCTTCACCTGCGGCCACCAGGTCGGCGAACGCCTTGTCGCGGGCAGCTTGCGCGGCAGCGGCATCCGCATCGCGCTTGGCCTTGAATTCGGCGACCACTTCCGGGTTGATGGCAAGCGGTTGGAAATTCCGCTCTTCACCGGCGAACGTCGGCGCGAACACTTTGGCGGCGGCGTCGTTGAATTCCTCAAGCGTCAGTTCGCGGCCGAGATAGACATACCGCTCGCCCAGCGGCTTGCCGGATGCGTCGAGGATGTCCTTGAACTCGGTGGAGTGGACAAATCCCTCGATGCGCGGGTATTCGTAAGCGCGGACCGGGCTGGCGATGAAAATAAGGAAGGTGGTGGCGGAATTTTTCATAAAAAAGGAAAGGGGTGGGCGGCAGGGGACGAATCCCCCGCCGCCGGTTGTGCTCGATTAGGAGCGGGTTGGCAGGGAGACGCCTGGAATGCTGATCGCGTGGTCAATCCGCAATGCGGAGATCACGCGGTCGAGGCGGTCTTTCTTGAACGTCTGTCCGAAGATCGACGTGATGTAACGGTCGGTGATGAACTTGCCGTTGAGCGTGTCCATCGTGTGATCGGCGCGGAGCGAACCGTAACCCCGGAGGATTGCGGAGCGACCCATGACGAGCGTGGAACCGATTGGCACCCCGAACGAGTTGCACGGGAAGATCAACGAGCCGAGCGGGTGGGCACCGGTGTTGAGAGCTGCATCCCATGTCACACCGCCAAGGGTGGTAACTGCCACGCCGGAACTAGCAACGCCAAGGTGCGCGGAACAGATGATGCTGGATCCTTGGTTGCCCGCTGTTGCTGCTGCGTAGTTTTCATAAGCATACATCCCCCACTTGCCAGCGTCAGCACCGGTGGTGTTGTAGATGATGAAATACTTGGTGCCGGAGCGGAATGCCGTCGCGTCAACCGCTCCCGTGTCGATAAATGTGAACGGCGCTCCTGCGAAATACTCGAAGTAGTCAGCTTCCGTGTGATCGGTTGCATTGCCGCCTCCGTAAACGGTTCGGGCCGTGGTGCCAGCCGTCAACGCCGCGTTGCCCAGATAGGCGAGCGGGTTGAGGAACGATCCCATTGGTCCAACGCCATCATGGTTGATGGGGTTATAAGGAACGATGGTGTGACCATCAATGGACGGATAACCGCCACGGAAGATAGTGTTGTTCTGACCACGCACATCGCCTTCGCGAAGAACTTGTTTGTAAGCACTGTCGAGTTTGAAACCAAGCAGGTTGGTCGTGGCGGAAACGAAGGTTTGGGAGAGGATTGGATCCAGTCCTTTCTTCTGGATTTCCGCAGGAATGCCGCCCATCGGCATGAGGGTGTGGCCGGCGATCACCGCTTCGTCCCAGCGGAAAATGTCCGCCGTTTTAAGGGTGTTCAACTGCTTGCCACCGGCGTAAAGCACGTTGGCGGCAGGGAGCTTGTGGGCGAACATTGCGAAGACCTGGGTGGTCTTCTGGCGGCCGAGCCATTTCCCGAGTTCGACGTTCACGCCGCTCTCGATGTCGCCCTTCATGCCCATGAGTTCCTCCATGCGCTTGTTCGTCCGCACTGCGTTACGCAGGAAGTCGATCTTGAGCTGGAAGTTACCTTGCCGGATGGTTTCGTAATCGGTCGAAGTCTCGAACAGAGAATCACCCTTTTTGCCGCGTCCGTAAAAGCCAGCTTGAGTGGTGAAGTTCAGGATCGAACCTTCGCCTTTGGAAAGGTCGGATTGAGCCCAGATTAGCGATTTCTCGCCGCGGCCTTCCATTTGCTGGAAGAAGTCTTCGTTTTGCTCTGCAAGGATCGCTCCTTTTTTCCAGAGTTGGCGAACGTTTGCGATCTTCCCGGTGGCGGTATCGCCGGAGAAGCCGAGGGTTGTCGCGGTGTTGGGCGACGTTTGAATGTATGCAGCCATAATGGTGGTTTGGTTGGTTGGTTGGGGTTGTGCCCCCTCGCGGGAGCGGAGAACCCGCCTAGTTTCCACCAATGGAATTGCTCAGTAGCCGTCAGACCCTTCCAAACATCAGCCGAACCGATTCCTCGTATTCGTCAAGCGTCTGGAGTCCTTCAACCTGCTGCTCAAACCGTTGGTTTGAATCGGCGGAGGTTGTGCCGCGGTTGCCCGAGGCGGGTTGGATTGGACTACCAGTTCTGCCCTTTTTAGGGGGGGAAGATTCGCGAGCCTTGGTCATCGGCGTGCGGGTGTTGAGCCCGGCGCGTTTTGCCAAATCCCAGAGACGTTTCGGATCGTTTGCCAGCGGGTCGCCAAGCTCCTGCATTTCTGCATCGAGTCGGGCAACTTCCTTATACATGGCACTGTTCGGGTCGTTCAGTTCCGGGTAGCGGTTGCGGGAGAAATCCCACGACGCATCGAAGTTCTGCTGATCCTGTTCCAGTTGCGATTGGGCGGCACGGGCGGATTGCTCCGCCTCGGTGATCGCCATCACGCGGGCCTTTTTCTCAAGCTGACGGATTTGCTTCTCAAGCTCGGCTTGCTCGTCCACGTCGATCGCTCGAATGGCGGCATCCTTCTTCTCGTAAAGCGCATCGAGCTCGGATTCGACGACGGACAGGGTTTCGGACGGTGCCGATTGCTGTTGCCGGGTCGTTTCCTCGGCGCGGGCCTGCGGTTGCTCTCCCGAATAAATCCGCGCGGCTTCGACCAGGGACACGCCTTTCGCTTTCGCGATGGCGGCAACGGCCTTGTCGTCGTCGGACTTGAATCGGAAACGCTCCTGCGATTTCGCGCCTGGCTCATCCTCGTCGGTTTCTTCCTCCTCGGATGTTTCATCATCCAGATCGGCGGCGAAATCGTCAAAGGCATCGGCTTCGTCGTCGGCGGATTGCTCCTGCTCTTCGTCGTCGCCAAGTTGGATTTCTCCGCCTTGCTTCATCGCTTCGATCTCGTCCTCGTAGTTGGACAGGTCGGTAGTCCCATTATTTTGGGAATTCGCGGCATCGAATGGATCCGCGACCGTTTCGTCAGTTTGATCGGCTTCCGCCTGATTGTCTGCCATGTGGGGATTCGTCTCATAACCTTGATCTTTTGTAAAGCTAAGAATCTTAGGCTTTGCTAAATTTTTCGGAAATGCCATATTCAAAGCATGGAAGCGGACACGTCACGACTCGAATCTGCCATCGCCGGAGCGGAATCCCGACTCTTCAATCTGGAGCGCGAATTCAAAACGCTCGACCTGCTTTTCGCCGGAAAGACCCGCCAGAACGTCGTCTTTCCTTCGGGAGTCAGTGGCTTCAACCAGATTTTCGAGGTCATCGCCATGCCGCTCGCCATCGTGGAGGCGGATGAAGGATTGAGCGGCACCTTCTTGGGGTCGTATGACGCCGATGCCGGAAAGATCACCATCGGCCACGGAAGCTACCAGTTCCCGCTCGGCACCAATGTTGACGTGGCGGAAGACACGACCGGCGGCGGCAAGTTCGCCTACGCTTGCATCAAGCAGAATGCTGGCGGCGGACTGGTCGAGTTCAAGATCGAGATCACGGGCAACACCAAAGACCCTACCAACCGGGACAATGCTGATGAGTTCGTGGAATGGTCCAACGTCCTGCTGGGAGAGGTGATGAGCGTCCCCGGCGAGGATGGCGCGGAGCCCACGTCGGAATTCATCCAACGCCGGACGGGCAACCTTTCTTTGATCCGCCGCATCATCAACGGCAGCTTCTGCCTGTGGCCGGAAACAACCGGAGGCTCGTCACTGTAATGGGGGTTCAGGTCAATACCATTGACAGCCACGTCACCTACCGGAAGGGGGAGCTGACGACTGGAACTCCATCCACGGGCAAGGTCGCATGTGGTGATGGCACGGCCTATCCGGTGGTAGCGACCCTCGACCAGATCGCTGAGATTTTCTACCGTGTGAGAAACACGATAATCTCTGGCGGCGAATATACTGCGGAATACGAAACTGAGGCTTTTAGGATAAGATATACCGGTATGTTCAACGCGAGCTCGCCACCGGCCCACAACTTCCAACAAGAGCAGTCTGGTGAAGACGGCTGGGCGCAAAGGATTCGTCGTGGACATACGTTCTCTTCAACCTCAACGAACGAAGGGTGGCTTAAGCACCATTGTGGTCCTGTTTATACAGATGAATATTCTTCGGCTTTTGGTGATTACCATGACGCGGAGGACGAGTTTTGCATGTGGCCGGATACAGGAGTTGTTAATCTCGTAGATATTGATCAACCATTTCAGTATTTACAGCCATCAGCATACTCCCCTCACACTCAAGTAGGGGCTAACCACTACGCCGAAAATAGCGGCTCCTACAATGTGTCTGCCCCGAGTGCCTATGGGCCTTATCGCGTGACAGAGGAGCGTACATATTTTGAGGAGGAGGATGGGAGTATATCCTATTATGATGAGACTTCGTATGATGGAGACACGTCCGATTTTGTTTTTAATCCGCAGGTCGCATTTATCGGAGCTGACTCGCCTTTTGATCCGGCAGCTACGCTTTACCCCGGGATCAGTTGGAGGAACATCTCAAACACGTACGACTTCACCTCCATGTTCGGATCGGAGGCCAGCAACGGGTCAGCGGAAGTCGTCTTGTCCTCCAGCACGTTGGTGATACCCATCAGGGTGGCCATTCCTGACTACTCCGTGGTATTGACCTCGTCGCCAAAGCTGACCGTCACCGAGTGGTGGCCTTACGCCAAGTCCGACGGATCTCCCGCGTGGGACGCCGCCACCGGACTCTCGCTTTAACCGATCCCGTGTGATCGGAGGATGGATGCGTGTCCTTCCCGGTCGGAAACAAGCATCCGCAGGCTGGAAAGCAGGCCGATGCGTTGCAATCGGAGCTTTTCGCGTTCTTCGCCGCCGACGTTGCCTTCCAGCACCGTTTCCGCCAACTCCGCCGCCTTGCGCTCAACCCTCAGTTTGAACCCTTGGAATTCGTGAGTGCTCGTCAGTCCGTCGATTTCTCGAATCGCCTGGGTGGACTTTTCGACCTCTTCGCGGGCGGTGGCTTCTTCTTCGGTCATGGTCCCGCGAGATTACAGGTTCGGTGCCGATTGTCGAGGTTGCGATGTCGGCGGAGCTCCGTTCACCGGACCGGATGGTCCGACGATTGGCACTTCCACCGGAATAAACAGCTTTTGCGGATCCGGGCACTGGAACTGTTTCGCCATTTCCACAAACTGCGTCACGACGATCTGTTGAATCAGGAACGGGAATCCGTAAAACTTCTCGACCAGCTCGATGATCCGCGCGTTCGACTCGATCACCTGTTCGCCGCGGCGGCGGGTGAGAAGGACGCGGGTGTTGATCTGGAGGTTGGCGATGTCGCCGGGATTGATCTCGCGCATTTCGCTCGAATCCTCGCCGCCAGCCTCGCCGCTCTCGAAATACCGGTAAACCTCCATCTGGTCCATGTTGGAAAACAGGATCTTCACCATCTTTTCCAACGACTCGGAAATCCCCGGTTCGAGGTGCCCAAGGTAAATTCCGAAGAGCTCTTGGCCGGACTTCTCGATATTGCGGATTCCGGTCGCCAGCTTGGTGGAGTCCATGCCGGACACGTTTCCATCGTTGGCATTCGCGATACCGGACTCGTTCATCATCAACTGCATGAAGAACTCGATCATCTGCTGCAAGTCGTCGATTTTGTTGTCGTCGAGGTAGATAACAGAAAGAGCCTCTTCCGCCTTTGCTCCGGTGTTCAGCGTGTAGGTCATCCCGCCGTTGAGTTGAAGGTGTGGATTCGCCGCGCCCTCCTTGGTCTTCGACGGATCCCAGAACGTCACCCGCCCGGATGACGAACTCGCGAAACTCTTGCGGTTCATCCAAAGGTCCACGATCTCCTGCGAGGTTTGGAACATTTCCATCGCGCCGAGTCCATACCACCGGCCCGGAACCTCATTAACGCGGACCACCGAGAACGGCCGCAATCCGTCCGGCGTGATGTTGGCCTCGTAGTCGTAGAAAATCGGCGTGCGGGTTTTCAGGTCGATGACCAGGAACACGTCTTCGAGAAGACCGTCGCCGTCGGCGTCGTAGCGAAGATGGAATTCCCCGATTTCAAGCACCGGCTGGGTCTGGTCGGAATGCAGCCGCTCGGCGGACGCGTTATCGACCGCGCCGCTGTTCTGCGCGGAGTTGGTGTCACCGGACGAGTTGCCGATCCGGCGGAGCATCTCCACGGCGCGGCGGTTGGCGTCCATGCGCTCTTCCGCGGTGGCGTCGAGCGGAATCGCCTTTTTCCATTCATCGGCGAGCTCCATGATCGGCTTGTCGTAGATGTGGACGACGCAATCCGCCTCCTGCACGGTTTCCGCTTCGAGCGGGCAAAGGAAGTCCCGGAACTGGATCACCTTCGCCTCCGGCCCCTTGTAGTGGGTGATTCGGCGGGTGATCTTCTTGCTGGCGAAAATCAAATCCGCGGGCTGCGGAGTCACGCCGTCGCGACCGAGCATCATCAACTCGCCGGGGATCATCTCGCCGGTGGCGGGGTCTTCTGTCGAGTCGAGGATCCACTTGTCGGACGGCATGATGTAGTCTCCATCGGCTCCGAGAATGTCCGCGCCGTTCGCATCGACCAGGACTTCCGCCTCGGTCTTGTAGAACTGCTGGCGGTTCGCCCAACTGGTCTTGATGACGGCTTCGCCGAGGATGAACGCGCGTTCGACCGCCTGCTCTTCCGTCCGCTGGAGCTTCGCTTGGTCCATTTTCCAACGGGAGTAGCGGTCGGTCTGGTCGGCCTTGATCCGGTCCATTGCGCCCACCGGGTAAGCGGAGAACCATGGCGAGGTCGCGAAGAAGTAATTCACCGCGCGGGCGATCATCTGGCGGCAGATCCGCCGCGCGGCCGGCACGACGAGGTTGGTCTTGGCAAATATCCCGCCAAGCAGACCTACCCGCCAACGCATGTCGTTGCGGTAGGTAAGATCGAAAAGCGTGCGCTTGCCGATCCACGTTTCTTGCGGCGCGTCAATGCCCATGGCGTCGCGACCGGATGCTCCGGGCGAGTTATACCACCCGGACCCGGAACACAAATCACGGCCCATCTGACGTTCCAGCGTTTCCTTGCGGGTCATCGCGTGGGCGACCAGATCCGCCTCCTGATCGCGGGTGAGTTCGTAGGAAGTTGGAAAACCCATTACTGGACTATAACCATCGTCATGCTGCGGTTCTTCGCCTTCCTTGGGTTCGATGACGCGGGCGAATTGATCGTTTTCGTGGTTCATGGTCGTGGTGTTTTATCAGCCATTTCGGCTTCGATTTGCTTTAAGCGATTCTTCGCAAAATCAATAATATCCCGCTCTTGCTCGGGCGTGAGTTTGTAATCGGATGGGAACGGAGTTGAATCAGGAGCGATCATTTGGTGGTTCGGCTGAATTTATGGGCGAGGGCGTCTTTCATCATCCGGCGGGAATCCGTCACGGCTTTCTTGACCTTCTCAATATCCAAAGCGGTTGGCGACTCGTAATTTAGGCTGAGAGCCTTCAACTTCGCCGCGGTGGCCTTGCCCGCCTTCTCGCGGAACTCCGCCAACTGCGCCTCGTTCATCTTCACCGTTTGGCCGGTGCTAGGATTCTTGAACGTCGAGTTGGCGATCGGGCTGGGGAACCACGGCTTGCGGTCTGCCTCGTCGGCAGCTTTCGACCACTTGCCGGAATCCCTCCAGCGGAGAAGCATCTGATCGACCGGGTGCGGCTTGTCGGTGCCAGCGTCGGTCACGTCGAAAATCCGCGTTGCCGCGAAGCCGGTCTTTTCCGCCTGCTCGCCCCAAGGATCGACCTTGGCCGACTTCTGGCCGATGGGCGCGACCTGATACAGAACTTCCTGCATGAAGTCGTTCGACCGTTCGCGATACAGGTTGTCCATCTCGCGGAGCGGTTGCTTGATGATGTTTGGCACCACCATTGCGACCCGTCCGGCGAGGTATTGTTGGAACTTCCGGTTTTCGCGCAAGTCCGGCTCGGCCATTGCATTCGTGACGAGTGCCATCAGGTCGGACACTCCGCGAAGGAATGACTTATCTTTGGCCTGCGCGACCAGTCCGCCAAGTGCCTCGGCTGCGGCGTCGTAGTTGTCCTTACCCGCGCGGTGCGCCCGCTTCACGGCGCGAACCGTGTCGATGGTTGCGGCGAGCGTGGTGGCGAGCGGTTCGAGCCTGCCATAGTTGAATCCAAACCGCTCCGTGCCGTCCTTGTTGCGGAAGCTGAACCTCGAAGGTCCGAGTCCGCTGCGGGTCTGCGCGTCGCGCATCGCCCGGCCTTGCGGCGTGAACGGCATTGATCCGGTGATGAGGAATGGCTTCTTCAAGTCGTCGTCGTCACCCTCGCCAGCACCGACCGCAACCAACAGCGTCAGCAATGCCGCGCCTTGGAGCTGCATCCCCAGCCGCTCGATGAGTTCGGCATTCCGCTTGTTGGTGTTCCACTCCCAAACCGTCTCGCCGTTGGGTCCGGTGGTGAGGGAGTTTTGGACGATCCCAAGGCCGATGTCGAACAGACTTACCGGATTCGGCGTGTAGCGGATGCCTTTCCGCAGGATGTTGAACGGCACGCGCTGGAACGGGAAGAAGCTGATCTTCGCCAAGGTTTGCGCGAGCTTGATGAACATGGAATCATGCTCCTTGGTGAGTGCTCCGTTGAGCTTGCCCGCCCACTCGCCAACCATGTCACCCAGCCCGTGAACCGGCACCGTCTTGCCGGTCACCGGATCCCGTTCGCCGGGCAGCGGGTTCGAGAAGATCGCCCGCTTGTAGCGCGTGGCGGCGAGGATGTAGGACTCACTGCCGGGGGTGTTGATCTGAATCCGCATCTCCTTGTCGAATTGCGGCGTGCCAGGCTTGAATCCCTGAGACTTCACGAATCGGAATGCGTATGCTCCCACGTCCGCCATCGTGAACAGCGTCATGTTGAAGTCATCGGTCGCCATCAGGAGGCGGGATGGGATGCGAATGATGTCGCCCTTTTTCCCGGAGATGCTGCCGCCCATGCGGTAGCCTTTGCCGCCCATCACGCGCTCGATGTCGGGTTGCTGGTTGAGAACGTCCCGGTCGAACATCGGGTGTTGCGCCTGCATCGATGCGGAGAAGTTGGACCATGCCCGCGTCCATGCAGGCTTGAGTGCGGCGAGGATGTATTTCATTTCCCCAGCCTGCGGGGCGAGGGGGTCGCCGACCGCGATGTTGATCGCCATCTCAAAGCCGCGGCCAACGGTGGCTTCCCATGCGGCTGGAAAAACCGCCGTCGCGTTGACGACCATCGTTTGCAGGCCGGAGAGCATGTTCGCGTAAAGAACTTCGCTGGCCTTGTCGATCCAGTCGGCGTCCATCGTTGAAATGATCCGGGCGATGTGTGCGACATGCTGCACGTCGTTGATGTCGAAACGGTAGCTTTCGACGGGCTTTCCGGCGTGGACCTCGGCCAACAGCGTGTTGGTGTCGGTGCCGTATTTCGCGAGGATCTTGTCGATCTCCGCGAGGTGGGCGAGTGCCTGGGCTTTCTTCGCCGGGTCGAGCTTGTCGATCTGGCCGACGGCCCCGGCGAGCATCCGAATGTTCTCCACGCGAGTCATAATCCCCGAGCGGTCTTTCGTGTCGAAGGTGTAGGTGTCGAGCGCGGCATTGATGATCGGACGGGACCAATCGGAGTTGATCGCCGTCGGTGCGACGTTGACGAGTGGTTTGGCGCGGGCAGCGCGGGGAAGTGGCGCGGTGGCGGCAATCGGGCCGCGTGCGAGTCCCAGTCCGTTCGCCATGATCTGCGCGACCTGGGCGGCGACTTGCGCCGGGGTGAGCGGCGCGGGGGTAGCTCCACCGATGGGACCAGCCTGCAACGCTCCCAGCTTGGCAACGATCTCTTCCATGGTCATGCCAGCCTGCACCATCGGCGTGATCTTGGCTTCGAGTTCGTCCATCGCCTTGTCTTTGATGCCCTGCGCCTGCGCGGCGGCTTCCGGGCCATACCGGCGATTGATGTCGGCGAGCGTCGCGCCGTGCTGAATCATCTTGAGGATGTTCTGGTCGAGCGTTTTGCGGAGCTTCATCACCTCCTTCATCATTTGCGAGTTTTCGAGTGCGAGCTTATCGGACTTGCGGGTGATTTCGGCAATCGACAACCCGGCCTTTTTCAGCTCTGCCTCCACGGTCTTGACGCGAGCCTCTGCGGCGGCGCGGATGAACGCTGCCCGCTCGGAAACCGGGCGGCTGGCGATGACCTTCTGAATCTTCTTCGTCGGGGTGAAGATGGCGTCGGTGATTGAGGCCAGGTTGCGCTCGGCGGGCGTGAGGTAACGATCATACCCGATCTGGAGCAATCGGCCGGCATCGCCACGCATGATCCGGTAGGCCATCATCCGCGCTCCGTTCTCGGCGAGCTTGTTCGGGTCGTTGCCGGCTTCCTGCGTCTTGCGGTCGATCAGGAGTTGAATGGCAAGATGATCGGCGGGAGTGAGGTTGAAATCCTTGTCGGTGACGGAATCCAGGAGCTTGCGCTCGATGTCGGCAGGATCGCGGGCGAGCATCTGCCGGGCGACGTTCATCGTATCGGCGTTCTTCTGCACCGTGCGGGTGAACTCATAGACGGCATCAATGGCGTCCTGCTCCGCGCGGGTGCGGTCGGACCCGAAACCGGCGAGGCGACCACCGGCCATGTTCTTGCCGAATGCCTCGCGTTCGGCCTTGGCTTCTTCGACAAGCGCGGGGTTGATCGGCACGTTGCGGCGGAAGATGTCTCCCTCGGGGGCCGGGGTGCCGATTGGCCCGGCATACAATCTTCCTGAATCGTCAATCAGATCGAACCGATACATCTGAGCTGCATCTTTCAATTCTTTCAGTTGTCGCCGGTTCGGTGAACCCTCAAAAAACAATGTTTTCCCGTTTTCGACTACAACCCGAATTGCGTCATCAGTGGATATCCCATCATCTTCCATTTCTGCGGCGGAATTGCCGTGCTCTCCAATGGATTGATACCAAGTTCCCCCGCTGGTTATCCAATACTTAGACCCTTGCCTTAACGGGTCTGTTTGATCCGCTTTTTTGTATGAAAGAGGATCGGCGGGCGTCAGCGGGCCGGCGAAAAGGATGGAATCCTTGCTGTCGTCGAACCGCTCCGCAATCGGGATTGGCTTGCCGGACTTGTCGAAAGTCACCAGTGAGGCATCCTTGGCCTGCGAGGAATTGAAGACGGCGACGGTGTGAGTGTATCCATCATAAGCCCAATCTCCGGACATTCCTGGATTTTCAAAAAGTCGGATAGCGTCAAAGCCTAGACTCTTGAGGCGAGCAATCGCGTCCGGTTGTTCGACGTATCTAAAAGTAAATTCGGATCCAATGTGTTGTTGCTGATCTTCTGGAACAAGATCCCTGATAATGTCTTGATGCTCAGGATTTCTACTGTCCCATGCCTTGCGGATTTTGAGATAGGCGGGGATGTAGCGATAGCCTCCCGGACGTCTGCCGTTGGTGTCCTCAAACGTCGTGAATTCTTCGGCGAAAACCCGATCTTTCGTGAAGAAATGGAGTCCCATTCCTTGCCGGGTATTCTTCGCGTCGAACACGTCGAAGTCACCGGGGGCGGTGCCATCGTAACTCCGAATTTCGTTCGGGCCATTCTTCTGCGAGTCGTCGGCGATCTCCTTGTTGTTGCCTGGAGTGCCGTGAAGGAGCATATCCACCTCGTAACCCTTGGCGCGGGCTTGGCTGTCCACGGCCTTGCGGAGTTTGGCAGCACTGACCGGATTACGCTCCGCCCAAAACTTTTGGTTGGTCGTCGGCGTAAGAAGGTCGTCGGAGATGTTTCCCCGGTAGTTCCTTTCCTCCGGCAGCTTCGCAAACGGCTGGCGGGAGAGGTATTCGTTATACAGCGCGGTGGCGGCATCTCCGCGATTGTTCGGATTCAGCAAGTTGAATTCATCCTTCCTCTCTAATCTTTCATCATACCACTTTATGTATTTGGCTCTATCCTCCCGAAATTTTGTCGGTTCTGGCTCGCGTGCGCCGTCGCCTTTCATCAGGCGGGCGAGTTCCTCGGCGTCGTTGTTCTGCGCCGTCGGCAGTGGTCCGGCGTAGAGGATGCTGGGCTTGGAATCGTCGAAACGCTCGGAAATCGGGATTGGCTTGCCGGACTTGTCGAAGGTGACAAGATCCGCAGATTTCACGGAGGAAGGGTTGAATACGCCAAGAGACATGAAATCGATCTCATTGTCCTCATCCGGGCTCATTTCGCGCGACCGGTATCCATCGAAACCCGCTTCTTTGAGTTTGGCGATCACGCGATGATCTTCCATTACCTGCCATCCAACAATGTCCTTCTTCCAAAACTGCCCCCATCGCGGAGGAGATGTGTTCTTGTTCACGAATCCCCCATCTGGGTTCTTCTTGTGGAAGTCTTCCCAAAAGTCGTTCGAGGCTTTCAGTTCTTCCCGTGTCACCGACCGCTTGACGGACTCCATGTGATCGGGATTGGATGAATCGAAGTAGTTGCCCTGCTTGGCGTAAAGCTCGATGGTCCGATGCTTGAGCGACTTGTAACGGGTTTTCAGCCATCCAAATTGGTCTGCCGCGTCCTTGTCGTCAGTGACGTAGAACGCGCCCCTTTCGTTGATGGATACCTCGTCCCAATCTTCGGCTTTGGTGCCAGTGTATCGCAGATCGCCAGGAGCGTAAGGATACGTTTTCCCTGCCGTTGATTCGGTGGATTCGGTGGTATGAAAAACCTTTTCGGGTGTGTAGCCCTTGGCGCGGGCCTGCCGGTCCACTGCCGCCCGGAGTTTTGCCGCGCTGGCCGGGTTGCGCTTCGCCCATTCCTCTTGCCCGGTCGGCTCGATGGTGTCGTCGCCCCGGTCGCCGCGCATCAGGCGGGCGAGTTCGGGGGGGGTTAGCGACCCTTGGCCTTGATCCGCGCCATTGCCGCCTTGTCCGCCGCCTTCTGGCGAGCGCGTTCCTTGCTGATCTGCTCGGCGGAGATTATCGCCGGCATCTTGATTTGACTGAGTTGGGACTTCTTCTTCACGCAATTTGATCTTCTCAAAAAACTCCTGATTGACAATAGAAATCGTATCCGTTTCGGAAGATTTCTCGGCGATTTTGTGAGCCTCTGGAGGCGTGTTGTCGTAGGCGTATGCCGTATCGGCGATGCCCATCAGCTCCATCACTCCCCGGTTGAACCCGGCGTGAGCCTTGAACAGTTCGCCGGTTGGCACCCATCGCCCGGTTTCCTTGGCGCGGAGCGTTGCACGAACAACCGCTTCCTGCGGATCGATGGTGACGGCGATCATCACTACGTCGAATCCCGCTGCCTTCCACTCGCCGAACTGGCGGATGCTCTTTTCGGTGTTTGCCAAGGTGGCGTCGTAAATGAAGTTGTATTTCGTGTCGCCGGTCAGGAGTTTACCAAGGATGTCCTTCGCCGTCTTGCTAGACTCTTCGTGAACGATTGCCGCCGCCCGCCCGTCGCCAGCTTTGACGATTTCATTCCATTCGGGAATCAGTGCCTTGATGTCGTCGGAGTTCACCGGGACTGCGCCAACGGTGTTGATACTGCCCTCTCCGCTGAGAATCTTCAGAATGGTGGACTTACCAGCCCCGCCGCCGCCGCCAGTGGCGTAGGCGATCGGTTTCACGTCATCCGCCAGTGGAGTCCCGAAAGACATGAAAAACCGGACGATGCCGCGGCGCATGGCGCGGCGGGACATTTCCCCGGACTGGAGGAATCCGCCCTTGAATGCCGGGTGGTCGGCGGGCAGTCCCCTCGCTAAGTCGTGATCCTTGGGAAGACCGGCAACCAGCGGGTGATCCGCCGGAATGGTCGCGGTTTTCTTATCCACCGTCTGCACCAACAATGGGTGCCCGTCCGGCAGGGTTTTAGGAATGACCGGCATTCCGTATTCGTCCGCCTCGAAGTTCTCGCCGAACTCTTTCACAAGGCGCGGATCCGGGGCGGGGAGTGGACCGGCACGGAGGTTGCCGGGGGATGTCTGTTTGATCTGTGATGAGGATACCGCAATCTGACCATCGCCACTTTCCCATGAGGGTTCTCCAGAGACGAATACCGTTTGCTTCACGAAACCACGCCGCGCCGCTTTCTTGAGCAAGCGAAGCCCTTCCGCATGTTTCGCGTCTCCTTCCTCGGTAAAGAGGAAAACTTGGTCGTTTGCCACGCCTCGCGGTTGCTGCAATCCGTAGTTGAGCCACTCTTCTAAATCGGAAGCGTCATCGTCGTTGAGTTTATCGATGTTGTATGCCTCCCGATTTAACATGCCGACTCCATCCCGGTTCACATAGCGATAAGCCTTTACTCCGGTATTCTGCGGCAGCGGCCCAGCGTTGAGTGCTGTACCACCCTCGCGCTTCTCGGTGCCAGGGAACAGGAACATGGTCCCGATCGCCTCGCGCACCGGTAGCCCGATCCGGGTCACGTTCACCGTGCTGCGGTCGCGTTGCGCCATCCATTGGTGATGACCGTCAAGGAGGTAGTTGTCGGCGGACACGAACACGCGACGTTCCGGCGGGATGCCTTTCGCCCGCTCGACCTTCGATGGGAAATATTCGATCTGAATCGGCGTGATCGCCTTCGGTGCCATCTGCTCGTCGGTCACTTTCACGCCTGCATCCTTGAGGAATTGCAGGAACGCCGGACGCTCCGACGTTGGAACCTGCGGCATTTCCGCCCGTGGCACGTTGAGGGAGTTCCATTCCGCCGGGAACCGCTTGAAGTCGGTCGCGGGGGCTGGCAGGGGTCCGGCTTGAAGCGGTGAATTTTTAGTTGCGACGAGGATCTCGCCGATGCGTTTGACGTTGCCCTTGCCAAAAACCTCTTCGATCTCGGGAATGTATTCCGCTGTTTTCTTGGAGTGCTGGTAGGAATCCTTACCCTTGTCACCACCCTGCGGAGCTTCATACATGGAGAACGCTGCGGTTCCTCCAATTTTGATCGAGTCGAAAGCGGTGGCGATGGTGGCAATCCGTGATTCCTTTTCTGGAATGACGTTCAGAACATTGCTCGCAGTAGCAGTGTCCGCCTTGCCTCCTTGGAGTCGTTTTTTTGAGGCATTGTTGAACTCATCGGAACGGTTGAACCGATCCCACACGACATTCGTTACGCCTCGGGTTTTCAGCCAATTCGTGATCTGATCGAATCGACCTCCACCGATGTCCGCATTGATTGGACCGATGGAGATTTTCCCGGCCTTGAAAGCAGTGAAAACAATCGGGCTTTTGTTGGCAGGATCGGGATATGAAATGCTGGTCGCCTTACTGCTGACTCTTTGTTGTGGCGTTGACCATGCCTGTGACGCTGGTAACGGCCCGGCGCGGAGCGGTTGCATTCCGTTGATCGTGATGCCGACCAAGTGCCGGATCTCCCGAATCATCTCGACCGGGTTGGAGTTGATTTCCGGCACGTCTTTCAGCCCGTCGTTGGTCCCAAGGTCTTCGTTGAACAAGGACTTGATCGCCTCGACGTATTGGCGGGCGACGCTCTTCTGCCGCTTGACGGTGGCAAGGCGTTCGTCCTTGTCCATCGCCATCCACTCGGGGGAGTTGGTGAGGATAGGGGCGGGGAGGGGGCCTGCGCGGAGCAAGCTCGTTTCGCCGCGCATCGTCTCCTGATACTTGTCCTTTTCGATCTTCGCGATTTCCGCGCGGATCTTCTCCAGTGGCTTTTTCGCCGCTGCGATCTTCGCCGCGTGATCGCGCTTGTCCGCCAATCCAAGACCGAACATATCGCGGGCTTCGAGGGCTTCCAGTTTGGGGGCCAGCTTGTTCTCTATACCCCGGAGGGTGGCAAGTCGCCCGTCCCGCTTCCGGTAGCGAGGAGAGGCGAACATGAAGCCGGGCGGAGTCAGCTTGCGCGTCAGATCCGCAATCATTTCGTCGGTGATGACTCCGGGCGCAATGCCCGCAATCGGGGAGTTGCCAAGCCCTCCACGGGCGGCATCAGCTTCCGCTCGCGCTGCGTCCGCAGCCGCTTGGCCGGTGTCGGTAGCAACCACATCGCGAAACCTCTTCGCAATCGCCGCCGGGTTGTTCTGCACGCCACGGCGATCCAACCGGAAGCGGATGAACATCCGTTTCCACACGTCGGCAGGGACATCGGGCAATCCTTCCTTGCCGTCGATGCCAAGGATTTGCTCGGTGGCATCATCGCCGACCAATCGGGAAAGTGCCCGAAAGTAGCGATGCTTGCGCGGGTCAGAGTTCGCTTGAGCGAGCAAGCGGTTGACTTCGATGGACTCGCGGGACTTCTCGCGCCATTCCTGTTCTTCGGCGAACGGGCGGGGATTGGCAACCAGTGGTTCCAGCGTCGCGACGGTCTGCTGGTGCATCTCGATCTCGCGCTCGATGTTGCTGGCGTATTTCTCAGCGTAGTCGGGGTTGGAAAGTGTGCGAAGTCCGTCGAGAAGGCTCGATGCCGGAGATTCGCCGCTGACGTTGACGGAAGCCTCGAACACCACGCGGCCGGCGACCTTGCCGGGCCACACAACACGGGCGGAGTAGCGGGATTCCCCAAAGGATTTGTAGTGACTGACGGCGAGAACGAACCGCTCGCCGTTCAGCGTGATGTCACGGGTTGCGATTTCCCCGGTGTCTTTGGCGTCAACCATTGCGTCCGCGATGAACACATTCAGCGGTTTGGTGATCGTTTGATCCGACTTGGCCGTGTCGATCTCTTGATCGGCGAATCGATAAACCGGAGCTTCAACTTCGCGCTCCCACGGTTCTTTTTCCTGTTCGGCAGTAATTTTTCCGAAATGACCGGGAAAGATTTTTTCAAACGCTCCCTTCGTCGTTTTGACGATCCGCTTCTTCCGGCCATAGAGTCCGGCGAACTTCTTGCCCTCGGCGCGTATGCCGTCGGGGTCTTGCCGCGTGAGCGATGCGACATCGTTCTTGGCACGGTCCAAGGTATTCTCGCGGTTGTTCTTGTCGCGGACGTGCGCCGTCCGCAGGGCGGTGAGCTTGTTCAGTTCACCGTCGAGGATGACGCGCCGCTTCAAATTCTCGTCACCCATCGCTTCCGCCGCCATCAGCGCGAAGGCGTTGGATTCCGCCGACATCGGATCATCGAATTCATCGGTGACGTTCTCACCCATGAGAACCTGGTCGATGAACTTCTGTTTCGCCTTCATCATCGAATAAACCGACGAATCCATGGAGAATTTCAGCCCGTAGTTGATGACGATGATCTCGAATTGCGCCTCGGCCTTGCGGGCGATTTCCTTCTGTTTGTCGGTGCCGTTCTTTTCCAGCCAGTCGATAGCCATCTCATAGCGGTCTTCGAGCTTCTTCGCGTCGAACGAAATCTTCGCCATTTTCTGCACGACGTGGACAAGAGCCTGATCCGCCCAATCGCGGTGCAAGTTGCCTTGCCGCTCGATGCGTCCGATCCGCTGTTCCATCATGGCCGGCTTGAAGTCGCGCGGCGGGGAGAGGTTGTGAGCGGCTGCGAGACGCTCTTGGATGTTCACGCCGGTTCCAAGGCGGGCGGTCGATCCGATGATGATGCGGATTTCTCCGCTGTTCACCTTGTCGAACGATGCTTTGAGCTTCTTCGGGTTGATCGAGGAATCGGCCAGAAAGATTTCACTCGCGGGGATGTCGGCGGCAACGAGCTTTTGCTTGATGTCGTCCATCAGACTGAACCGCTTTTCCGCAAGATCGGAGAGACGATTGACGAGCTTTGTCTTCGCTTTCTTCTCCGCCGGGGTTTCCGTCGGTGCCGCCATGATCTGCGCTTCAAGATCGGCCATTTCCGGGGTAACGTCGCCATACTCGGCGAACGGGTCGCCGTTGAATTGCTTGAGCAATAGGGTGGAGAACGGGTTAGAAAGGTCCGTGAAAACAACTTGGGCGGTCTTGCGCTCGGTGCCGTCCTTGTAAATGTCGATCATCCGCGCGACGAGCTGGTTGACCTTGGACGCTGGATCATCCGGGGCCATCGGATTGATGAGGCGCGGGTCGATGGCTTGCGCCATGCCTGCCTGCATAATCATAATCGGGATTGCCTGCATCCACGGGTCTTCTTGGAAAGCCGCCCGCTTGTTCTGAATGCCGTCGAACTCCGCAGCGGTGTCGATCACCCAATCGTTGAAAATCTCGCTGGCCTCGGTGGGTTCCACGATGAGCATTTCCGGCCCGCCGCCCTTGATTCGCGGCACGCGGATTCCCAAGTTCTCGTTGCCAAGTGCCACGTCGAACACCGACCGGATGAGCGCGACAAGCTCCGGGCCGTTGACGAATTTCGCGAACCGCTCGACCATCTCGATTGCCCCGCGCCATGTCGCTTCCGGTTCCGAAACGGTGCGGCCGAACATGGTCGCGAAGTCGTCGAAATTGTTGATGTTCTTCGATTCGAGGATGTGCGGGGCGATGAAGTTAATCATCGTGTAGGCTTCCGCCATCGTGTTGGTGATCGGCGTGCCGGTGGCGAAGAACACGTTCTTCCCGCCGGTCATGCTCTGCACGCTGCGGGTTTTCATCTGCATCATCACCGCCCGGTCGGACGCTGTTCCTGACGCTGGAAGGTTCTTGATCCGCTCCTTGCGGGTGATGATCGGCGCGTTTTTGAATTCGTGCGCCTCGTCCACGATGATCGCGTCCACTCCAAGCTGTTCCCATGTCAGGACACTGCCCGCGCGGCTTGTGGCCTTGGCGAGCAGCTTTTCGAGCTTTTCTTGCAGTTGGTCGAGTGCCGCCTGGATGTCGCCTTGCTGCTGGCTTCCGGCTTCCGCGCCGGCAAGCACTTCCTCCATTTCGCCAATCGCCCGCGCCATGTAATTACGAATCGCCTGCTCGTCATGCCCGATCTGGGAAATGTTCGAGTGAGTCATAATGATCGAGTCATAATCGCCGGTGGCGATCTTCGCGAGGAACCGGGCGCGTTTGCGGGCGGAGAAGTTTTCTTCGTCGGCGACAAGGATTTTAGCGTGTGGATACGCCTTCATGTGAGACGCGGCGAATTGCCGGATCGTCGAGTTCTGAACGATCGTCACCACCCGACGGGCCTTGCCAAGTCGGCGGAGTTCCATCGCGAGCGCGATCTGGTTGTAGGTTTTGCCGGAACCGACACCGTGCGCCATCATGCCGTAACCCATCGTCAGCAAGCGGGCGAGGACGGCTTTGCGGTGCGGCTTGAGCCAGATTTCGCCGGATTGGCCGGGGAGCGTCACCCACTCGCCGACGTAGGTCGGGGTGACGAGTCCGGCCACCTTGTCGTTGAATTCCTGCTCCGCCAAGTCACTGACACGGTAGGTTTTCCCTTCGTGTTCTACCTCGTCCTTCGATGTCTTCACCCACTCGGCGAATTTGTCCATCATCTGACCGGCCCTGGTCTGCGCCTCGATGGTGGCTTCTGCATCCAAGACGATGGATCCGCGTGTCGGACCCGCCCTCATCACTTTGGTTTCGCGCGAGTTCAGGATGTTCTCGAAAATCTCTTCGGGGCGAACGCGATCGGTTCCAAGGTAATCGGGATCTGCTGCACGAACGTCCCGCTCACCGCGATTCCGACGACGCTTGTTATCTCCGGCGGTATTGATTTTGAAACTATTCGATGCCTGTTCGTAGCGGACTTCCGGCGTGTCCATGCCAATAACTTCGTCGGCAAACTTCGAGTAGATCGACCCAGGCAACCAGCGGTTTCCAAGAATGACCGAAATCGCTTGGATTGGCCGGTTTTCAGGGATGATCTTGGTCAGTGCCTCGATGTTCGACTGGTAAACCCCCTTCTCCAAGGTTTCCGCCTCTTCAGCTTCGCGGAGCTTGGCGCGGACTTCGCCGGAAAGGTAGAAGTCGGCGGTTTCGTAAAGGCCGGACTTCGGATTCTTGAACGCGAGTCCTGATTCCGCCAGTTGCTTCGCCGCCTCGTCCTTGGAGACTTTCAGCAAGCTCGCCATGTATTTCAGACTGATCCGGCCCTTGTAGCCCATCGACGTGCCAACGGCTTCCTTGATGTCCTTCGCGGAGGTTGGTGCGATGGCGTTGGAAACCATCGATTCCGTGAAGATTGGCCGCTTTTCGTAACGGTAGATCGGCTTGCCCTTGTCGTCGGTGCCGGTGAGAACTTCGTCCTCCAGCGATTCGAGAAGCGGGCTATCGTCCTCGTCGAAAAGGAATTTGTGAGGATTCCGCGATCCTGCTCGGCTGCGTGCGCTGAATGCCCCATGCTCGGCAACGTGGGCGTCGTAGGACTGGTTGAGAGCCTCCCGGTAGAGTTCTCCCGCCGGGTCGCCGCGAAGCTCCGCATCCATGAGAGCGCGGGCGGAATCCCTGACTTTGACCCAGGACTTGAACACCGCATTGCGGCGGGCAACCTCCTTGGCGATCTTGTCGCGAATCTTCTTCGCCGTCTCGGGCGTGAGATGCTCGTCGAGAAATCCGTCGATCCAGTTGGCAAGCATGTTGCCGTTGAGCGTGTCGAAGGTGGCGGCGAACCTCGCTTTGAGTTCCGGGTTGCCAGCCAAGACGGCTTTCACTTCTTTCGCATCGGCAAGGAAGTCTTCGGTGTATTCCAGATCCCAGCGGACCGGCACAAGCTCGCCTTGGACGACGTGGTGAGGTTGATCGTTGACGAGGACAATCGACCCGTTCCGGTGTTGTGCGCTCGCCTCGATGGTTTCCGGCTCGGAATACAAGCCAAGCTCGGATTCTTCAAACAGGTCCGACGGCAGGCTCTTGATGAGTTCGTTGAGGCGGGCTTGCACGTCCACACCGTCCGAAACCACCGCGTAGGAACCGGCGGAATACATCGATCCTTCGAGCGCGTGCCGCCCGATGACCGTCTCGGGGTGGCGGGCAAAGTATTCGTTCACCACCATCTGAGCGCGGAATGGGATGCCTTGGCTTCCGTAGCGGTGATTGTTGATTAGGTGCGTGAGCAAGTCCCATTTCACGCCGCTCTTGGACTTCTTGGCCCGCCATTCCTTCCATGGTTCGCGCAAATCCTCATCGACCGGCACCCAATCGGGGGAGATTTCCGAAAGAAATGCGTGATCCGACTTGTCGCCCTGCCTGGCGTAAACTGTATCTTCGCCGACCGATTCCGTGTTGGTCCATGATTCGGATTGCGCGTCGCGGCTTCCGTCCTTCTTGCGAAGGATCAGGATGTCGGTGGTTACTTCGGTTCCGGCGTTTTCCTTGAAAGCGTCGTTCGGTAGGCGGATGGCTTGCACCAACTCCACGCGGCCGGCGATCAATTCCCGCTGGATGATGTTGTTGTCCATCGTCGAATTCGACGTGATGGCAATCAGGATGCCGCCGGGCTTGAGCTTGTCGATGGACCGGGCGAAAAAGTAGTTGTGAAGGTTGAGCTTTCGCCCGAACTCCTTCAACGATTCCATCGGCCCGTCTTTGGCGAACGGGAAGTTGCCGATGATGAGATCCTGCGAGTTGTTCGGGATCTTGGATTTCTGGAATCCTTGCCCGTCAACCACCCGGCCAGCATCCGGCGCGTTGCCGTTGATCCGAGACTCGGGGTAGAGTTTGGAGAACACGCGGGCGGTGATCGAATCCAGCTCGACCGCCGACCACTTCGAGACGTTCGCCATGTCAACCGGTTGGCGACCGACGAAGTATCCGGCACCGACCGACGTTTCGAGGACGTTGCCGCCCTTGAATCCCATCGCGCGAACCATGTTCCACATCGAATCGATGATCGGCAGCGCGGTGAAGTGAGCGTTGCGGATGGACTTCGACATTGCCCGGAATTCTTCCGGCGAAAGCATCTCGTCGAGGGTGTCGAAAAGTTCGCCCCACTTGTCACGCCATGCGCGGAGTTCTTGGTAGGCCGATGAGTCGCGGATGTTGTCGCGGTAGTAAGGCGAGGCGTTTTCGAGACGTTCGTTGATCGATAGCCAATTCTTCTGATTGACCCGGTTGAACGCATTCTTGAACGATCCCCAGCCGGAGTAAGCGGAAAGAATCTTCTTCTCTTCCAGCGTGGCATCCCGGCCTTGCGCCTCGATCTCGCGAAGCAGGGTGATTGCCTTGAGGTTGGCGGCGATACGGGCTTTCTCGCCCTTGGGCATCGAAAAACCATCTTCGATGACGAAATTCGCCTCGGGTGATCCTAGCTCGGGTCGTGTTGCATTACGAACTCCCGCTCCAGCCACGGAACTCCCGCTTCCGCTATTTCCTTCAGGCGCGCCGTCGTTATCTCCTGCTCCGACAACATCTCCGTCACCTCCTGGAACAGATCCGCCCGGTAACTCGCCTCGTCCGCTGCCATCTGGCTGTCCGGGCTGAATTCCTCCGGTGGCAACGTCCCCTCCTGCGCTTGGATCCAAAGCTGGGTCAGTGCCTTCGCCGGGGCGTGAAGTAGGTTCTTCCGTCCCAACATCAGTAGCACTTCCGCTGTTTCCGTCTCGCTGAGTTTGCTCATCAGGTTGTTCCTTGGTTGAAATCTGCGCCTGTTCGGCCTTGCTGTCAAGATCGCGGTAGATGGTCGCCCACTTGGGTTCCGCCTTGCCCTTGGCACCGGCGGCTTTGAGCGCGAACCAGAACGCTTGCACGAACGGCACGGCCTTGCGGTCGGGTGCGAGGTTGTCCATTTCCGCGGCGAGTGCCTCGGGGGTGTTGACTCCGGCCTGCACCATCGCACTCGCGGCTTCCATGAGCGGCATGAAGCGTTCGGCGGGAATCTCTTGGGTGAATCCCTTCGGCAGTTGTGCGGCGCGGAGCGCGTTGCGGTTGGACGGCAAAGGCCCGGCGAACAGTCCATCGAGCACGGCGCGGGCTTTCGCGCGGGCGGCTTCAAGCGCGGGATCGACCGTCGCGGCGGGGGAGGACTCCGCCGCTTCGATCTGCTTGCGAAACTCCGGCGATGCCAAAATGAACGCGCCTGCACCTGGGCCATTGGTCACGGTTGGGTCGCGCCAATAGGTAGCCGCTCCTTCGCCTCGAACTTGCAACACCCTGCCGTCGTCTAGGGTGACTTCGCGGGTGCTTGGTTCCGCCGCTGCGGGGGCTTTTTCGGCTGGTGTCGCCGGGCCAGGTTCAAAGACTCCCTTCGATCTCAGAACATCGACGAGGAACGCGACGGATGCCTCGTTGCCCGCGAGTAAATGCACCCGCCCGGTCATTCCCTCAAAGTTCTTGTCGTCCATGCGAAGCCAAGCGACATCCCCGTGCGGGGTCTTGGTTTCAAAGTCTCCGAATCCGATATGTTCATGCTGAACGCGCTTCTCATCGCTGTTGAGTTGCTGCATCGCGCGAGTGTCGGCGTAGAACTTGCCGTCATCGGCTTGGATCATGCCGTTCACCTTGTCGGCGACTGCTGGAGTCGCGACCGGCTCGGGTTGCGCGGCCTTTGCCTTCTTCGGCTTCGCGGGCTTCGCTTCCGCGGCGGGCGCGGCGGGCTTGCCCATGAACGCATCGAACGCATTCTTCAGTTCGGCGGCGACATTCTTGAGGGCATCATTGTTGGTCGGGTCTTCGACGACGACATCCTTGCTGGCGATCGCGTCGAGCAACTGCTTGGTTAAGGCGACCATTTCAACCCGCAGCTTTTCCGGCCAACGGGAGATTTCCGCATCGTGGTTTTTGGAATCGAACTTCTGCCGCAGGCCAGAGAGTTCCCACCCCATGCCCTTCGATTTCAGGGCCTTGAGAATGTTCTTTTTCTCCAGCGCGAACTGCTCTTTGACGACCTTTTCGCCGTCCTTGGCGAGCTTTCGGTAGTCGTTGATCGTGAATTTTGCGTCTTTGTTGAATCCGCTCATCACCGACCGATAGCCGGAAGTAGTCACCGGGAAGAAGCCAGGGTCCACCGCATTGATCTCGCCTTCCTTCCACTCGAACCGCACACCGTCAACAGTGTGGATTCCCAGCGGCAGCGGAGCGTCGTCGGCGAAGGTTTCGCCGGACCAGTCGCGGGGCGGTCCGACTGGGGCGGTGTTGGTGATCTTGTCGTATTCCTCAGAACCGTCAAAGAACTCTTGATCGAGAATCTCCCACTCTGCGTCAGTGACTTTCCGCCCAAGCATTTCGTCAGCCTCTTGCCTGAATGGCATGTCTTTTCTCCACCCCTCCACCGCCATGTTAAAAAACTCATCTTGGAGTTCTTTGAACGTCATCGCGGCGGGTTCCGCATTGTCCTGTGGCGGTTCTGCAACTTCCGCAGTATCCTGTGGAGTCGATTGCTGCTGTGGCGAAAGAAGTTCAACCAACCGTGTAGCGGCCTCGACGCGCTTGGAATCCGTGCTCATGGATTCCGTCATTTTCCCCAGCCGTGCAACCTGGCTCTTCATCCGGGAGAGTTCCGCGCCTTTCTGAGCGTCATCCAAGCCGGACATTTTGCCGTAAGCTATCGCTACAAGTCTCTTGATTTCGGCAGATGCAGACTTCCATTCTTCCGCCCATGACTTCTCTGCGGCGTCCTGTCCTCCGCGAGCTTCAATGTCCTGATGGTGGAATACTTCTTCATCGATTACGATGTCTATAACGGCTTTCCACGCGGACTTGAACTTGTTTTTCAACCTTGTGAGGAATCCTGGTGCCACCCGGAGTTCCTTGCCGTCCATTGACACTTGAATTTGCGGACCTCTAAATTGGTCGCCCATGACAACCTTGAGTCCTTGAGGTAACCGTGGTTCGATTTCTTTTCTATCCTCCTCGAAATCCTGTTCATTTTTCTCAGCAATATCGCTTAGATTAGGTGAATCTTCGGGTAGAATGCTTGGGTCTTCGGTGGATGCTTCCGGCGGCGTCAAATCCTCAAACCCCGTGATCGTCGCGCCGGTCGCGTCCAGCATCTGATCGAGGAAGATCGCGCGGGTTGGTGTGCCGGATGCGTCCGGCGTGTCGAGCTTCACTTGGAGAAGCGGGCCGCGCCACGTTTCTTCGGCATACGAAACCTCGCCCTCCAGCCGCTCGCCGTTACGGACAAACGCTACTCTTTTGCCGACCCATGCAGATGAAACAGGTGTTTCGAGTCCGCCCGGCTGAGTCCCGCTTGGGCTTGCAGGCTGGCTATTGCTTGCCGCTTCGGCAGCTTTAGGAGTTCCAGCGTTCGGACCGCTCCGATTTGGCTTTTCTGGACGATTTCCAGCATTTGTTGGCCCTTGGTTTGGAGTTCCGGTGAGTTCTGGGATGTCATATTGTGCGAGAAGTTCTTCGACGCGGGCGATGTTTTCAACGAGTTCTTTCGAGAATGCGGATGGATTGGCGCGGAATGTTGCGACGAATTTCTTGAGCTTGGCAATCGCGGCAGTGATGACTTCACGGATGGCGGGCGAACTGAACGCGGCCTTGGTCGCCTCGGTCGGGTTGCCGGTCATCGCGTCTTGGAGGATCATGCGATTGATCTCGGCGACTTGGACGTAGGCTTCTCTCGCCTGAATGTCTTCGCCGTAAACCGTGAGCGCATCCTTGTAGATGCCGACCCGCTTGAACTCCGCAATCAGCGATTGGCAGTAATTGTTGAGCCATACGCCGTAATCCGGTCCCGCCTGCTTGTCCTTCGCGTAAATCTCCGCGAACGTCTGGACTTGCGAAAGGTGGTGAAGTTCCTCGAACAGCACCCGGTCGATGTAGGTTTTTGCGTCGGAGTCGGAGAGTCCAGCAATGGCAATTTCCTCGATCAATAGACGGGGATTGATCTTGATGTGGTCGGTATGCGTTCCCGCCTTGAACTTGTTTTTCGGATCGATGACGAGCACCGCTTTAACGGCGGGATTCTTCATGTATCCGCCCAAAGTCTTACCCACCAGACTCGTCACCCGCTTGATGGTTTCCGCCGGAACATCCTCGATCTTTGCCGTTGGAAACTTCGCTTCGAGGTGGTCGATCACCTCTTGCAGCGGCGTCTTGTCGGTGACATTCATCCCCGTGTCCTTGGCGACTTCGCGGATGTTGTCATTCAGGGCTTTGACGTGTCCCGCTTTGTGCTCGGCGAGGATTTGCTGTGCTTTGGCAGCGGTGGCGATTTCCTTGGCGACTGGCGCGAGCTCTTCCGCCGGTGCCCCTGTTTCTGAGGGAGCAATACCCCCGACACCCGCCGGGGAACCTGTCGCCGGATCTCCCGGCGCACCATTTGAAGCACCAGCGGAAGGGGGGGCGGCGACAGCCACGGCGGGCGTCCCGGCGATCTGACCAACTGCGGCGGCTTCGCGGAGCGCGTCGTTGGCATCCTTCGCCTGCACGCGCATCATGGTCCCGTCGCGCATCGGCACGTCGAAGGTGTTCGGCAACACCGGAGCGGATGAACCAGCCGGAACCCCCGCGCCCGCTTGTCCCGAAGCGGCCGGTGCTGCCAAAGTTGCTTGCCGTGCCGCTTCGGCGCGGACGTTCGCCTTCTCGATAGCCTCGGTCGCCTTCATCGTGATCCGGGCGCGAGCGCGGGGCGATGCTGCCGCAACCATATCGAGGGCCGTGTCGGTCAGAATGATCGAACCGTCCGCGCCTTTGGTAATCATCGGCGATGCGGCGGTCGCGCCTTTCGCTGGCTTGATCGGTGAGTAGGTGGTCGGCGTGACGTCCTTGCCGTTGGCATCCTTCTTCGGCTTGCCATCTTTCGACTCATATCCGACTGCCGCGAGTTCCTCGGGACTGAGGGATGTCAAATCCTTCCCGGCGGCGATCTGGAGCGCGGCGCGGGTAAGGTGTGCGCTGGAAGATGGAGCTTCCGCACTGGCCGCGTCGAGCTTCGTCTGGATAGCCTTGATCGCCGGGGCTTTCGCTCCGCTGGCAATGGCATTGTCGAGTTCCGCCTGGATGCCAGCGAGATTGTCCGCCCGGCCTTGAGCTTCCTGTTCGCTGAGTGCTTTCAGCTCGCGCTCGACCATCACCGCATCCGCTATCTCGGCGGGTCCGTCGGTCGGGCGGGCGATGAATGCCGCTGCGTGCATCTCGTCCGGTGTGGCGGGCGTCGCTTGGGGATCGATCGCGGCGAGCCCGGTGTTGACCGCTTCGAGGGCTTCCCCGGCGCGAGCGTTGTCCTTTTTGTAATCGCCGCCGCTAAGAACCTTTTCGCCTGCTTTGTAAACCCCTTTGACGCTGGCCGCGCCGCCGCCCATCAAGAGCATCAGTGCGAGAGTCTGCGGTGTAACCTCCTTAAACGCTTCGGCTATGCCTCCAGCGGACCAGTCGGCTTTGATCCCGCTTGCATCTTCGCCGCGGGCAATCATGTCGCCTTTCTGCTGGTCGGCGGACTGCTCCACCTGAGTCGCCGCTTCCGTGGTGATTTCCACCGGAAGGTCAGCAAGTCCCGCCGTGAGCTTGCCCAACTTGGTGTTGAGAAACTTGGATCCGACTTGCTTTGTTGCCGCTCCGATGGCTTCGCGTTCAGCGGTGCTGCCAACCACCTTGCCCGTCTGAATTGCGGCAATGCGCTTGACCGTCAATCCCGGCACGGCTTTAGCGGCCTCGGCAGCGATCTTCTTCGCGGTGGATCCAAGGATGATCTTGCCCGCGCCCATCATAAAAGCGTTTCCGACGGCTTCCGGTCCGGCTTCCCATAGTGCTGTGTTCTTCGCGACTGGAAGCAATGCTTCGTAGAGTGCCTTGCGCTCGTTCTCCGGCATCGGAACGCCATTGACGGCTTCATATTCCTGCAATCCGGTGTTGAATGTCTCATTGAGGAATGCCGCGCCCGCCATGCGGTAAGCGGCGGTTCCTGATGCGGCCATACCTGCCGTCACGCCACCAATGGTTCCGCCGATGGATGCTCCAATGCCCGCGCCTGGAACAGCACCGACGCCTGCCCCAAGAGCACCAATTCCGCCGCCAATCGCCCCACCCGCCGCCGCGCCTGCTTTTGTCCCGACAATCGAAGCGGGAATCGCCGCCGCCATCGAGCCAAGCGAGAAGCCAAGGCTTCCGCCTGCTTCGCGGAACGACTCGCCGACCGATGAGGATGTCCCGGCCTTTTGATTGGCCTCGGTCTTCGCCTGCATCTCCTTGTTGAACGCATCGGCCTCGGCGAACGCGGCCTTGGCACTGTCCGAGTATTGGTCCGGGCGTTCCATGCCCTCGACCAGTTGATAAAACGCGGCGGGCGCGGAAGTTCCGAGTCCCTTGACCGCATCCCAGATGCCGGAAACGGTATCGCCAAGGTCGAAGAAGTCCTTCGGCGGTGTTGCGTTGGCGGATTCCGCCTTCACGCCTTCGATCTGACCCGCTGCACCAGCGTTGATGTCCGCGATCCTCGCGCGGTTGGCGGCGATCTCCGCCCGCTCGGCGAGTAACGACTTGGATTCTGCCGCAGTGACTCCGCCTTGCAGCTTCGTGTTGATCTCCTGCATCCGTGCGGCCGCTTGCTGGTCGGCGGCTTGTCCTTGTGCCGCTGTGCTTTGCGCGGCCTGCACGGTGGCTTGCCGTTGTTCGGTTGGAGTCGGCGCGGGTTGCGCCTGGCGGTTCATCCACCACTCTTCTGGGTCCATCGCTTCGAGCTGCGAGGCGCGAACTTTGGCGTTCCATGCGCGTTGCGCCATGTCCGCCTTGCGGGCCTTGTAGTCGTCATCGGCGACGAGCTTCGATTTCAGTTCGACGTGGCGGGGGTCCGTCTCTTGGAGCATTGAACCCTCCGCTTCGATCGCCTCGCGGTCTTTCTGCTTGAGTTCCTGCGCGTGAAACGCCGGGTTTGCCAACTCCAAGGAATTCGTTTCCGCCTCTTGGCGGGACGTGCGAATCTCTCGATCCCACATCGACTTGCGGGCTTCGGGTCCGGCAATCGGGTCGTCGGTCCAATCGGCGGCGTCGTATTCGACGGGCCTTTGGCCTCGGGCCTTGTGGATCAGCTTGCCGTTGACCCCTTTGAAAATGTCGCCGGAACTGGCAGCACTCGCCGCCTGGCGCATCTGCTGTTGCTCGGCTTGGATTGCTCCCCGGTTCGCGTCCTGATAATCCTGGTTGTCAACGAAGCTCTTCCAAACCGGGGCTTGCGCCTGTTGCTGAAAACCTCCGCTCAGTTCGGACGGGGAGGCGTCAACCGCTTCCTGACTTTGACCAGTCGGAACAGCATCTTGAGGCTTCTGGCGGAAAAAAGAGGATTCATCGGACATGGCAAAGTTTCAGGTGAGAGTTGCGGAAGGATCCGCCGGTCGTTTGCCGCGCTGGTCGCGGCCCGTTGAAAAGGGGGTGGTCCGCCGGGCAATCCGGCGGACCTGTGGGGTTTATCGGATGCGAAGCCAAGTGGCGACGCCTGCGACGATGCTGACGCACTGGAATTGGTAGGTAACTCCGGCGGCGGCGGCGGTAAGCGCGGTGCCGGAGATCACGCCGCTTGCAAGGCCAGACACCGTTAATGCGGTGATGATCTGCGAGCTTTGCAGCGTCTTGACCTGCCCAACAACGGAGTTTTCGCCCGATGGTAGCGTCCATGTGAGGGCTGCAATCGTGCCGGCGGGCGTGACATAGTTCGTTTCGTTGACCTTTGCCAGTGAGTTGATCGTTGCCCCGGTCAACGGAGTGGTGAGCGTGACGGCATCAACGGTTTCAATTTTGCGGGTCACTCCATCAGGATCGATGAAACCGAGCCCTTGGTGAACATAGGTGAGGCGGAGTGCCCCGGCGGGTGGCGTGGAATTGCCGCTAAATACGTCTGTTGGATTCATGGTCGTGTTATGTGGTTGGTGTTGTGGAGAGGGTTATCGGCGAACTAACTGCGGGCGGCGAATCGTCGGAGGAGGTGCGCCTGCATTGCCGGTCCGGAGTTCTTCTGGCGTGGCAGGGCGACTGGCGACGACGCGGGAGGTGCCAGGCTTCATCGTGTCGTTCCGTCCGGCGGGACGAACGTCAACCTTAGTGTCCTCCTTGGTCAACTGTGCTCCGGTCGTCGGGTTGACTCCATACGCGGCGGCGCGGTGCTCTTCGGTGCCGGGGGTGAATCTCCGGTTCACGTCGTCCATCGTCGGCTTCTTGGCTTGCGCCTCTTGATACGCCATGCCTTGCCTTTCGGCGGCTTCCCGGCTGCGGCCGGCTGCGAGTTGGATCGCATTGTGGTCCGGTCCCTTCGGCTGTATTTGGCTCGCCGGGCCGCGTGGTCCGGCGATCGGCGGGGCTGTGCGGCCGCTCGCGTTGGCGTTGACTCCCATGCTTTCGAGCGTAGCTCCGGCGGCATCGCGGCTTTGCGGGGTGTTGGAGCGGGATTGGTAGTCGGCGACCCGTTGTTCCATCGTTTGAGAGGAACCCGTCATCACGGGCTTCGTCGGATCTCCTTTCACCGGAGTCTTGTCCATCGTCTGCTTGATGTCACCCGCGCTGTTGCCGGGAATGATCTTCGCCTTGCCGTAGCTATCATCCATCGTCCCATACTTCGCTTCGCGCTCGTTGGTCTTGTTGCCTGCGGCGTCGCGCTTCCAGCCAGTTCCGATCAGCACCATGCCGGGAGGGGCTTCGCCTATTTTGGCATCCGCTGCGGCCTTTGGCCCTGCGACGGGCGTATTTTTTGGATCTGGAGAATTTTGAGCCATCGGATTACGAGCATCAGGATTCTTTGCCTTTGCATCCATGATCCGTTGCTCATCCTCCTGCTTTGCGCTTGGGAGTCCTTGAGAAGTTTTCGCAGCGGCATCCATCTCCTGCTGGTTTTGCTCTGGGGTATTGTTCGCTCGGGCTGCGATCGCGGCCGCTCCAGCTTCGCTCGCAAACTTACGGCTTTCCTCTGCTTTTAGATCAGCGGCGGTTGACGCTGCCGCTTGCTGCTGCGGGCTTGCGGCGGGGGCTGCTGGGGTTACAGGACCGCCCATTACCGAAGAAACGCCTTGTGCTCGCGCGTCGGATTCGGTCTTGAGCCGCACATCTTTTGCTGCAACAGCATCATTTAGGCTCTTGTCTGCTTTTGCTGCTTCCACGTCAGAAATAAAAGGAGCCTTGACGGCGTTCACGGTTTTAAGGAAAGCCGAACCAATACTGTCCGCAATCGCATTCACCCCGCGCCCCACTGGGGTTGTTTTGTCGGCGGGCTTTGCCGGGGGTTGTGATGCGGGTCCGGGAATCGGTGGTGGCGTGGCTTGTCCTTGCTGCGGAGTCGCGTCCGAGGATGGCGGCTTCGAGCCGGTAATGGGATCCGCCGTCGGTGGCGTGTTGTTCTCAGGGAAAGAACCATCGCCGACACTCTTCACGTCTCCTGCCGGGACCACTGGCGCTTTCGTCAGGTCGTTAAAATCTGTATTCACCGCCGGAACCGTCGGTTCACCAGCGGCCCGGCGCTCGTTCACGTCTCGCTGATTCACGCTGCGTGGCGCGGGAGCTTCCGCCGGACCGGCAATCGGCGGGGGCGTCGCCGAAACCTTGCCTGCATTTTGCTGGGTGCTATTCTGCTCCGGTTCCTCCCCTCGCGGCGTGACGGGTGCCGCCTGCATTGGCGGTTTCGCCGGTGCCGGGGTTGTCTTGCCGGTCCGCGAGTTCCTGAACCGGGCTTGCATCTGGTCGTAGGTTTCGCCGGGCCTAGCCTCGTTCAACGTGGCGTTGGTGACTTTCCGTTCGCCGCGCTCGCTCGGTGCAAGGTCGGTCTTCTGGCTACGGGAAGCATATTTCTCTTTGAGCGCGTCGGGTGCTTTCACCCACAAACGCTCGAAATCCTGTGTCGCTTGTTCGAGCGTCTTGTTCTTCATCGGCCCCTGCGCGTATTTGCCGCCCCGGCGGACGCGGGCACCGCCTTGGGCGAGGTAGCTGGAGAGAGCAGCGGCTTTACCGCGGGCTTCGGGGACGAATGACGACGGTGTAGATGCCGATGTGTCGCTGGGAGAAGGACGCTTCTTGGTAGCCATGAAGTTTTCCTAAAGAAATCCTGACGATTTGCAAGATTGAACTTATCATTTTGCTTCCCATGCGTCTGCCAGTCGAAAAGCCAGCTTCTCGGGGATGGCCGATACGATCGAGTCCGCGAGGCTGGAAGCGGTCTTCGGCAAGTGGTTGATGACCCACTCCACCACTACATCGTGTGGGATTTTCGGGTTAATCACTTCCAACTGGAGGAAGAACGCATTCAACCACCGGTGCCGTAGGTCGAGTAATGTCGCCTCCGTCTTGCCCGCGTTGAGCGGGTTAATGATGATGTCGATCTTGGGCTTGTGCTTTAATCCGATCACCGGACCCTCGAAAGGCGGAGTGAAGTGGTCAGTCGGATCGCCAAGATTGGAGTGTCGGTTCCAGCGTGTTTCAGGCGGGGAGACGAGGAAATAACCCATGCCGAAGGCTATCCGATTGCGGCGTGCCGGTCAAGAATAGGTTCCGCTTGGCGTCGCACCCATCTGCCGGGCCTCGTAGAGCCTTTGGAGGTCGCGGGGAATCTGCCGTTCGACCAATCGCTCATGGAATGGCGTTGCTGAGTCGATGGTGAACACGCCGATCGCCAGCGAGATCACGTCGTCGTCATGACCGAACAGGGCTTCTTGCCTGCCATTGGGCAACGTCCCAAAATTCCGCATCTGCTTCAAGATCCACGGGCACCGAACTTCGTAGCCTCCGCCGACAACCTGGTCGAGCAACTCGCGCAAGGTCACTTCGAGCTTGGCGACGATGCGGGGCTTGGTCTGCTTCGTGGTCATCCAGCCAAGACACTGCGCTTCACGTTGCTCCACCTTGTCGAAGATCATGCGCTTGTAGGTCGGGATGTTCTTCCTTCGCATCGCCTCGACGAGTCCCTTGTCGTGGTTGTATTCGGGCACAAGGAACGCCTTGTAGTAGGTGCAGAGAAGCCACACCTGATCCTCAAGCACATCCTGGGCCCACCAGCAACAGATCGAGCCGGGCTTGTTCGCAGGCACCATCATGTTGCGAGCGACCAATGCCGGCGGCACCCATTCCCCTGTCTCCGCCGAAATGTAGCCAGCCCGGTGAACAAGGATGGAATGCGAGTCGGGGTCTTCGCCGCCGGTTTGATCCGCTCCGCTCGCCGAATCGACGCTGACGAGGTAGCGTTGCCCGACCTTGGGCTGTTCCCATCGCACCGACATCGCCGCATCCTCGCCGGTCGGTGTCCACGTCACGCGAGGTTCCTCCTCGGTGCCTTGGTTGACGAACCGGCCGAACTCGCGACGGCTGGAGTTGATCGCTGAAATATTGTCTTGGAGGTCGAGGCTCGACGTGGTGAACACGCACCGGCTGATTCGCGGCTCGCACTCCATTTCCTGCGCGTAAATGTCCGGGTGCATGTTCTTCCGCATGTCTTCCAGCTCATCGTCGGGGATAATCCCGGACTCTGAGGCTTTCAGGAGCATGGCGAACCAGTCGTCATCGAGCACCGCGGATTGATACCGCTGATATTGCCCTTCCATGCCGCTGATGGTGCCCACCCAGACCGCCCAGCCGCAGTAGTCGGAGAGGCACGGGCGGATGACTTCCGGCCATGCTTGCGGATCGATGTCCTCGGGCTCGTCGATGATTACCCCGTCAAAGTAGAGCCCGCGCATCCGCTCGTAGTTCTCGCCGGAGTAAAGCCGGATCGTGGTTCCGTCCGGCAATGTGATTTTCAGTTCCGCCTCGTTGATGCCGATGCCGGGGATGGAATGCACGAAGCGTTTTAGGTATCCCCACGCGATGTCCTTGGCCTGAATCTGGGTCGGCGCGATGTAGCCATACCGGCGCGGCGGACCCGGCCGCTTGTCCTCCAGGGCGCATTTCACCAGCTTCATGAGCGCGTGGAAGGTCTTGCCCGCCCGGCGATGAACGACGAGGCACGCCCATCGTTTCGTCGTCGTGACGAACTCGCGAAACGCGGCCCGAGGCCGGAGTCTCAGCCTGACGACGTTCGCACTCATGTTGCGTCGCCACCGATTTCGACGATGACCTCGCCGGTGATGTGTGCGTTCACGTCCACCTTCGCGCCGTAGCGTTTTGGATCCCAGCACGCGAGAAGTTTCAGCCGGGTATCCACTCGGAGTTTGGCCCGTTGGATCACGTCGCCATCGACCACCGCCGCGCCCTTCTCGGTGAACCGCATGTCCCGCGCATTGTCGTCGGAGATGTGCAGGCAATCCACGGCCAGCGACTCGAAGCCATCGAGCCTCGCGCGTGCGACCTTTGCGGAAAAGTCTGGGTGATTGTCCTGCCAGTCGTAAACCGTGCGGTATGCTGGCATCCGATCATCGCGGCAGATTTGCGCGAGAGGCTCACCATTGCTGAGTCGCTCACAAATCTCATCGGCGACTTCAATCGAGTATGCCGAGGGTCTTCCACGTTTTACCGGAGCGGCTTCCGCCTGCCCCTTCTTCTTCGTTGCCATGCCGATGAACTACCACCGGCGGCGCGTCTTGTAAAGCTCGCCGTATTGTCGCGAATTCCAAAGCACCGCGTCCAAGGGTAACGAAACCTAAAAGGCGCGTGTCAAGCCTCGACGCATTTCCCGCACCTGAACCGGCGAGATTGTCGCAAACCATCGCCTGACTTGATGAAAAGCGACTTTTTTGCATTTCGTGTATGATTTATGTTTACGCGAATCAAAAACGGTGGTATCTCTTACTCGTAATGAAAACGAAGCCACTCCCAACCAAGTCCACCAAGAAGCGATTCCAAGTGATCGTCAACGGCAAATCCACCGGCACCGTCACTCTTCGCGACGCTCGCGAGATTGCCGCTGTCCTCTCGCCAAGTGCGAAGATCACCGACCAATTCGGAAACACCTATCCCAAATCCTGATCCAATGAAAATTCAACAGCATCCCACCACCACCGCAGACGTTTTCTTCGACGCGCTCGACATCCTGAGCCTGCTGCCATTGCTGATGGCTTTCGGCTTGTTTGTCGCTGCCGTGATCGTCCTCACCGCCGCAATCCTCTAACCCCACGAACCAATGAACTCCCCACTCTTCAACCTCGTCATTTTAACCTCCGGCACCACGATGGTTTCCGCGAAAAAAATGGATGACATCATCAACCACCTTGGCGGAATGCCACGGAATCACGCTGTTCGGACGATCTACTCCCACACGGAACCGACGTTCGAGCAAGCGGAAGCGGTAGCCGATCTGCCGGACTTCCGCCACATCACGGCACACATCAACCTCGTTTAACTCTTAATCCCATGAAAACGACCTACGCCACCCTCGACGAAGTGAAAGCTGCCGCTGCCGCCGGAACCATCGTCCACTACGCCACTTCCGCCTACACCGTGAAGCAAAGCAAGTTTGACCCTGCGGAATTCAACGTGATCTGCGTCAACGGTCACTGCGCGTATCTCGGCAAAGACTACAAGCCAGAGGATTTCTACTCCATCAACTAACCACCAACCAAGAAAGACACGACCATGAAAGAACCAATGAAAACCACCTACGCCGACACGCTTGAAGCCGCTCACGCCTTGCAATCCTACTTCATGGAAAAAGGCACTCCCAATCATAGTGCCTACTCCAACAACTTCACCATCCTTGATGGTGGCAACAATTACCGAATGTCCATCACGTCATCGTCCAACATCCCGATGTTCGTGATGAATGACGCTATCACCCCGGCCGCGACGGTTTACGCCGCGCTGCTTCAAATCTGAAACTCCAACTCCAACCATAGAAAGACACGACCATGAAAAAGACACTGCCCACCACGATGTATTGCGACAACAACGCGAATTTTGCGAAAGTCGCCACCGATGTCCCTCCAGCGATTGCGGAGGAGCTCGCCAAATATCCCTACGAACCGACTGAAAGCGGGGCTTACTTCATCGCGAGCCGCTTCCGCGTTTCGTTCTCCGCCTGCGACGGTGACTATTCCAAAAGCGTGAAGACTCCCGCCGCTGCCGCTGCCAAGATCCGCGAATACATCGGCGAAGCTGATGCGGATTTCGGCTTCGTCTCGGATGACGGTGTTTGCCGTTGCACGGGAGTCGAAGCCTTCCACGCCGAATCGAAATACGGCTATCGCGTCCCAATGACCTACCTGCTCAACACGTTTCCTTCCACTCCAATCCCAACCACCTGAACCAATGAACTCCATCATCACCAAGAAATTCCTCGCCCTCATCGACGCGAAAACGAAAACCATGATCCTCGACAACATCGCCAACCACTACGGAGCGACGAAGGAACAGATCATGGAAGAGATCACCGGCCCGGAAGCGGAAAGCCTTCTGGACTACACCACGGGCAAAGTCCGCTTCGCCACAAGCGTCCTGATGCAAACCTACGGACTTGCCTGAATCCCCAACCAATAGAAACCAAAACCAATGAAACCATCAGTCCAAAAACTCGCCGATCAGATCGCCGCTGACCCATCCGCCTCCTTTTTCTTGAAGGAAGCGGTCAAGAAGTCCCTGCAACGTGATCCACTCGACGCGCTGCGCGATGCGGAAACGCTCGTTGCCTTGCTCGCCGACAACGCGGGAGTTGTAGCCACGGCACATCCCATCCTGTTCAATCGCATCACCACGCTAGGATCAGCGAAAGAGTTTCTCGCCTACCTCTACAACCGCGGCATGTCCTACCACTGCGAAGACGATGCCGCCGACTGCATCGGGCACCTACTGACCACCGAAGAATGCTATGCCTGCTGCGCCCGCATGGAAGAGTGCTACAAGCAGGATTTCGGTGACTCCTGCCCGTGCGGGTTTGTGCTGAGTCTTGATCCCGAATACAACTGCGATTGATCCCATGAGTGCCAAAAAGAAAACCACGAAGAAGAAAGCCGGACCAGGACGCGGCGGCAAGCGAGCTGGTGCCGGTCGCCCACCGGTCGCCGGATCCAGGTCGGCATTGCTCGCGCTCCGCGTGACTCTGGCTGGGAAAAAGCGAATCATCGCCGCCGCAAAGGCCCAAGGCATCACGGCCGGAGCACTGGTCGAGCGGTGGGCTGAGTTGTTGTGGGTGCCATGAACGCGAAAGCCCGGCCAATCAAGGCCGGGCTTTTTTGCGCGAAGTTCGTCGCACAATTCACTGTTCTGCCGAGGAATCCAATGCGGGCATGTCTCGCGAGCATCGCGCAGGGTTATACCGCTCCATGAGCCACACGACCATATCTGCGTGATCCGGCCA
>Ga0049080_10000031_pt1 | contig 39542 bp, 33 predicted proteins | sample GreLakmeER15MSRF_FD_66716 | JGI IMG/M metagenome (GOLD analysis project Ga0049080, IMG submission 66716) | Freshwater lentic microbial communities from great Laurentian Lakes, MI, USA - Great Lakes metaG ER15MSRF | ecosystem: Environmental > Aquatic > Freshwater > Lake | place: Great Lakes... | reverse complement strand
TAGTGGGCTGCTGCTTGTCAGTTGGATAACAGCATTTAGATTTTCAGTCATTACCGGCACTCGGAACCTATTGGTTTTAACGCCAAGCGAATCCAGCAAGGAAGCATCACCAGGGGTAATAGCGTTATAGGGGTAAGTATTAGTGTCTCTACCCCGTGGTGTGATTTTAATTTCAAAGGCTGAAGTCTCATCAAAGACCATAGTCCAGGTGCGTAGCTGCAGCTTGGGGCCAGCAGCTATAGCCATACCACCACCAGGCGGTTGCTCTTTAATGTATTGAGTACTGAACTCGTACAGCATATTGTATATTTCACCTACATAAAAGAAAGCAGCACTTACATCCCCACGAATAGTAATAGTATTACTTGTCTGACTTACTGGGTATCGCACAGAACCAAGTGCTGCACCTGTAGAAAACAATAGGTTGCCGCCATCTTCTAGTATTAAGAAGTCGCCATTTTCAAGAATAAAGAAGGACGAATCCGAGCGCCCAACTAATGCCATTTGGCTGCCACTAGCTATTGGGTAGGGCAAGGTAACTGTAGATTGAACACCAATACCAGCTGCATCACTTACAACTACACTGCAAGCAGTTTCATTTATCTTGCGGTCTACCAAGATTTCAATAGTTGCGCCAGGATCTACTGTCTCAGGGCGCAAAGCAACACGTTCTAGGTAAACACCATCAGCATATTCAATAGTTAAGTATAGGTCGCTATCAAGAATATCAACGCCAATAATGCTTTTAGCTCCTTCTACTTCCCAATACGACCAGGCTGATTGCAGCTTGGTGTCGTCTTGAAAAAAGAATTTATACAAATAAATACGCTTTGGTTCGTTCTTGCTGAGCAACACCAGCCCTTCTTCTGACACTGTTGCCGTCATTGATGTCAAAGAACCCGGTACAAACCGAGGCACAGACGATGTTATTTCCTCTGAAATAGGAACAGGGCCGCTGCTGTCAGGCAGGAAGAACTCTCTTACACCACTGAAGTCACCCTTGGGTACAGCAAAGAAAATAGTACGACCCACAGCAACAGGGTCTACCGTATCCACCATCTCGAAGGTAGTAAGAGCAGCAATGCTGGCTGTTTTTGGGGATAAAGCTGCAGCTACGTTGCCTGTATCTAGGCGGAACTGGCTATGCCTGCTGAATAGCAACAGAGAGTTAGCAAAGGCGAGGCTGCTGACTAAGAAGTTAATCTCTTGGCCGCCAGTCGCAATATCAATAGGATCACTATCGACAATAGTCTGCACGGTCTCGGGGAAGAAGCGGTCGTAGGAATCAGCAGCAGATAGGATCACATTTTCATCAGACAAAAATGCTAAGCGGTTCCTGAATAGCTGTAAATTCTGGATCTTGCTGCCAATAAAACTAGGATCAGGAGCGGTTAAGGTATCCCCTGCTACCCGGCCAGCCCAGGTAAATGGTTGGAAAGTAAAGGTGTCATTGGAATTACGAATCAATACATGCGGCATAGTTGCTGCATCAAATAGGTAAGGGATGCCAGGTGCTACTGTCTCTCTCCAGATGCCATGGCCAAACCCACTGCCAGTATTAGTTTCAAACTTAACGTAGTAATCATCAAGGCCCGTAGCTTTACTGCCTAAAATCTTTACCGTGAAGCCATGCTCAGCAATAGTTGGCAAGTCTGTCAAGGTGTCAACAGTGCCTTTAATTGCTATGGTCATAGCGCCATTGCGTGTATCTTTGGACGACAAGGTATATGCACCACCGTCGTTCTTAGTAATGCGCACAATGTAATCAGTTTGAGTTGCTACAAATGAAGCATTAAAAGTACCGTTGGCATTTAAGCTGGCAGCTAAGTTAGTGGCAATAGTTACGTTGCTAGGTACATTGCCGCCGCTGTTAGCGGTAGTGTCACTTACGGTTACGCTATTAACTGTAATGCTATATGTTGTTGCATAGTCAGCAGTCTTAATAAACACCATGCTTTTGGTGCCCCAATCAGGGGATGTTGATGCTGACATTGCTACTGTCTTTTCACGATTTACAATGAAGGTATAGTCAGCGACAGAAGCAACACGGAATACCTGACTGGGCTCACCTGTTATATCAAGGTAACTAAAACCACCTGCGGCAGTAACAGTTTTAACAGAACCATCTAAGCCAAATACTTTTAGCGTGGCATCTTGGATCATCACCAAGTATTTAATTGTGCCGTCACGATCAACGATATGGGTAAAAGGACGACCAGCTCCTGCACTACCAGCAAATAGCTTGGCAATGTGATAACACGGTGGTCGTTTCTTTAACCCTTCTACTGGACTTGGTAAACAGTTGACTACAGTCTCAGCTTGTGATGCCAGCCGTAGTGCAGCTGGTTGCTGGCTAACACCATTGATCAGGTTAGGAATAGAGCTGCTGATCAGTGGCATGACTATTGACGGCGAAGGGCTCTGCTAGGCATATACGCCATTGTGACACCACTATGGTTGGGATTGCCACGTAACATGCTGTGGTCGCTGACGACAGTCTCCTCGTCCAGGAACAGGGCCTTAGCCTCCATCTCTGCTGTCAGGTTTATCTTAGTCAGATCTACACTACCAAGGATAGCCTCCTGCAATTGGCGGCCAGCCTTGATAGTGATGTACTGCCGGGCGTGTTCAGGCAATTCTTCCCACTCAAGAATGATGGTCATATCTACATATAGATCTTGGTCGAACACATAGGTGTTGTTATACCTGTCGTATAGCTTGCCACCACGCTGGACTACATCAAGTGCTGGGTAACGGTAAGCATCTATCACTACCCGGCTGATGTTAGAACCAACAGCAATTTCATTAGTTGATGCGTTGCGTTGCAATAGCTTTTCACGATCAGTATTAAACGACCAGCCTTCTGATTGCAGCTTACGACTTACGTCGTTCAATGAATCTTGAGCTTGCAGGGCCAAGCCATATTGTCCATTAAGGCTATTGACTGGGGCTTCCCCCATCATTTGTAATACTCGGTTGACTGCTTCTAAGAAGCTAGTGCGAGCCATTGTCATGGTGTTACTCCAAAAGAAATGGGGGCTATGGTGCCCCCATTGTGCCGTAAGTAATCCCTGTTGGGGTCAGCTTACATCGGTGTGAATTTCAATAGCGCAGTCAGGACGCAAGATCCCGGTGCCACATGCCATGGAAGCAACCATAAAGGTACCTTGCCATAGAGCATGAACATCACCACCAGTGGTTTCCATCTTCAGATCCATCAACTTAACCGTGCCAACTGCACCAGGGTTCCATACCAACGCTACTGACTTGGTGTAGTCATCGTGATAAGCGTTGTTCTCCCCAGTCACTTGAGTGCGGTTAGTGCTAGGCAGGTGGTTGGACTTGATAATGTCAATGCCAGCTACCTTCAGCACAGTACCGTCGGCATAGGCACCTTGGCCGCCCCAGTCGCGGTTGATAACGCTGGTTTCTTGAACGAGCTTGTAATACTCAGCAGGAGCTAAGCAGCAATAGCGATCACCTTCAGGAAGGTTGTTCTCGTCCATCCTCTGAGCAGCTTGAAATAATGCAGTAGCCAGTTGAGCACCAGTGATTGCAGCTTTAGAAGAAGCAATAATCTTGATGCGAGTACCACCGGGGAGTTGGTCGTTGATAGCGCTAGCTTTTGCAGCCTTAGCAATCATGGCAGCTACGTTCTTGTCGAACGTGTATGCCAAAGCGTTGCCCATCTCTGCTGAGAACTGGGAGCGCACGTCATAGTGGTTCTTGGCTTCATCAATATCAGCCAGGAATACTGAACTGATTAGCTTGTCGTCAACGTTGACGGTAGCTTCAGCAACCTTTTGCTGGGTGCCGATGATTTGGTTGCCAGGTGTGTGGTAGGAAGCTGAGTTCACACCGATGATGGGGAACGAAGCAGTCTTACCAGAGCTAATAGTGCGAACCTTGTGAAGGGCTTCAAACACTGTTGATTTGCGGAAAGCGGTAAGGACTTCACCAGCCCATACCTTAAGGAACATAGCGTTGTCGCCAGCGAACGAGCCGCCGCCAGCGTTGTTGATTAGACCTAAGCGTGTTGCGTCAAAATTGGGAGCAGCCATTAGTTTTCTCCTAGAGAAGTTGGGTTAGGTTTCCCCGACCTTAACTCCTTTCACTGGGGGTGTCCGTCGCAACGGGCCGTCGATCAATGAGTGGGTCTAGGTACTAAAAGCATAGACCATAAGAAAGGCCCCGGTAACCCAGGGCCAAATAATTAAAAGACCTTAGATCTACTGAGCTTGGCTTCTACTTTCTTTCTATAAGCTGGATCTTTGTGGTACTTAGGATCACTCATCGCTTCTACAACTTGTGCTGTGGATTCAAATACATCACCTTCAGAACGTGGTGTACGCCCACCTATCAGCTTAGGTTCACGACCATTGGCGCCAGTGTACCTACTGTAAATACCAGCAGTAGCCAACCTAACAGCTGGCAATGGCTGGGTATTAACAATGGAATTGTAAGCAGCAAGATCTTCTGCGCTTAGGTTTTTGGAAGCCCACTCAGCCATAGCTGCATACTCAGCTTCACCACCAACACTGGCTTTTACTTCATTGACCTGTTGCATAGTCAATGCAGAATCCTTAGCAGCTTGATAGTTCAAGCCAGCTAGGTAGGCATCAACCATTTCTTTATTGAAGCCAGCCTCATCCAGTTGGCTGTAGTCGTCGGTGGTAAGTTCACCCGACTGTTGCCACCTGCTGTTCATATCAGAGAAGTCAATCTCTGCTTCTTCAAGGCGGCTGCCAACTAGATCGCCATAGATCTCTTTAGCTGACCGTGACTCTGGCTCTGACTGCGCCTCACCTTCTTCAACCTCTTCGGCTGCTTCAGGTTCTGGCTTGCCTTGGCTTAGCTTGTTCTGTAATTCCTTGTAGCCTTTCTCTAATTCTTCTACTGACTTGTACTTACCAGCCAGTAGCAACTCTTCTTCAGTGGCTTCTCCATCTGGGTTAGCTTCAAGGAAAGCAATGTTATCAGCCGAAAGAGCAGGTGATCCTTCGGTTCTGATGGTAACTGGGTCGGGCATGGTGGTTAGTTAATAGTGATTTCTTGAGGGCCGTTGATTGTTACTACAGGCTGAGCACCTGCAGCAATAGTAGATTCAAATTGAATGGGTTCAGTAATGATGATCTCTTCAGACGGGGGAGCCGGGGGCAATGGCTCCTTCCCCAGCAGGCAGTTGTTGCTGTCCGGCGGGGTCGGGGAATTGGTTGGGTATTCCTTCGTCGTTTGGTTGCGGGCCATAAGGTGATCCTTCCTGGGTGTAGTTGTTTACTAGGTTGGCAAGGGCAGGAGACTTCATGCCTTGCGCCATCATTGCCTGTTGTTGCTGTTGCACCATCTGTTCATTAGCAGCAGCCGCTTCACCATCCAGTTGTTCTTTCGTCTTAACCAAGTTGGTAGTGTCGATAGATTCACTGTTGGCTAACCGGCGTAATGCCTCGTCTACATTAATGTATTTCTGCAATACGTCTGGCCCTAATACCTGGCCGACAGTAGTAATAAAATCAACCAGCTTGTTGCGATCATCACCACGACCAATAGCTTCAAGGCCAGTAACTGGCTTGGGATTAACTAAGGCTTTACCACCATCACCTTTAGGGAAAGCTGGCAGCTTGCGTTGCTTACGCATGACGTGCATCAAGCGACGCACCAGTGGTAGCTGTAGCTCTTGGGTAAGGATTGAATACAAGCCACCAATACCAGCCTCTAGTTCTTGGCTCATGTATCGGATCTCTTGTGCTGTTACCCGTTCACCTGGTCGTTGGATAGCAGTGTTCAACAAGAAAGCAAACTGCAACCGGCCTTCAATGCGATCAATCACACTGTTAGCAATGCTTAAGTCTTGTGCCTTCTGGCTTTGGATAACAGTTACATCAGTTGCATTACCTTGAATGATTGATCCATTAGCAGCATTAGCCAAGGTGCGTGGTCGAGTGGTGCCGTTGGGATTAACAAGGAACAGGATCTTGGCTGCTGCTGCACTGCCTTCCAGCACTGCTTGATATAAAGCTTCAAGGGCTAGCAGGTCACCGTAGTATTCCTCGACATAACCACGGCCATACTCCTCACCATCTACCCGGTTAAACCGCAGTGGTATCCACGGTGATACATCGGTATCACACATGCCATGGGTGCCTGGGATCTCCTTGCCTTTTGCTTCTTGATACCAATGCACCTTGTCGTTTTCATATTCAATATGGGTGTATAGCTTCAGTGTCTTCTGGCTGCTGTATCCCTCGCTGTCATCGTCATCAGCGTCTGCTGCCTCTAGAAAATCTGCAGGTAATACTTCAGGGTAGACCTCTTCTTCCACCACAATTTCTATGACATGACCCATCGGATCACGACACAGTGCATAACGGTTTAAGTGGATAACACGGAACCCTTCCTCTGCTACGTACAACAGAACATTGCCACCAACCAATAGATGTTTGAATGCTTCGTGCATAGAAGCCCGGCCATTAGCCGTCTCCATTGCAGTCATCACTGCATGTTCAACATTTACTAGGGCGCTATCAAATTCAGCCTTGATCTCAGGGCCACCTTCAGTAGCCCGTAACACCAGGTCGTCAATCTCTAACTTAAAGAACGCTGAGTTAGGTGGGAACAGGGTGATCAGTAACTTACTGGCCAAGTAGTTGACACCTCTTGCCCCAAGAGATTGGTATGGGGTCTTGAGTGTGCCGCGATCCTTTTCCCCTGCATCAGGTATCAGGGTTGGGATGGTGACCTTACTGCAATCCCTAGCCCTTTGTAGGTACGCATCACGGCTAGTGACCAGGCGTTGATACCTGGCTGCAGCTGTAAGCCCCTCCTCATCATCGCTATAGGGTTTCGGCTGGCGATCTACGTTGCTAGTCAGCTTCAGATCCATTAGACGCTAGGAATAGATAACCCACCAGTACCACCAGCTACATCAGTACGCAACTTACGGCGGCCCATGCCTTTACGAATGCCAGACGGGGTGGTGGCCTGAGCATTTTCTAAAGCAGGTGCTGCTGTTGCTGCTGACTCAGCAGGTGGTGGTGGTGGTGGTGCTGTTTGAATTGCTAGCTGCTCTGCATACTGCTGATCCATGCGTTCTTGCTGCTGGTTCTGGGCAACGATGCGCTGGTTCTCGCGCTCCATATCAGCTGCCTGTTGATACAGCATTGCTTTTTTATCTGGCTTTGGAGCACCACCAAAACACATGGGTTAATCCGCAAGGTTGTCTTGTTGCTCAATGTAGATGGCCTGCAACATTCGCACAACCTGCCGTTGGCCAACGTTAAACCATATCTTACGCTCATCATCATCAAGACTAGGGCACCGTTCTGGTATCAAACGGTTCAGCATGACAATCAACGCATCATCAATCGGTGGCCACAACTGATCATCCATGGCTAATCATTTGATTCGGTTCCCATAGTCGCACAGCGTTAGTGTCCTCGTTGTAGTCACCATCACGTAGGATGCGAGCCAGCCTGGCATTAAGCAAAGCATCAGCAAAGCCAAGGCCAGCCTTCTTGTAGGCCGCGACTACCAGCGCCCACATCTCAGGTAAATTTTTGGCATCAGCTAATACCTTGGCTGCTGTCTTAGGGCCACAACCTTTAATGCCAGGGTAGTTATCACTGACATCACCAGTCAGGGTTTGCAACATCCAGTTCATGTTGGCCTCCTGCTCAGTAGTAACGACCAGCTCGTCATCTACTAACAACCGACCAGGCACAGTGCGCATATCTTTATCAATGGCCACCATGATGGGGTCTGGGTACTGGCCACCAGTCATTAGCAACCCCAGCACATCGTCACCCTCTAGGCCCGGCAGTGTTCTGGTTGTGTAGCGCGTATGTATCCATTCTCTTGTGGCCTTAAGAACCAGCGGCTTGCGCTTACCAACGCGGTTAGCTTTGTAATCTTGATACAGCTCAGACCTAAAGGATGGATAGTCCGATAGGCACATAACTATTTGATCATCATCCGTTAATTTTTTCCAACCATTTACCTTGCTGCCAATAAAATCCTGCACATCAACTGGTTCTGAATGCAAGGTATGAATCCATTCATCCCAACGGATCTCATTTTCGCAAGCGCAACATGCTGCATAGAGCAGCCAATCAGCATCAATCAATAGAGTCATGGTTCCCCGTGGTGGTGTAGGTGATAGATCCTTTAAGAGTAAAGGTGGATTGAGTCCGGCTTTCATTAAAGCCATGGCCAACAGCTTCAGGTGGGATCGGCACCTCTGCTGTGTACCAACGATGGCCGCATGTAGTACACACACGTCGTCTGATAATGGTGTTATCCATTGGGTCAGTACGAGTGTGAGAAGCGCGGACGTTTTTGCTATCGCCGCAATTAGTGCATCGCATAATTACATTCCAAAGTAACGGGACATAGGGACAGTCAACCTGCCAGTAACCGAGTCATACAACAGCTTGTCACATGTACCAGTCTCACCACTAAAGCGGTTCTTTAGTACACGCAACTGCAGTTCATTGCGTTCACTCATCTCCCCTTGCTGGTTACGTTCAGCGCCGATCACCATATCGCTGAGCTGCGCTATGGCATGGCTACCACGTAAGTGGCCAAGGCTAGTTTGCTGGCCCTCTTCATGGCCGCGACCTTCCGGTCGTTTGAGGTGCGACACCAGCACAATGCCAATACCGCTCTGCTCTACCACCTGTCGTAACCGAGTGCAGGTCACATCAATGGCACGGCGTTCATCCAACTCAGTCAAGCCACTAACCACAATGGTTAAGTGATCGAGGATTACGACGTCTGCTCCTTCACCATCAGCTAGGTATCGGATCTTATTAATTAAATGCTCAGGATCCATGCTGCCGAAATGGTCATACAAATAGCAACGACCACTGCCAAATAAATTATCAAAGCTATCTCTCATCTCCTCCTTGGTAGCAAGGGTTGGGTCAAGGTGGATAGGTTTGTTTAGTTCAATACCAACCAGCCCCTGCATGGTGCGCTTGATTGATTCCTCTAGTGCTATGTAGCCCACCTTCATGCCGTTACAAAGGAAGTGGTGTGCCCACTCTCTACATATAGAAGACTTGCCGATGCCACTGCCAGCACAGAGCGTAACCATCTCACCTTTTCTAAAGCCACGGGTCATACGGTTTAGGTCTGGCCATGGGTATGCACAAGCAGCACCAGCTTGTGGTTTGATCAGCTCCTCCCACATCTCAGACGCATTAACAATTCCATCAGGGCGGGATGGAGTTGCCTTCCATAACAAGTCCCTGAGTAGGTCACCCTCCCCATTGACCAGCATTTCGTTGGCGTCCTTGCGTGGCAGGTGACAGATAGCAGCCTTACCCAGGGGCAAGATTGTTAGTGCATCTGTTGCTGCCTTAGTGCCAGGTTCATCACTGTCAAAACAAAGAACGATTCGGTTGAACTGGCTAAGCCATTGCTGGTTAGCAGCCAGATATTTCTTGGCCGACTGTGCCCCATTCGGTAATGAAACAACTGGATACTTATTGCCTTGCACTTGGCTAACCGACATAGCGTCGATCTCACCTTCAGTAATAACTACAAACAGTTGGCTGCCACCACCAATACCTTGCCGCCATAGGTGTTGACCCCATAGCTGGATACCGCTGGTGTCACCTAACCATTGAAACCGTTTGTCTCGATCACGTATGTGTTGGGCGCATACGTTACCCTGCTGGTCGCGGTACTCAGCTACCTGTACTAATTGGCCATGGTGTTGAGCAACGCCATAACCAAAATGTTTTGCTGTTGCTTCGGTGATACCTCTCTTTGCTAAACCTTGAATAGCGCTGAACCTTATTAAAGGTTTAGCGGGTGGCGGTAATGGTTCAGGTGGTAGCACTGGCTTATCTTTTGCTGGTTGGATTTGGTGGCCACAACCAAAGCAATGGCTATGGCCGTCGTCATAGACAGCAAGGTTGTTTTTGCTGCCACAAGCAGGACACGGGTCATGCCGCAGGAGTTTGGATGGCATCGGTAAACCAGGTGGTGGGGATGTGGCCTTGACACCAGAGAAACCCATGGCGTTCAGCCCATTGCCAATAAGCAAGGGACTTAGGTGCCTTAGATAATTTCACTTGTGCATTCTGGAAACACAAGCGAATATCCAGTAATGGGTACTGGCTTTTAACAGCCAGCATCTTGCGCCGATCATCAGAGCTGAAGTGCCCTTTGGTTTCTACTACTACCCCATTAGGCAAGAAGAAGTCAGGGGTGTAGGTAGCTCTGATTATGTAACCAAAGCTTCGAGCTTCGTACTTGCAGTCAAGACCACGTTTAACAAGGGAGGCAGCGACTGCTGCCTCGTACTTGCTACGAAACCTAGAAGTCGGCTTCGTCTGCAGCGATGGGTTCTGCATCCCAGGGGACGGCAGCTGGCTCTGTTGTCGTGGCGCCTTTTGGCGTCCAACCTTTCTCTTGGCCAAAGCCATGGGCGCTACCGCTACCACCGGACTCAACTAGGTTAATGATCTGAACAGCTTGCAACCGTAGGGTCACACCTGCTCCTATCACAGGCGTATAAAACGGTGATGCTTGGAACGCTACCTTGCCTGTAGTGCCAGACCATAAGCCAGCTACTGCATAACGATCAGTGACTGGGTTGCCTTTGGCATCAAACAACGCAGGCTTACGTGCCCAACTCTTACCGTCACGATCAACACCACTAGCCTTGCTCTTAGCTTTCAGAATAAGCGCAGGCATCCCATCAATTTCTTCAAAGCGCCAAGGCAAATCGGTAAGCTTGAACTTAGTGGCGGGTGCTTGTGCTTTTAATGAAGCCTTGTGTTGCTCCAGGAATTTATCTAGGTCTTCAGCTAAACGGATTGCTTCTGGATCAGACGCATCCATTACAGCTATCACCTCATACATTCCTTCTGGGTGGAACTTAGTGTCAGGTTCAACTAGCTTTGGATACTGGAACTTAGCAACAGGAGTGGTGAATTTTTCTCCTTTGATCAAGATGAAGTTGCTCATGTGATGAAGTAGGTGGAATGGCGAACGGTGTTTGGGTTTAATGTACCTAGCTCAGGGCTAGGCATAGCGTCAGCAGCTACATCAAATGGCAGCTGGCTGATTAACTGATTAACTATATCCGTGAGTACATCACGGCTATAAAGATCAGCGAATGTATTGCGTACACAATCACGCAACACTGTCATCTCGGCGGGGGTCGTGGCAAAGCAATCATGGATACCTCCAAGGTTAGTGATGCCCTTTGCAGAAGCATCGAGCGTGGTGAATGCCATGTGACTGGCATCTAATGAGTGGATAACATTAGGGCTGAGCCCTGTGCCCATACGCCTTGGGTCTAGACCTCTTTCTTCTAAGCCAGCAGTAAACCTAAGCGATACATTAGTTAGGTATCGCAAGGTGATTACTGTGCCTTTCATATCAAGGTAACCCTGTGTAATAGGTAGCCCGGCTGGGTTAGTCCACTTAAGTTTGATCTGATGTTTGCCAGCTAAATTGCCTAACCGTTTGAACCATTGCATTGCTTCTTTAGCTGGGCCTATAAACATATAGGTTTGTTGGCATAGGATTGTGGTTAGGTAATGAACTGCTGCCATAGCACCAGCCTTAAATTTCCAATTGTTCATACCATAAAGTTCAACTGTGCGGTCAAAGGCCCAGCGGTGGACGTGATCAAGAACTGATGTGCGACCAGCTGAGTACGGGACTGTCATTACTACAGGCTTTAGCAAGCTGCGATCAGGTTGTAATTGCAACCATGATTGAGCGTGTTGGCTGCCAGCAGCAGCATCAACCCGTAGTATCGACAACACCTCGTTTAATACAACGCTATATATATCTTGTGGCTTCTCGCTGCTAGCTAGATTAACTAGCTTGCCCATCTCCTCACACCTCAGCAGTGCTGAGTAATGTTGTATGCCAGAGCAGGTACAGTCGAGCACTACTGGCAGGTAACACACATAGCCATAGCCATGTTGTTTGAACTGCTGATAGGTACGACAAAAGGAAAGGAACTGCCATGGATCAGCAGCACCAGTCCAGAACACAGCGTTACGCCATGGGTCAGCACCTGCCAGCATAATCTGGTCGTGGTGTTGTTTAACCCAATCTGTCCTGGCCTGCCAAGTTAGTTTGCTATGGCCATACATGTTGGCACCATGTATGTATAGCCAGCTGGCATCCTCTGCTGTGACTATGGGTTTGCCATTCGCAAATAGCAGAAGCGCCCTGCCTATATCATTAGCCTGTGGGTTAAGGAATGGCGGGCGATAGTAATACCTACCCCTAAAATCTATCTGAGTTGGGAAGTATATCCTGTCGTAGCTAGCCATGCGGTTAGCTATCCATAACTGCTTAGCTGTAGCGACACGTCGGTTAATAGACTTGTCGTTCTTCTCGTGCAGTATGCGAGCGTTAAACTTCCATTGCCTTACATCTTCATGGTCATCAGGTAAATGCTTAGGGTAGGGTGGAATAGGGTAACCTTCACGGGGTAATAGCCTGCCAATAGATAAGCTTTGATCCCATGCAAATTGCAACTGCTCCAACACCCATTTGTTTACACGCCATGGCACTGCTTGTTGTAAGTTAGCAGCCTTAATGAATGGCTCATTCCCTGTTATACCTAGTGGGGTAGCATCTTTAGTTAGCTTACTGTTAGGTATGCTAGTTAAGTAGCCACCTTCCAGGTCTTTATCCCATGGCCGTGGTGGCACAACCATAGGTAAAGCAAAGGGACACAACAACTTACCTGCTGTTATTACATCATTGATAAACTCTATGCACTTAGGTGCAGGTGATACAACATAAGGGCTGCGGCCACCTTCACGTGCAGTTTTTAGTATGATCATCCCTGTTAATTCAGCGATGTGCATAACTAACCACACACCTGTCGTTACCTTCTCTCTTGTTGTCCATTCTTCTGTTGCCTTCATGCGCCTTATATCCTGCATCTTTTGTTTATAGGTACTGCGTATCTTTTCGTGGGTAATCATCTCCCACTTACTAGCACGGGCCAGCATGGTTTCAATCCATAAGCGTTCACCTACTAATCGACCCAGCTCTACTAACTTGTTACCCTTTTGGATACTATCCACGACACAGCGCATAGCCGTAGCTGCTGTCTTATGTGGCGCTAATAGTAGGAGGGGTTGCATGTGAGCATAGCCAGGGCCAGCCTTGCCTTCTTTCATTCGACGACGTGTGTCTCTAATTACTTGCACTAAAGGTTTAATACCCAGCTCAGTTAAAGCTTCGCCGTATTGGCTAAGGGATTCCATGCCACGTTCTTGCCGTCTGTTATTAACAAAGGCATGACGATCAGCACCCAGCTGAAACATCTCACGCTCTAGTGCAAGCTGCTCCTCAATGGTTGACATTAGGTTGCCGACCTAACCGCCAACCTGCATGGAATGCAGTGCTTAAGGTATCCCTTAATGCTTCTCTAGTTTCTCTGCTAAAGGTCAGCATCCACCGGTCAAACTCAGAATCCCGTAGTGCATTGCTGTTCTCACAAGCAGGACGGTCAGGGATATAAGTCCAGTGTGTGGTGTTAGGCATGTGAGGTGAAGCAAAGCCACCTACATACCAACCATAGCCTTCAGCAAACCACAGCACTTCACCTGTAGCGTTGGCTTGTGTCTTGACTGGCATGGTGGTGGCTGGGTACACATCCTCAGCTGGTGGCTGGTATGCCTTGGCAATGGTGCTAGTCATTGGCTTTCTCCTTTGGGTGGGTGGTGTTGAATTTTTGTAGCTGATCCCATGCTGCGTCTGTTTGCTCCTGCATCCGCAGGGATAAGACAACTGCGTCGTGATAATTAGCTACTAATAACTGGCGTTGATCTTCAATCAGTTGGTTCATGCTGCCTCCGGCCCTGGATCAGTGAACCTAGAAGCTTCAGCTCGATCTCTTCTACCTGTTTCAGTCAGGGTGTAGCCACCGTGGAAAGGGCGGATCAATCGAGCGTGATGCAGGATCTTTAACTGTTCAAGCACAGCGTCGTGATACCAGACCTTATCTCGTGTAAGGAAAGGCATCCGGCATTTAAGTTCCAATTGCTTTGCATCAATTGGACTTGGATACACAGCAGCTATCTTGTTAAGCAACTCATTACGTAGGGTTGCCATTGCTTGGCTGTCATTCACTGACGACTACCCCCTTGATGACTGAAGGAAAAGGGAGTTCGACTTCAACCCAATGTACTTGGATGCTATCTGAAATAAAGTTAGCTCCATCTTTTAATAGGTGACGTGCATCTTCAGCCATCTCATACCGTGTGGTATTAGATGAACCGATAGCTTCCCATTCACCCCATTCATTAATTGCAATAGCAACACTGCATACTGCAACGCTTGGCATCTCCATAGTTAGTGGTGCAGTGGTGGGTACAGCCGTGGCTGCGATGCAAGCATGGCACACCCACTGGCGTGTGTCAGTTTAGCTGTAGCTTTTCTTAATGGAGGTACACATTGTGGAGGTACACATTCCCCACCCCCCTCCCCCCTCCCCCCGGGCTGGGGCTGGGGCTGGGGCTGGGTATTGGCAGCCATAAAAAAACCCCCATTGCTGGGGGTTCTGGTGGTGGTGGTTTAGTCGGGTAACGGCTGGCCCTGGCCCTGCGGGAACAGGTACCGGGGCCGCTGCGCTGGTGGTTCTGGCACCTGTGCTAGCAAGTGCAGCATTGCTAGCCACCAGACGGAACAGGCGGCGAGGATGGCCCAGGTAGTGCGGTTCATGCTGCCACCTCCCCAGCTGTGGCGCCGGTGATTAGATCAGCGGCAGCCCTGGCCTTTGAGAGGATCTTGAACAGCTGCTTAGGTTCAGCCTTTAGGATCTGGGCCCAGCCTTTCAGGTAGGCGGCGTGATTTGTGAACTCACTGCCTACCTGCAACCGGTAACAGATCAGCACCGCTGCTAGCTCGGCGATCAGTTCTTCTAGGGCGTAAGCCTTGGAAGATGAATCACCGCCCATATCACGGCTCAGCCTTGAGCTGTGGCCCGTGCTGTGTGCCTGCTCGTGGGCCCAGGTCGCGCAGAACGCTTCCCGGTTAATGAACGAGTCAGCCGGTGGCATGGTGATCTGATCGCGTGTCGGGCTATAGCAGGCCCGGCCCCCCTCAAACGTGGTGATCACCTCCCAGGATTCAAGCACTGATTCGGCAACCTCCAGCCTGGCAGCTGGTGCCGCTGGCTCGCCCTGCCCTAGTGCTGCCGCAATGGCTGCATCTAGGGCGGCCTGGCTTTCCTCGGTGGCCCCTTGCAGATCTGCCGCATTAAATACGGCTACCGCTTTGAAGCTCACCCATGCCCGCGATTGATCGACAATCTCAGGCTGGCCGGTCTGAACGTTGTTCATCTCCACCTGGTCGGTGTAGCTGTTTAGCTGGGGCCGGATAATCCGGCAGGCTTTGGTCCCCTTGCGAGGCCACCAGCCGAGTGGTTTCCCCTGCCCAGCTCCAAGCCATAACGGCATTGAGTGGCCGCGGCTCAGGCTGCCGAGCTCCAGCAGAAGCGGGTTGCTGCCGCTGTATTCAGCACCGGTGACGAGGTTGCGATGATTGCCGCTGTGCCCGTGCCATTCACGGCGCCAAGGTGGCAGCTCTGATGATTCCATCAGCGCCACCAGATCAGCGGCTAGTTGTTCCTCAGGTGTTGGCCCGTCGTAAACCTTCCGACCCCCCTTGGTGGTGGGCCGGCTTGTGGTGGTGTTCATTTGTCTAGGTTCCTGTGGTGGTGCTACCCATGAGGGCAGCAGATAAGGGGGCCGGGGCCCCCCTACTTGCTGGCGTCTTAGGTGAATTCAAGCGGGCAGACTTCAGCAATGGCGCTAATCGCCCGCTGAGCTAACCAACTAGGGCGGGCAGTGGTCAGCCCTGCCTCTGTTGCGTTGCACCAATTCCAAGCCTCCAGATAGGCAGTGGTGGGGTGGTGGCCCCACCTAGCAGACCTGTTGCAACTGTTGTTATGGGCCCTGGCTAGGTAGTTCCTGAGCGTTGATAGTTCCATTGGGCCCTGGTGGGCGGCGTGATTGGGGTTGCTCATAATTAAAGGCCGGGGTCGGCGTCGCTGTAGGTGTCGAGGTATTCCTTGGGCTCACACTCGGCCCAGGTTGCCTCGTATTCGTCCACTGCGTCCTGGGTGTCGTGAACCAGGTCGGCCCAGCAAAACCAGGGATCGCCCTCGACGTCCCCGTATGGGTCGATTAGGTAGAACGCCCAGGCCTGCTCCCGTTGGTCGTAGTTCCACCGGATGGTAAAACCCGTGGCCTCTTCTAAGCGGCTGGCGTACGTTTTGCGGGCTTGGCCCAGGTCGCGGGCGGTGGCCCGTGTTGCTGTGGTTGTCATTGGTTTGCTGTGGTGGTGGTGGGTTGGGTAAGGGGCCCGAAGGCCCCGCGCGGTTAAACGTTGAGTAGATAATCCAAGTTGTTCTGCAGGACCTTTACGCCTGCATGTGGCCAAACGTGACCCAAACCGTTCAGCACTTGCAAGCCTGAACGCAAACCTTGAGCCTGGGCGAATAGCTGGGCGAATGAGTAGATCTTGAATGAGTAAGCCATTGGTTCTCCTGTGGTGGTGGCAAGCTTGCGCCTGCATATATAGACCCTAGTCACCTGCCGAGGGGTGTGGTGAATATTCTTATTGTTCTGTAACATTCGCCGGAAGATGGCCCCGGTTTACAGCAGCAGGGCCCAGGGCCCCTCCGGCTGGCACGGGCTGGCTTGTGGTTTCCCTGCAGCTGGCTTGTGGCCCTTGTGGTTTCCCTGCAGCTGGCTTGTGGCCCTTGTGCGGTGACACAGCCACCCACAACCCCGCCCAGGCCCCACCCATAGCGACCCCGCCCAGCTGGCGACCCTGTCCAAGCCTGAGCACCTGCCTTGAACACAGGTACGCAGGCCCTGCCCTGCAAGGGTTCTCCTGCCCTACCGTGGCCACCCTGGCCAGCATTGGACAGAGCAGGCCCCCCTGGGCCCTCTACAGGAAGCCCAGGCAACCCCCCAGGGGGGTGAAGGCGACCCCGGACACTATGCGTAAGCCCCAGAGATTTAGGCAACAAAAAACACCCCCGGCCAACCCCCAGCCAGCTTCCAGCTAAGCCCCGGCCCACCTCTGGCTAGTACGAGTGAGACTCAGGTAAGTCGGAATAAGTCCGAGTTAGGAAAAAGGCTGCGCAAAAAAAGGGGGGTCGCTCTATAGCTAATCAGCTGAATCCTCTTAGAGGGCTCTGGAAGAGGCTGTAAGAGGGGTAGAGCTGGTAGGTAATGGTAAGAGCCATATATGGGCATGGAGAGCCTGTAGAGGGGCTGTAGTAAGCCTTAGAGGATAGGGACAGGAGTCGTCGTATTCTGCCCCCAGCGACTAAGCCTGGACAGGGTTAGTACAGCCGTACCATGCGTTATCCGCTATGGCTGTCTTTAAGTAAGTCCTAGGTATTCTCTGTAAGAGGATTATCTAGGATTAGCTTAAAGATATTATCTAAGATTATTTTTTAGATAGATAGGAAAGAATGTACCCTTAGAGCAATTAAGGCTAACCTAAGGGTTATCTTAGTTATTCTCTTACAGAGGATTATCTAAGGCTAATCTTAGGCTAGCTTAAGGGGGGGGTTCCTTTAAGGCGTAAGAACAAATGTACTGTAACATTTAAGGGGGTTAATCCTTAGCCCTAGCGGGGCAATAGTTGGCCTATGTGCTATGGTGTTTTCGGTAACCTGTGGTGGGTTTACTGCGGTTGGGGCCCTGAGTGGCCCCTCCCTTTTGTCCCTGTAAAGCTATGCTGTAGGTGTTGTATGGATGGAGGTGATTGCAGTGGCTAAACAAAACATCCAGGATGATCTTGCTGATCTACATGCTGGCCTAGCCCTACTTTTGAAAGAAAAGCTACAAGAAGGCACCATTACTGCTAGTGAAATGAATATCCTCCGCCAATTCTTGAAGGACAATTCAATCTCAGCCCAACCCACAGAAGGCACTCCTTTTGGCGAGCTAGTGTCAAATCTTCCAGATCTTGATAAGGTAGTGCACATGCCTCGTCGTAGAACGGCCTAACCCACCATGGCTAACCGTAAACCGTCTGAACTAGCACAGCTAACTGCTACAAATGCCAGCGACAATGATCGCTTGCTGGCTTACGTGCCAGCTGAAGCTACTGCTACCAACCAAAGCAAAACTATTTCTTTAGGCAATATCCGTAAAAAGATTAATACTTTTAATGGGTTTATTAGCGTTAAAGATTTTGGAGCAGTTGGGAACGGGGTTACTGACGATACTGCCGCAATCCAAGCTGCTATTAATTATTGCGAAACAAATTCACAAGTTTTGCGTGTTCCCCAAGGGTATTTTTTAATAACTGCCCCACTCCGGGTTGGTGTTATTGGCGGGTTAATAATTAAAGGAGATTTTCAATATACGAGCATTTTCTTATTTGACGCTGCAGAAGGCAAAAATTGTATTGAGCATTCGTATAATCCTATTACTGTTGCCGTAAATGGAACGACGGCCACAATAACAAGCCTTTACCCTCATGGGTTTACTTCTGGTGCTGTAGGCAGCTCTGCTTTTGGCCCAGTTGTTAGGCTACCTGGGGCTTTTCTTGGCCCTAAAACTATTACTGTTACTAGCTCAACAACATTTACTTTTACTGTAACTGCTGGCACTTCGGTTCCCGCTCAAACAGGATTAATTTGCCCTGGCTATTACAAATATCTTTGGATAGATAGCCTTAGAATAGCTTGCTACCACACTGATTTAGCTGGCTCTGCCATTATTTCTGCGCTTCGAGGTGATAGTGGCCCAACTTCTCTTGTAAATCTAAATAACGTTAAGGTCGGCCCTTTTGGCGCTGATCAACAAAACCTTGAAAAATGGAATAACGCATGTACCATATACGCACCAACAAGTGTAGTAATTAGTAATTGTGATTTTACTGGTGGCGCACCAAACACAGTAGATAGCAGCAGGATTGGGTTACTGCTTGAAACAATGTCTTCTAATGCGCCAAACACGGCAGGCAATATGGATGGGGCTTTTGGCGTAACTGTTAAAGATTCGTTCATTGGTTATTTCTTTCAAAATATAGAGCTAAGATCTTTAGTGCAGTATCAAAATCCTACCGGTGAAATACATGGGTTAGAAGGAATAACATTTGATAATGTGTATGGCATGGGCCACCACGGCATTAAGCATTATTCTAACATTGTAAATGCAGCTGCAGGCCAAGTAATTGAAGTTGCGTTGCAATTTTTATTTAACAACTGTAGTTATGAATGCAGTGGAAGAGCTTTTGATCTAAGGCATATTTCTAATGTGCAAATAACCAGTGGGCTTCAATTATTAAATGGTGGAGAAAAAGGCAACATTACTGGGACGGCTCTTACCCCAGTAGAACCAGCAGCTTATTTTGAAAAGTGTTCTGGCGTTCAGCTTTTAGGTGCTGGGTTTACTGTATTTTTTACTATGGGGGGTGTAGCCCCATGGACTGGATTAAAAAAACCTGCTATTTGGCAGTTTGTTAATTGTCAAAAAAGCACTATTTCGCAATGTGTTTTTGAAGCGCCTGAAAATGATTTAGATTGTGTGTTAAGCATAAACGCTGGGTGCGATGGAATTAAAGAACTTCAATCTGTTGCCAAGCGATACGATAACCCCAGCACAGTTCCGTTTATGGTTAGAGCTGCTGGGGCAACTAATTGCTTTAGTACAACGCACGTCAATAAATATGTTGATGGTAGCAATTTTGTTACATGTGACGATTACGGCAATGTTGAGTTACGGGCGCAAGGCGTTGTTACAACAGATGGCAACCGTATCGCAACTGTTGCCTTACCAGCAGGGCTATTTAGTTCTGTCAATGAGCTAATACAAGTCCAAATGTCTGGCACTGCAACAGCAGATGCTTTGGGTTACCACATCCCTGTCGCAATGATTAATGCCGACCCAACTCCACCTACTACTGCAAGCTTTAAGATTAAATATGGAGCAGGCACTGGCATGGATAACAAGACTCACCGAATTAGCTATTACATTTCAGGCAAAGCATGAGTCGTTCTATTGGCACTTGGCATGATCTGCCAGATCTTGGTAAGGTAGTGCAAATGCCTCGTCGCCGAGCATCTTAATTTTTCCCACCTCTTGAAACCATGACTTCAGTTCCTGCTGGTTTTTCTATTGCTACTCCTATTAACAGGGCCGTTGGAGCTGCTCCAGCTCTTGGTATTGGCGCTGGTTTTGGTGGTGCTAAGACTCAGCTCACCAGCAAATCCACAGGTGTCACCTTAAATGCCAAAGCTGGTGTTATCACCATGCAGGATGCTGGCTTGGCCACAGTGACCGATGTGTCGTTTACTTTGACCAACAGTGCCATTAGTGCTACTGACGTCGTTATCTGCAACCAAGGTTCTGGCGGTACTAGCGGCGCTTATTTTTGCCGTTGCATTACCGTTGCTGACGGCTCTTGTGTGATCAGAGTGCAAAACACTACAGGTGGCACCTTGAGCGAAGCTCTTACCATTAACTTTGTAGTTATCGACGCAGTGAACAGCTGATGACTTTACCTACTGTCACTAGCTTTACACCTCTTACGGCTGTAGGCGTTACTGCCTTTCAAAGCCTTGATTCAGGCACCAACATTTGTTTTCAGGCAACAGTTGCCTCTATTGGTACAAACGTTGTAGTCAGGCTTAGTGGCTCTTTAGATGGCACTAACTTTTTTAATTTGCATGAGTCGGATATAACCATAACTGCTAACGGCACTTACGGCCATGTGTTTGCTAATACACCTGTGCTATATGTACGGTGTCAATTAGTAAGCATTAGTACTGGTACACCTACAGTTACGTTCAAGGTTGCAACTTCAAACTAAGTGTCTAAACCGCTTGGCACTTGGCATGATCTGCCAGAGCCATTTGCCAGTGATTTCCGTTACTTCCTTTGTGTTGTATGGAAACACATGGGTCTACCTGATCCAACACCGATACAGCTTGATATAGCTGAGTTTATGCAGCACGGCCCTAAGCGCCGAATCATTCAAGGCTATCGAGGTGTAGGTAAATCATGGATGGCAGCTTCTTTTGTCTTGTGGCGGCTACGGCTAGATCCACAGCAAAAGATCATGGTCAACTCAGCTAGTGGGGCAGAGGCTAAAAACTTCACTACCTTCTGCCTGCAGCTGATACGTGATATGCCAATACTGAAATGCTTAGAACCACAACGGGAGGAGCAGCGATCTGCTGTTCATGCTTTTGATGTACGGCAGTCGCGGCCAGATAAAAGCCCATCAGTTAAAGCTGTAGGTATTTTTGGCCAGGTAACCGGCTCCAGGGCCGACCTAATAATTCCAGATGACATAGAAACCCCTACAACATCCTGGTCAGTTGGGATGCGAGAGAAGCTATTGGCTGCTGTAGGTGAGTACAACGCCATCCTTAAACCCGGTGGTGAGGTCATGTACCTTGGCACACCACAAACAGAAGAGTCGATCTACAACAAGCTGTTGCTTAAAGGCTTCTCTACACGGATCTGGCCATCTAGATACCCAACTAAACCAGAAAAGTATGGTGAATCATTAGCTCCCATCGTTGCAGAAGCACCAAGAGAGTTAATTGGTAAGCCGGTTGACCCAGGTCGTTTCTCTGAAATGGATCTATTGGAACGTGAGGTCAGCTATGGCAAGTCACAGTTTGCTTTGCAGTTTCAACTAGATACCTCCTTATCCGACCTAGAACGCTTCCCATTACGGCTGAGTGATCTGATGGTCTTAGAAGTCTCTGACCACGCCCCAGAGAAGCTTGTGTGGTCTTCTGGTGCTGAATACCGGGTTAGCGACCTGCCTGCTGTTGGTTTTACTGGTGACTATTACCACCGTCCTGCCTTTATCCATGGCGATTGGCTGCCCTTCCAAGGCTGTGCCATGTTTATTGACCCATCTGGTCGTGGTGCTGACGAGACTGCCTATGCCGTTGTTGCTCACCTCAATGGCAATCTGTTCCTTTTAGATGCTGGCGCCTTCCGTGATGGCTATACGGAAGCTGTTCTTGAAGGCTTAGCTGTTGCTGCTAAGCGCAACAAGGTAAACCTGATCCTCCTGGAAGACCAGTTCGGCCAGGGGATGCTGGAATCCCTGCTGAAGCCTTACCTACGGCTACACCACCCATGCACAGTGGAGCCCGTGCGTTCCAATATGCAAAAGGAACGTCGGATTATTTCCGCTCTTGAGCCAGTTCTGAATCAACACCGGCTAATCATTAACCGTTCTGTAATTGAAAACGATAGCCGTGGTCGTGATGACGATACGGTTGAACGCAAGCTGGCCTATCAGTTATTTCACCAGCTAACTCACATCACTTATGAGAAGAATTGCTTACAGCATGATGACCGCTTAGATGCCCTAGCTGGTGTCGTGGAATACTGGAATGAATCCTTAGCAATTGATGAAGATAGAGCCATGGCCGACCGCAAGGACGAGCTTTGGGATCTAGAGTTAGAAGCCTTTATGGGAAATATCGAGGGGGCTTTAGATGCACAATTTCTTGGTGTGGCTTTGGAAAATTTACCGAAGACCGGCAAAGGCGCGACATGGATGGCAGCAAGATAAACCCCAAGCTTGGGTTGTACGAGTGCCAGCTATCTTTATTGATCACAACAAGCAAGCCTCTCAAGGATCTTTCCAAACCGTAGTCATGGCTGGATCAGAAATAATGGCTTGGGAAACAGCTATGGATTGTGATATATGGGAAAAGCTACCGTTTGAAATTAAATATGCTCAAGTATTCCCCCGCGAAATATCCACTTGCGTGAATGATCATGCTGAAACCACCTAAGATCATGATGGTTAATGCCGATAGCGGCACTGTTTGTCAGATTACTTACAATGGCCAAGTTTGGGAGCATAGCCAAATGTGGCAGGTTATGGTGTATTATCATCAGCTAATGGCAAGCTATCAGCACGACGTAAATAGTGCAGAAGCTTTACAGCTCTCTCAAGATTCCATTCTGGATGCTGCGTCCACCAGCTCCATAATTCCGAACTCCCCTTGCTGCGATTATGCACCGAGCAGCATGGAGCCAAATTAAACCGCGTTGTGTGCCCACCAGCCCTCTTGGGTACTAGATGGTCAAGGGTAATCTTATCAAAATGCTTGCCGCATACATAACAACAACTATCCCATTCTTCTATGATTGATTTTCTAAACTTAGCCTTTGTGATTTTCTTGGAAAGGAGTTCAGTTTCATCAATCTGGTGTTCCATTTAATTCAGGAAGTAGGTAGGAATCAACATCATGGGCAAGCAAATGGCCGTCGCTAGCTGCCATTTCCTTTAGCATGGAAGCAATGTTGTCTTCCACCGTCTCGGCATCATAGGGGCTGTAAACAGCAATAAGAGCCCATACCTCAACAACATGCTGATTGATCATTAAGTGGCAAACTCACAAGATACAGCTACCCCACTTTTATCTCTTGGCCGTAGCTTTAACCAGAGCCCGCCCAGCGACTTCGGCATAGCAATCTTCTCGACCGCAAAGCCTCCAAACTTGCCAAATTCTTCTTTATAGGTTCCGCTTTGCAAGTGTAATCTGTCGGTTATTTCTACAGTACCAACAGCATTAGGCATATAGCAAGTGTGTGTTACAACTGTTCTTTCATGGTTGTGGCCGTTAAGAACAATGTTTGCTGTAGGAAATATATTAAAGTATCTTGACCCACCAAGCGTACCTTTGGTTACTACCCCACCCCATACGCCATGGTGAAAAGCCAAGGTAGTTTGGCGCACTTTACCTTGGGAACCGTCTGGATTCTGTTGGTAGAACTTGATAAAAATAAAACCTTGATAGCTCATGTGCTCTACTTTAGATCCTTTCTCGCGCATTAAACGGGTTACATTGCGCAAAGGATCTACCTCGTTATGTTTCATAATAGCAGTTTCGTGGTTGCCATCACTCATCATGTAGATGTTATCTCCCCACCTACTAAGAAAATTAGCACCTTCTTCAAATACAGTATCGAAATAAGCACCTTTTAGGTGGCCAATGCGAATACTCCCCTTGTCTGCTCTACGATCCTTGGACCCCTGCATGAGGCAGAAAATGTCTCCAAAGAAAAGTGACGGTGCGCCTTTAGCCTTAGCTTCATCAAGGTGCCGTGCGAATAGTTTGCGGTCGCACTTAGGGTTATCCAGGTGAATATCAGAAGCTAAGAAGAACTCAAACGTTTCCCCGCATTTATATGGGATGCGAAACTCTAGAACTTCAGGGCTAAGGCGTTTGGTTTCAATCATCGTAGGGAGGGAACGGTTTGCATAAAATCGCCCAACCGCTATTTGGCCCATCGATAAGCCAACGGCGATTGAAATTCAAGCGGGAATAGCGTTGGCCACGACCACCTGCACTACTTATATACCCTCCAGAGATTAAATTCGCCTCTCCATTTGGGTCGTTGACTGTCCAAAACTGGTTGTCAAACCCCGTTAATACCGACCAGTGGCCCCCTCCAGTTGGCTTAAGGCTGCTGCCGTGGTGCAACCAACCCACAGCAGTAGGCCGACCGTTCCTCAGTTCATTTTCTATAAGGGTTACGCTTGCATTGGTGACAAACCTTGCGTCTAAGTTCATGCTTTGCAGTGCTTTGACCTGGGCCATAGCGTCTGTCGTGTCCCCATAGCGGCTGCGAATCACGTTGTACGCATCATCTGAGGCAACACGCTTCCAGAACCTTGCAACCATGGCGCATGAACTGCTGAAACACTCTCTGTAGCCGGTGCCGCTGGCGTTATCGTTTTGGCTGTCGAAGGGGACGTTGAGTTGTACGGATAATGACGGTTTTGCCGGGGGATCACTGCGGAATTTGTCGAGAAAAGTCGCTCTATCTTCAACGCTAACGTTGTCCCAAAGCCAATTCCAGGCAGCGGTTTGATGCGCAAGGGGAGGTTGTACTGTGTTTTTGGCGGCAAGAAGAAAATTAGACATCAATCGCGTTGGTAAGGGGCATGAATAGACAATTCGCCACCTAACAGACGGCTGTCGCCTGTTTGCAGCTCTTCATTAATAGGATGTTCTATGACAACCGGTAATGGTGGCAGTGGTTGTGCTTTACTCCAATCCGCTTCTGCTTGGTCAAGCTTAAACGGAAGGGTTAATTCAAACCAATACTGCTGCCACGCTTGTTTCCAGGTTATCCCCGTTGCTTTTTTTCTTGTATAGACCTCAGCGCACTAAATACCAGCTGGATAATGCTGTTGCTTTTCAAAGGGCTAAGGGCAATTAGCTCAGAAGCAAGCGCAACAATCACCCAGAACACTGGGTTTTCTAAAAATGCAAGAGACATGGAACTGTGGTGAATGGTCACCACTAGCTTATCAAATAAATAACGGCTGTCGCTATAGGATCAATACCCCTTGCCGCCTTTCTTGGTGCCTTTACCTGTGCCTTTAGTGCCGGGCTTGGGTTTCATCATGATTGGTTTTGCGTTTCCAATACTGTAACCCTATGCTCGACAGAATGCAGTCTGCTAAAGGTTTCTTTGCGATCTGCTTTTATATCTTGGTGTAGCTCCTCTAGCCGCTGGGCTACATTTTCAACAGCTACTGTCAGCCTTGTCACCATGTCGCGGTGTTGGTTGCTGCTACGCATTCCGCCATTAACGCCCATCACAAGAGCAGTAAAGGCCGAACCCGTTAAAGCAGCAACAACTTCAATCACGGCTCAGGCTGGTGTTGCCCTTAGTGTAGCCGCAAACCCGTGGAAACCCACGGGATTAGCCACGCGGATCAGGAGTCGATAGCGTCGGCAAATTCGGGTAGGGTCTTTAGGTGGAGATAGGCTTGTTTGATTGGGTTGGGGCCGTCTAGGTCAAGAGTAAACGCAAAAGACCGTTCAGCTACTTTGCTATTGTTTTCTGTAAAGCTTACAGTTGCGGTTGTTTCTTTTTTGCTACTAAAAACACTTTCAACTTTGATATATAAATTTTGAATCAAAACTTGCTGATTGTTTAATTCAACCGGGCCAAGCGATGTGCTGGCAAAAACTGGAGCGGATTCGCTGATTGTTGCGTTAAGTGCCATGATAGTTTGGAGGAGAGTTAGGGGCGGAGTACGCCTATTTTGACCATTGATACGTTACATACAGAAACAGTTCCTACCTCCTGGCTAAGGTTAAAAGCTACTAATGGGCCTGCTGTACTAATAATTGCCGAAACTGTCGTCCAAGCAGTAGTTGGAACATTTGCTACTATTCGAGTTAGGCCTGTGCTTGCGCCAGCCGTTGAAAAATTTCTAACACCAATTTTTGTACTACCTGCTCCAGCAGCTCTGTAAATTTGAGCAGAGACAAAATAAAGGTTACTTGTCCCTTGCTTAATTGTTCTGGTAATAGACGATGCTGCATCTGTTGTGCAAATATGGGCCTCACCGGTAGCATAAAGTTGGACTGAATTGGAAAATTCGGCAGATGGAACAGTGGCAGATAGCGTCAAAGTAGTACCACCACCATACTCAACAAAAGCAAACCAGTTATCTGTCAAAGCAGTAACCCCATTGTCCAAGTTAAACCTGTCCAGGTCGTTGCGAGTAGTGTCTTCTATTTCGGTGTATCCAGTAGATGTTGCTCCAACCCTAAGATTTTTTAACTTAACGTAGGTGCCAAGGACTAAGTTATCACTAGAATTGTAGGTAAAGATTTTATCTTTATTCCAGTTTGTAAATGTTGAATTTTTAATAAGAATTTTCCCGCTATACACTCCCGTGCCAGGAGTTTTTATAAGAAATCCGTTGTCACCCACAGCGATTGAACTACGCGAAGCACCATAATTATTAACGCTTAAATCCCCAGCAGTTAAATCAAAACACGGAATGCCACCTGGCGCAAAATAACCGCCAGAGGAATTTATACTTAGTGATCCTGTATTCAAAAAGAAAGAATTAGCAATTTCAATAGTGCATGTTTGTATAACTACACCGCCCCCTGCCACATCAATGCCACGGCCATTTTGAAATTGAGTAAGAAGCAATTCACAGCCAATAAATGTTACTGACCCCTGTATTCCGTTAATTACGCGAGCATTTGTTTGGGTATATCCAGTTACCCACTCATTATTGCTAGACCAAATGGTTCCACCGTGAAACGTAATAAAACCATTGCTTTGGTTCGCATACACGCATTGTTCAACACCTCGCGTGGTGTATCCAAATACATCATTTTCTGACTGAGCCGCATCAATTACGGCTGTCCCAGAAAGTTGACCAAACAAAATGCCAATCTTTGCGTAACTAATGTGAAGATCATAGATGCGAATAAATTGAGCGGGTGTTCCAGCACTTAGCGAGTGCCACTTAATGGCCGCAGTGTAGTTTGTTTTGAAGTTGCCATTAACACTTAACCCAGTAATAAGCATGTCGCGGCCAGTGATTTGAATCACTGCCGGTGTTGATGCAGTAGCAATGCCTAAAATTGTGGCACTATTAAAGGCAAGTCGTCTGCCAACACCGTCAAAAGTAATAGTTGTTACTGCGTAAGTACCTGGTGGAAATAGTAAGTTACTAGAAGCTGCTAATGCGGCGTTAATAGCAGCCGTATCATCCGTCGCCCCATCCCCAACCGCACCAAAGTCCTTAACGGACACAACATCCTTCAGCTTACTGTCAACCGGACGGCGGGCAGCGCCTGCTCCGGTTTGCAAAAAACCGCTGCCTAGGTTAGCTAAATCACGAGTCTTGGTCATGGTTGCTTCCTAGGGTGTGTTGATGGAGTGGACTTCAATTATGTCGCCAGCGGCTAGTGCGACGAGACCGGTAATAGTGTTGGCCGTCGAAGCAGCGTAATCGTTGCCGCGAGCAAGCAACGCGCCATTAATATACACCTGTTCGCGGTTGATGGCGTAATTTAACGTGGCAGTGTAGCCAGACGTGCTAATGCCTCCTGCCGGACCAACGCTTGTCTCCCCCCCAGCTGCAGTCTTCCTCCAGCGCATGTAGGTGTAGGAAGCGCCAGGGTCGTCTGGTAGATAATTAACGGAGCGGACGCTGACGTGATCGCCTTGCGCCAGTGCAATAGCAAGGGCAATGGAGGTGCCGTTGTCTGCGGTGTAGTCGTCCCCCCTGAGTAACAATGCGCCGTTGAGAAATACTGTTTCTTTGCCTACTTGGTACTCAAGGGCTCCGCCACTAAGGCCAGTGCTGCCAAGTGCCGTTTCGCCACCGGCAGCTGTATAAGCCCAGCTGGTGTAGCCGGGTGGGCCGCTAATGCCTGATCGGAGGTCAACGTATTGCTTAGTCGCTAAACCGGTGTCGGTCGTTGGGGCAATGGCGTTTATTACTTTATACCCACCCATATTAAGGTCGGCGGCCATTGTATTAGACCCGTTAATCCTAAGTGCATTATTATCTACATAAGTTTTAGTAGCAGCATCAGTGCCTGTAGTAGGTGTACCAAGCCCAGTAATCTTATTAGTGCCCATAGCCAAGGCACCAGTCATGCTGTCGCCAGCCTTACTGACCTTTAGTGCATCTACTGTATCTACATAGTTTTTAGTAGCAGCATCTTGGGCATTAACTGGGTTAGCAACGTTCGTAATACGTTGGCCGCCAGCAGTTGGCAAGTTTGTCGCGGGATCAATGCTGACTGTTTGTTTTAAGCTGTCGTCTAGCTCTTGCCCGTTGTAAAGGCTTTGGAGATTACTGGTATCCAGATCAGCTGCAACCAGAGTAGAACCATCGGTATAGTCCACCAGCACATTGGCTAGTGGTGTGACACGACGTACCTCAACCCGCAGTGGAGACGCAGGGGCCGCAGCAAGCTGAACGGTAGTGTCGTTTACATAGGTATAAGCCGTGTCCACATAGTTAACGTAGACCTTGATGTGCTCCTTCCTAATATAGGGGAAGGTAATGGCAAACTGAGTGGTAGACCCGTTGCCGGTATAGACGACGTAGGAATAAGCCATTAGCGGAGGGCCTCGGTGAACTGGGGCAGGCCAGCGGGTTGCCCATATTTAAGCTCATATTGCACCTGTTTGGTGCGGCCTTCAATAACCCCAAGCTCTTGTTGCAGATCAGGGCGGCTATTTAGATAAACTGTTTTGCCAAGAGCCTTGAAAATAGAAACCTCTCTATCAATAGCAGCAGCCCTCCTGCTAGGTACAGTTGTGCTGATCTCTCCTTCCGGCAAGGATTGGTAGAAAGGTGAGTTAATCAATTGCTCTAACGCCATATAAATGTTGCGGCCATACTCATCGCGCACATTAGCTGCAGCCATTGAGTAGTCAGCAAATTGCTGAGGTGTAAGCCTGAACTCCTTGCCAAAATCAGTATTGGTAGGGCCACGGAAATTAGCCCCCCTACCAGATAACCGGGTCATTTCAGCCATAACTGGATCGACCTTAGGTGCTACCTGCAACGGAGACCACGGCGCAAATTGAGCCAAGGTGGATAGGTATGGTTGATCAGGTGGCAGGAACTCATCACCCATAATCCCTGACAACAGCAATGGTTGGCCAGTAATCCAGTTGATCCGTGGTGGTAATGATTCCGACCAGCCTGGGATTCCATTGCGTATCTCATTAAGGGTCTCCTCAAATAAACGCATTGGGATGCCAGTAAGGCCGCCTTCAACAGGACTTGGTGGCACCACTCGTACCGTAGGGTCTTCAATCCGACGGCCAGCTCGTAAGGCCGAACTGAACGGCACCATTGATGTAATTATTCTAGAAATATACCTTTCAATCGGGCTGCGTACATTAGGCCCTTGGTCTAATTCACCAGTACCTGTAAACGCTTCATACAATTCTGCAAAGCCTTGGTAATACGATTTGCTTAATTGGCCGCCAGCTACAGCAATCAGTAAATCCATTGTATAAGCAGAACCCAGCCGTTCCCTTGCTTCAGTTGGCAGCTTATTTGCGACCTCTTGATAATCAGCCATCCCCCCAAACAATGAACTAAGTGGTTCAAATGCTCGCATTGATACCCAAGGGCTAAAGATTGGCTGGCCATTTTCGTCTTCTCCTGTCCTCACTCGGAATGAATAAGGTACTTTCCCTGACTCGCGCCACTTCTGTTTAGCACTTGGTTCTTGTGGACCACCACCAGTAAATTCAACACGACCTTGTGTCATAGCAATAGTGCCCAAGCTGACAGCTGCCATGCCTATTGCAATATCACCCTTAGCTCTGTCGCGGGTAAAGGCATCAGCCGAGTTAATGTCTCTCCAGAATGTATCAACCAATGGCGCAACTGGTGCCATTCGGGCTACTGATTTAACTATGTCCCCAGGGGTACGGTTAAAAGGTTGGATGATGCTAAATAAAGGGCTAAACTCAATTAGCTTTTGCCATACTGCTGGCATCATGCTAAATGTTCGAGAAAAGAAAGGTATTTCTTCAGTGGTATTAAGGTAGTTATTTATGTATTCCGTAGCAGCTTGGCCTTCTAGCCCTTGTGCTGCAGCTAGTTCTTGTGCCCGCGTTGGAGTCCGAGTTTCCATTTGAGCCCAGATGTCGTCAGTAAAAGTGGCATACCGCATAGCTGTTTGCGCTTGCGGGCTAGTCATTACTGCATCCAAAATTGTGCGGCCATTAATAGCAACGTCTCTGGTCGCACGATCAACAGCAGCTTGTGCATATTCTTGAGCAAAGTCCCAAGCTTCTTTGCTTCCAGCATCCATGCCTTGGCCTACAGCACGGTCTAAACCAGGCTGAAGATTGCGCACATATTCAAACGACTGGCCTGCTAATACCTTAAAGAAAGTATCCAAGCTAACTTGAGTGCGGGTTGATAAATTAAGCCCTTGCCATATTTTCTTTTGCGCCATAGCCCATACTGATTTATCTTGTATGTCCACCCATGGCATGGTATTTAGATCCCATTCACCTTTGCCTTCTACGGTATTAGGGTCTAACGGTAATTGAGCATCTTCTTTAACCATTTTATCAAGGAAGTCCATTGTCGTTTCATCTAAGTCGTATAAGCCACGTCCAGCCTTAAAAGATTCGGTTCCTAACCTAAAAGCGTTTTGTAGATTGCTGACGTATTGGCCATAGATCATTAATGATTGCGACGCTCTGGGCACAGAACCAGACAAGCCAGCCCCTAAAGCCTGAGCAACTGGTAACTGCAGCAACCGGATGCCGCCGCCAATAGTGTTAGACCATAGTGTTAATCCAGAAGATAGCAATTGAGCAGCACGGTAAATGATTAACCCGCGAGTGGTAAGAGCTGCACTTTCATTAACTTGTTTCCAGAAACCCTTAGCAAAGCCAGGTGTTACAGCTGACTGCGCCATGCTTCGCGCTAATTGATCTAACTCTTCTAGCTCTTTGGGGCCATATTCCCCTGTGACAATAGCTTCTTCTAACTCTGGGCTGATTGGCTTACCAATGCTTTCCTCAACAGGTATTTGAGCTTGAGCATCTAGCGCTTCTTCCAGCTCTTCCCCAACATTTTTAACAGAAGGCAACCCTTGAGTAAATTCAATAGAACCAATCTCTGGCCGTGGCCCTTGCAAGCTATAAAGCAATTGACCAATAGGTCGAGTAACTGATTCCAGCGCAATGTTGGCTGCTTTTTGATAGGTAGCAGCTGTCAAAAGATCAGCGGTCAACTGGTTCATATCTGCCGTTGAATCAGCAGCAGCATTAAGAAACTTGTTGGCAGCAATACCAGCTTTTAAGTTAGCGTCATCAACATATAACTGACCAGCTCGTAATTTTATCAAGTTATCCTCATAGTTAGCGAGTGGCCCACTTAGCTTTTGCAGCCCTTCTATTACCGCTGTAGCGTTGTAGTTATTTTTAGCTAACCATGCGTCAGTTTCTCTGGCTATTGTTTCAAGGCTTATGACTGGTATGCCAGTAGCTTCAGGCCGAGTAAATATATCACTAAATGCACGATAGGCTTGCACTGCATTAACAGGTGGGCTTGGCACATAAGATGTTTGGCCACTTGGACTTTCAAATTTCTGAACATTATTTACCAATAGATCATCCAGGGTAATTTCACCAGCTTCAATCTTGTTTTTGTTTTCTATTATTTGGTCAACAAACCGCTTGGTGTATGTTTCATCAGGGGGAGGAGGAGGGCCAGCTTGAGACCTTAAAACAGGCAGACCCAACTGGCCCCTTCTGGTCTCCCCGTATTCCATAGCCTGTGCTTGGAGCAAATCAAGCCTGTCAAGTTCAGAAGGAACAGCTTTGCCTGCTTCATCTACGACACTTCCTAACTCACCACGTTTAGCTAACTTGCCGCTGTAAGCATCTTCAAAGATAGATTTAATTGATATAAAGCCACGGTCATTAAAGGCATTGCCTACCCTTTCCACAAAGTCATAAAGGGTATCCATCACCGCAAGAGCTGCTGATTCCAGCGCAGATACAATTCCTTTCTTGCCTAACTCTTCGCGGGTGTAACCTAATAAAGCTTTGCGAGGATCTAAATTATTCTTGCGAGCCCAAGCATATATCTGAAAAGCTACTGCAGCTTTTTCAATTGGCAGTAAATCTGGACGACTTGCCAGTGCATTCGCTTCTCTGTCTGCCATTGAACCAAAGTCTAATTTAATTTCTGCAAGATATTGGTTAAAGACTTTTATTTCTTCTGGCTTTAAGAAGTTAAATTGAACACGGTGGAAAGCTTCGTGGTACGCAGTTTTCTCTAAGTTGTCAACTAAAAGCCGCAACAGCTCTGGTCGTTGTACGTCAGCCGATATAAGCTCAACATTATTTATTTCAATAATATCTTTTATAGGGTCGTACTCGCCGCCAACTTTCATTGTTTCCCCTGGCTTGTATCCCCATGCGACATCGCCTCCTTTGGTTTCCATAAAGGCGTTGTTAAAACGGATAGCTACCTCGTCTCCTGCGACAGTGCGAATATCCTTAGTTAGCTCTGCAACCAAAGCGCGAGTCCTTGGCTCGTCTACTTGCATATTTAACTTGTCTGATTCTATGTCAGCTATTAGCTTGTCTATTTCCTCTATTCTTGCTTCTATTTCTTCGCGTGTAAGCCCTGGCTTCTTAGGCAGTTCAGGCAGTTCAGGGCCGCGACTGCGCAAGGGGCCAAAGCTAGGGTCATAAATTGAGCGATAAGCATCTTGCGCTGCTTTTACTTCAGGGGTAAATCTACCCATAAATATATCGTTTCTAACTTTATCCATATCTAAACTTTTTACTCTATCTGGATCAAACGACACGTTTGCAGCTCGTACAGCGTCTAATGCTTGTTGCTCTGTAATTTCATCTGCTTGTCGTTTGCCTTGATTAAAATACTTTTGATATGCTTGGGCTGCGCCTTCTATTCGACCGCCATCATCTGGGCCAAATTTTCTGGTTGCTGCTTTAATCTCAGCTGCTAAAGGTGAAGGTGGCTCTATTGCAGCAGCAGCCACATTGCCCATGGGTTGCACTGCTGTTTCAGGGGCAGCTACTGCAGCTAAGACCCTATCAACTAATTGTTCAGCCAAATCTACCTTTTGAGTGTTAATGTTTTCCGCTGGATCCCAGTAAATGCGAACCTGGTGAAGCCTTTTCCCTCCGCCAGCAAGGCGACCGCCTTCATGAGTAAACCCGCCATAACCATCTGCCTTTAACGTGTCGATCAACTCTTCAAAAATATCTTGAACTTCGTAAAATGGAACACGTAGAGAACTTGAAGTATTGCGGATTTCGTCCATGATCTGAGCCAGGCTGACGTTAGGCGTTACTCCGCTGACATAAGTGCCTGGGTCGAGAATGCCCAGCGAATCAGCAACTAAATCAGACCTACTCGCAATTCTCTCTAGCTCTTGCAAAACTTTGTTATCGACAGGTGCATCTAGGTCGTAGAATTTAATTGGTTTCTTTTCGTTGATTTCATAAATAACCCGTTGGCCTACAACGTCAACAGGCTTGTAATTGTCTAACGTATCCGCCAAAGCCAGCATCCTTTCGGTTATGTTTGAGCGGGGGGATTCTCCTGCCTGTTGCCGCAACTTAGATGCAATCTCTTGCAACCTTTCGGGTGATGGAATGGGAGCACGACCTCGGCCAAGCAAGCCGTTAATTTCTGCGGTCTTAACGCCTGCTCGGTTGAGCTCGTCAGACGCCCCATACATGCTAATTACGGGCTCCGCCTTGCTATTTTTTTTCTGATACTGACCAGCTATTTTTAAGTCCTCCGTGGCATAAAATCCATTTCCATATATATTCATTCCGCTGCCGCCATATTCACCGCCTGGCTGCAGCTCAAACTCGGCTGCAGCGCCATGGAAAAATCGCCCTTGACCACGGGTGTCAGGCATTTCTTTTGTTGCAGAAGCGGGGACAGGAGTAGCAATTAGCTTTGGCGTTTCAACCGGAGCAGGCTCACGCCCTTGGGTAAGAGCTTCTTTAGCTAGCCGTTCAGACAGAGAGACAGGAGCAGCTTCTGGGGCAGTTGGCTCTGGCCCGACAGATGTGGGTTGTGGCCTTGGTGCAGTTGGTGGTTCTATTGCAGCGGCAGCTACGTTACCCATGGGTTGTACTGCTGTGCGAGGCTCAACCGGTTCTGGCGCTGCAACTGGCGGCCTAGGGCTAATTTGTTGTTCGGTTGTTTGACGCAGTTGGTCTATTGCAGTTTCTAATTTTTCATTTGCTTGCTGTACTTGCTGAGCTTTTACTGGTGTTGGATCTGTTTTGTACCGGTTGGCAGCGCGAGCAGCGCGAAATAAACGAAATGTAGACTCAAGAGCAGTACCAAATAAAGCACCTTCTAATACGTTCTTTAACCGGCCATCAAGCCCTACATCTTTAGGGTCTGATTTTAAGTAATCAATAGCAATGTTTTCAAGCGGGGTGCCCTTAGTTGTTTGAGCTATTAGATCAGTTAAACGACCAGTGTGTTGATCAAATGCAGCAAAATCAATAATGGCTCCTGTCGCTGCTGCTTTAGTAGCTACGTTTTCAGCTATAGCTTTACCTACTGGTACTGCACCAGGGATACGAGCAGCTACTTGCCCAACTTTACTAGCAGCGACTGCTTGTGCTGTTGTTGTTGCGGCTTGGCCTACACGGGCAGCACCAGGCAGTTTAGATAAAGCAGCACCAGCAAAGCCCACACCTCTGGATACACCAGCCCATGGAATTGCAATTTGGACAAGGCCAGTTACCAGGTCTTCAGCAACACCACTGCTTTTTGGTTTAGCAAGAGGAGGCAAGAACCCAAATAAAGGAGCGTCTGGTCGTTGTGCGGTAGTGGGTTTAGCACCTGGGATATTAAGTTTGGCAGGAATATCAGCAGTAAGTAGATCGCTAGTCTCTTGAACGATATTACGACCAGCGGAATAAATCGTTCTGGCGGCACCACGGCCAGGCTTTTCTAAATCTTTAATGTATGTCGTCTGTCCTTTTTGGAATGCTTTGCCAAGGTCGCCAGTCTTTACCAGCTCTTGTGCTGCTGCTGAAACAGAGCCAGGGGTAGCTTGCAATAAAGCACTAGGGCCTTGGGTGAGGTCTTTAATTATTCCACCAATATCTTCTATGCCATAGGTAGGGCCCGCTGCAGGCTTAGCCGGGGCCGCTGGCTTAGCTGTAGGTTTTGCCGGTGCTGCTGTTGGTGCTGCTGTTGGCAGAACGTACTCCTCGCGGATCTCGCCAGTTTGTGGGTCTTTAATCTTTTGGATAGGCATGGGTTAATTCCTTTGTAGAAAACGGATAGCGTTTTGACGGTGTTGGCCTGAGGTCAGGCTAGGCAAAGCCCCCCTAACCGAAGTCCCGTTTGCGTCTTTCCAGTCAATACCACCCCTGGCAAGGTTAGCAACATTTCCTGTAAGAATTGCTGCATAAATTTCTTTAGCCCCGTGGCCAGGCTTAACTCCTCGATCTTTTAAGTATTTAACAACAGGGCCTAATACTTGCTGTTCAAAACTTTGCCTTTCATCATAACCATAAGTGCGGCGTTCGGTTGGGCCAAATTGAATTAATCCTTGGTAATTATTTCCAGCCCCTCCTGTAATTGTTGTGCTGTAGCTACCTCCGGTTTCAAGGCTCATAACTGCAGCAAGATCAACAGGATCAATGCCTAATTGTTGTGCGGCTAAAGCAATAGATTCTTTCTTGCCTTTTGCGCCAGGTGTTACGTTGATATTGCTAGGCACTACAGCCCCACCAGGGGCCACAGGAGCATTACGAGCAGCCTGCATACCGCTATTGAATACATCCCACAGTCGCTGTGCCCTGCTGACATTAGGAAGCATTAGACCCATGCCGCCAGAGCCTTCACCACTTGCAGGCGATGCTTGTGATACAAGGTCACTGCCATCAAGGGTGCGTAGTTTTTGTTGGATCTCTGGTGTTAATGGCACCCCATGTAACTTCATTTGCTTAGTGAAGAAGTCACTAGGCTTCAACCCAGTGCGTCGAATAATTTGCCGGGTAGCATTATCCAATGGCTTATCAGTTAAGATCTCATCTAACTGTTGCCCAATACGACTCTTGTCATATAAAGGCGCAGTCTCAGCTTGTCGCCTTAGGTTTGCATTATCAGCTGTATTGCCACGGCCAGGGCCAAAGTTACGAGAAATATCTTCTGGTGTTTTAGCCTTTGGCTGTTGAGATTGTTGCTGTCCTTTTTGCACGGCTGGAGCGATGTACTTCTCAAATGCTTTGCCTAGTTCAGCATCTATATTGGCGCCTGGGTTTTTAATAATTAATTGCTCACCTTCCCGGTAAAGGCTAGCCATTTGCTTGCGAACTTCTATTGCTTCTTTTGCTGTTACGACAGGTGTGCCATCACCTTGGGTGGGCAATCTAAACTGTTCAGTCAGTCGTGTTTGTAAATCTCGCTGCAAGCCACGCAAAGTATTGTAGTTGTTATCATTGCGCTTCTCATTGCGAGCTTTAGCGCCAGCTACAAGTGACTTAAAATCAGACTCATCAATCTCTCTGTTCCGAAACATTTTCTCATACCGCTGTATATCGGCAACAGGATTAGTTGATGGGTTTAATGCTTGGTTAGCGTATTCATTAGCAGCGTTATCACGTTGAATGGGGGCGATGTAAGTGCGGGTATAATTCTTGGCATAAGATTGTACCCTTTCTGAATATGATTGCTGGGCTTGTGGATCATTAGGGAATTTTCTTACTGCTTCTTGCGGCAAAGCATCTAACCGTGCTTGCAATTGCGCTGGGTTGTTTAACACTTCAGGTGTTAGGTACGCTTTTGCATCTGCATCAGCCGCATCTTGGCCGCGATAAGTTGCTTGTTTATCTTGCAGCTCTCTATCTTGCATAGTCCCTTTGGATAAGCCGCGATAAAACTCAAGTATTACAACGTCTCGCGGCTGATCTAATTGATCAATTAACAATTCCCCATTAGGCCCAGCCTGAATTAGCTCTAAGGCTTTAGCCGCCGGAAGCGCCAGTTGATTTATTTTGCCAGGGTTCCCGCCAGCTGCTACAACGATTGAATCAAGAAGATGTTTAACCGTTGCTTTCTTTTGCTCTTGGTATAGAGCAGGGCTGCTGTTGTTTTGCAAATCAGTTAATCGTTGAGTTGCACTAGCAGCAAGTTGGTTGGGGTTTAATTGACCAGCATCAAGCAAAGCTATATCACCGCCTAAGCCTGCTTGATAGCCTGCGCGTACTCGGCCATCTTTATATGCAATGTGTCGTTTAGTCTGATCATTTCTGATTGCCCCAAACGTATTGGCTAAAGCGGCTTGGTTATCAAGAATAGCTTTAGGTGACATCCCTGGCGGCAATGCACTTGATACGTAGTAGTCAACAAAGGCCGGGTCGCCTTCGCTAACTGTTTCCAGGAAGCGACCGTCTGGCAGTTTAGACATATTGTTCATCTCATCTCTTAAACCACTTATCCGTGATTTAATAAATGAATCATTTAATGTATTATTAGCATACGGTAAAGCTCTAGGATCATTTGCTTTTAGCTGTTGCAATAATGGCCCAAGTGACGGATCAACTTGTGCTTTCTTTTCAGTTTCTCTTAGGGCTTCCGCATAATCTTTATAGCCAAATACTGAAAGCTTAGCTCCAAGTGCAGTGCCACGTTCTTTAGCTGCTGCTTCTTTATAGGTTTCTACTTCTTGCATTGAAGTAGCGTATTGCTGCAGGTTCTTATTAAACCCAGATAGCGCCTCAGCCAGGTTAGCTAGGTCTTGGCTAGGTCTTGGCAGTGCTGGCGGTTCAAACATCCGCAAGGGGCCACCAAGGGTAGGTGCACCTGGTTGCTGGAATGTACTAACTGGTGAGGCTTGTGGTTGCAGCCCAGGCTGGCCAAGTTCTGCTTGCGCTAAGGGGTTACCACTAGCTATTTGTGCTTCACCACCTAACAACCTTGGGGAGGTAGTGCGGCTAGTGGTGCCGTAGGCTTGACCAGTGCTGAGTTTTGCCATTAGCTTTTGGTCTTAGGAGTGTTGAGAGACTTGTGCCTGTAAACAGCAGATTCAAAACCGCCAGCCGCCTGCAATACTGACCCTGCTCCTTGCAGGATAAACGGCATAGCACTTGGTGCTGCTTGCTTCATTGGTTTCATTGGATCAAGTGTTTCCTGCTTGATGTATTCCTGTTGGCTGGCAATCCGTGAACCCCTAGTAGCAGCAGAACCACGCTTAGCTTCCTGCATCTGCATTGTCGTAAATGCTAGGTTCCGTTCTGTTGCATAATCAAACTGAGCTTGCTGCCTTTGGTAATCAGCAACCAAAGCATCAATGGTATTACCAACACGACCACCAGCCACAACTGCACCCCTAGCTTGTAAGCCTTCCCTTCCTGCCTTTTGTTTTTGCTGAGCAGATGCTTCCTGCTCTTGCATTAACCGTAGGTTGATTTGTGAAATCTCATCGGCATAAGCATTGTCAGCTAACAACCGGGTCTGACGCATTAGTTGTTGTTGTTGGTTGTATTTTAGCTGTTCATAATTACGGGCAGCACTAGCTTGCTGTTGCTGATATTGATATTGCTGTTCAGCTTGAGCATTAGCGTATGCTGTATTTTGCTGTGCCTGCTGGTAACCAGTAAAAGATTGAGCTATGCCAAGCCCGGCCTGGGCGACGGCAAAGCCCGTAGCTATACCTCCAGTTGGATCACACATGGTTCACCTTGCAGAACTCCAGGAATAATCGACCTTCTGTTCCATAGTTTGGCCGTTTTGCGATAAAGGTAAACCCCATCCACTCCAGCCATTTTTGGTGTACTGCGTTACGGGCATCCATGCAGTTCCACAGCAGGTCGTACTCACGGTGCATAGCGGCCACCCAAGACCTGCAGTTACGCAAGAAGCCAGTCTTATTAGTTGGATCTTCCACCATGGCATTAGTACCCAATAGCCATATACGACCCACCCGGTCGTTTAATTCATCCGGTGCTACACCACCCATAGCTAACGGCTCCCCTGTACGTGACACCATTGTCATACATGGTTTGCTAATTAGGAAGCTATGCAGCAACGCGTATTTAGGGCCAAGGCCGCAACTAGCTTGTAGTTCAGCGACATCAGCTGATCGCATCTGATCGGCTATCCAAGGTATATCACTGGGTTTTGTAGGTCTGATCATAACCGTGTTGCTCTGGTGTGATACCAGCCCTCCCACTCAGCTGACTGGAACCGACATGGTAGTGGGC
>Ga0049080_10000030_pt1 | contig 40145 bp, 32 predicted proteins | sample GreLakmeER15MSRF_FD_66716 | JGI IMG/M metagenome (GOLD analysis project Ga0049080, IMG submission 66716) | Freshwater lentic microbial communities from great Laurentian Lakes, MI, USA - Great Lakes metaG ER15MSRF | ecosystem: Environmental > Aquatic > Freshwater > Lake | place: Great Lakes... | reverse complement strand
CTTTGGCCAGAATACGCTGTTCCATATCCAATGGCTATGGCAGTATTTCCTTGACTGGTACCAGCGTTGGTTCCCAGAGCAATACTGGCTGGTCCACTAGCATTGTTTTTGTCATTCAACAGTGCCCAGGTTGTTGCACCACCTGGTGTGGCCACTGCTGTTAGGTCGCCTAGAGCGTTGCCCACATACACAATGCTTGTGGTCTGATCTACCACAAGTTCGCCTGGTCTAGCATTTCCGTCGTACTCAGCCAAGGTAACTTGGGCGTTGTCCTTCATTGCGGCACGTGAAATGCCGGTTATGTTGTCGTATGGTGGGGGTGGGTTCGCCATGATCTAAATATTCTTTATTGGAATATTTAGCTGTAAATTCAATAACCGTTAAACGGCTTGACAGGGCTGGTGTGATTTACTGAGCCAGGCTCTAGGCTGTTTGGCGAGCTTATTTGTACTTTTTTGCCAGGCAAGCCGGCCATGCTTAGTGCTTGATCAATAACTGTCTCGACGCCAGCATCAAACCCTGCAATCACAGCGTCTTCACCAAAGGCAGCTTCTGCTGACCATGCAGGTAATTTATCAGTGAGGCCATCTGTTCCTGCATCACTTCGGGCACGAGCCATGGCCACACCCAAGCGATATATTTGATAAGGGTCGCTGGACTGTACTCCAGGCAACGTAAACACATGATTCATGGGATCTGCTTGCTCTGGAGGCAAAGTTGCTTGTTCAGTGATGAACTCACGAGCTCGCATCAGTAACCTTTGAACGCCTGCATGGGGCTTGTGGTGTTTACTGCTGGATGTTCTTGTGAGTTAAGATCACCTTGATTTAGATCTTCGTGATGGCTGCCAACTGCTTGATAGGCTTTTTTCAACATGTTCTGTTCTTCAGGGGTATATGGTGCGGCTACATTGTTACGTCCTGCCCAGCTTTCGCTATCAATTTCCGGGACAAATGTACCATCAGTAGATGCCACGGCCATCATGATTCTGTTGAGTTCATACACACGGTCTGCAAACTGAGAATCTCTAAACTTGTTGAGACCCACAGTGGCATTTTGATTGCGTTTGCTAATCTTGCCAACTGTGTCTTCTGCAATGAACTCTTGCGCTCGCATTAGCCGTTGCCTACGCCATTCTCACCAGCGGTAGCAGAAGTTGCAGAGCCAATTGCAGTGGCGCTGAATGCAGTACCAGTAACAATATTGAGATAGTTACCAGCACCAACATAGTATTGCTGAACTGAGTTGCCAGGAACAACAATAGCATTGGCATAAAGATTGCCAACATCAGTGGTCATTGTAGCGTTTGCTACAACGCCGTTGGCCTGTGAGTACGTTAATTGTACAGCACTAACCTGAAATGTTACGTTGGCAAGAGTTGTGGCAATTTCTACCTTGTCTGTTGTCCAGGCTGTGTTACTCACAGCGTTTACGACTTGAATTGCGGCCATTATTTCTTGTCCTCAGGCGGGATAGCAATCACCGGCTGAAACAACTCGCGTGTTTGATATAACACACCAGGAATTTCGACTGGCTGTTGCTTGTAGCCATTGTTGGCTGGACTGTGAGGATTCATCACAGGTGGTGTTGTCAACACTGATTCATTTAGTTTCTTGGTCATATTAAACTCCGTATTGGCCTTTGTATTCTTTCCAAAGATTAGCAGTAGAGGCAAGGATACCTTCGTCTACTTTTTTCTCTTTGTCTTTTGCTTTTCCAAGGTCTTTCGAACCTTTTCCGTCTTGAGCGTAATCTGGAATACCATCTTTATTAGCATCAGGCTTCTTGGCTTCTTTAACGCCGGCCATTTCCATCATGCGCTTGATGGCATCTTCTTCTTCGGCAGCATAGCTTTCTTGGCGTTCTTCTTGGCTGGCGATCACTGGCACAGTTGTCTGACCAGTTGACTTGGGCTTGTTCAAACCACCTGCATATTCAAAATTGTCTTCAGCAGTTTCGGTGTTTGTGGGATAGTCTGGAGCATTTTGGCTCACTGCATTGTCGCCATAGGCTTCGTCCATTTCTTGATCGCCACATGAGCAGTCAGGTGTGCCACAGCCGCAGGCTGATTGATAACCAGATCCGCCGTAGCCTTGATCATTGCCACCTCCAAGCCCTGCACTCTTCAACAGTTGACTTAATTTTATTGCATCTTCGTCAGTGGCAGTAACAGTCAAGCTCTTGCTTGGGCCGCCATTGGCGTCTGAGTTCATGCTCATGTTTATGTTCATGCCTTCAGAAATCATGCCTTCTAGTTCACGATTTAGTGAATCATAAATGCCTTTGCCATAGCTGAAACCACTTGAGGCTGTGGGTGTACCTGTGCCGCCTTGCTCTTCAGTTTTTTCTTTCTTCTTGCCTTCTGTTTTTTTCTTTTCAGGCAAGCCCTTGTGTTTGGTTGATGCAAAATCTTCTGCATCTTTCTTGCCCATGCTCTTGGCTACCTTGGCAACTTCTTTTGAAGGGGCTTTTTCACCCTTTTGTGTAGCATGTACCATGCCCATGAAGCGTTGTTGTTTTTTGCTCACTGCTTTTTCATCTAGCTCTTCTTCGCCGTCCATGGTAACAGTATAGCCAGCTTTCTTGAGAATGGCCTTGGCCTTGGCAATATTTGGATTCTCGTCATGGCTGGCTTCTTTGTTCATTAACTTTGACTTACCGCTTGGGCCTTTGGCACCAATAGCACCCTTGGTGCCCTTTGGACGACCACGTCCACGCTTTTCGCCGTCAGCTGGACCATCATCGTCTGCACCAACTGAGTGACCAGTGTTGGGATCAACTCTGCGAGTTACTCTACGACCGCCTGGAATCTCTTCAACATCGTGCTTGGAGCCGTGTGTGATAGAACCAATTTTAGGTGCGCTACGACGACGCTCAGTGTCCTTCATCATGTCGTCCCAACCTTCGTCAGTTTCTTGTTTGCCTGCACCTTTACGGAGCATAGCAAAGTCATTGGCATCTAGTCGGCCGTTGTTGTTCTTGTCCAGTTTCTTTTGGCCACCGCTGAGTGCTGACTTCATTGCTTCAGCAGCCACGTCACCCAACATCTCATCAACTTCTTTTTTGGCGCCGGCAATCTTGTCGGCAAAAGTAATTTTGTCTTTGGGTGGTGCCAATGCTGCAAAACTCTTGGCCTTGGCAGGATTCATTTTTTCTTTAACTTGTTTTGGATTAGGTTCAGCACCAGGCTTCATGCCAGTTTGTGGAACACCCATGTCTTTTTGCAAACGCATCAACAGTTCCACATCGTTGCCACCTGTGACAGCTTTGCCAATTTTCTTGCCGACTGTTTTGGCCATGCCGCCAATTTTCTTGACTACATCGCCCATGCCTTCGTCCATGTCTTTTTGTTTTTGTTTTTTACGCAAGGCACTGTTGAACTTGTCATCTTGTCTATTGTATTTGTCTGATGCTTTTTGATCTCGGCGGTCGTCAGCATCAGCATATTTCATACCTGCTTTGTCTCTTGCTCTCTTCAGCAGTTCAGGACTTAGTTCATTGAGTTGGCTTTCGTCGTATTTGTCATACCGGTTGCGAACTGGGTCAAGCGCCTTGCCTTCACGTCCGGCCTTGGCCAAGGCCTCCATACCTTGTTTGCCATACTTTTCATAGCCTTTGGCCGCACGGCTCATGTCACGTTCATTTAATTGACCGTGTGTGACTTCTGGCTTCTCGCGAATAGAGTCGAGCTTTTTGTTTAAATCGTAAAAAAATGTCATTTGGATTATCCTCGAGGTTGGGCGCCAGTTGCTGGCTTGGGTTGACGTTTGATATTGCTGAATGGACTCTTGTCACCCATGGGCAATTCGTTTGTGGTTTTTGCTGGGGGCGTCTTTCCTCCAGCTACTGTGAAGTTACTCTTGTAAGCGTTCTTTACAACTTCATGGTCATAAGGACCAGTTGCGTAATCTTTCTTCAATGCTTTTTGTTCAGCATCAGGTGCAGGGTACGGTGAATCTAACAAATCTTTATTTTGATCTTCAATCTTGTTGCCTTCGTCTGTCAAACTTTCTTCGTACCCTGTTGTGTTCATCACAATACGATTTGGATCCAGGCCCAGTATTTGTGCCAGTTGTTTGATCTGTGGCTCAATAGCTGGGTACTTGAATTCCACATCCACAATGTTCATTGACTGGTTGGGAAATGCCGGGAAGTCTGGAATCTGCTTGCGAACTGGGGTGCTCTTGGCATTTGACATTTTGACAATGTCAAATTGAGCACACTTGTCTTCAAGCTCTTTAAAAAAGCCTGTGGGCACATCACCCACTACCTTGATACGGTAGTTGTATGTACGTTCACTTTCGGCTAGGTATCTTGCAAATGGTTTCATATTCAGTATCCTGTTGTATATTTATTCTTTTTGTGCGTTTTGGCCTTTGCCAATAATACGTTCCAGCAAATCATTGCGGCTTAGAACCACTCCGTGTGCTGTTTGTGTGGAGGCCAAGCCTTCGTTTTCTTTTGAATCTAACACTTGTTGCTGTTGATCCAGGCGCATTTTCTTCATCTGCAGATCAATCATCTTGAGCTTTTTGTCTAGTTTGGCTGTTTTTGCTGTGATAGCATGCCCCAGCATATTTGATGCTACTGAGAATATTTCGCTAGCAAAACGACTGTCTACTTGCATGCCCAAGTCCATGAGATCTTTGTAACTGGATTTAGCTAGGTCGCTGAGATCGTCCATTTCAGCATCAGACGCTTCAAGTCCGCGCACAGCAGGCAACGCACCATCAACTTTGTCAATGGCTTCGTCTAGTGCTTGTAGGGTTTGTCTATTGGTGGGAAGATCGGGTAGAGCAAGGTCTACTTCTTCTTCAGTAGGCGGGAGATCAAACAGTTCTTCAAGTTTTCTCGTCATACCATATTTATGGGGCTAGGCTCGACCGTTGTGAAACATGTCCTGTTCTGTGACCACTCTGAATGTGAGTCCTTGGCGTTGACACCATTTGGTTGCGGCCTGCCATTTGGCATAGTTGATGGCCACCACAGCTCGATCACGGCTGTTCATCTTTGACTCGATTACACTTTGTTTTTTGGGTTTGATTTCGATCAGTTCAGCTCGCATGGTGTTGTTGCGAGTGCGATAAGTGATCAAAAAGTCTGGCACATACACAGTTTGCTTGCCAGTTAATGGATGTCTGTAGGGTATTTGTACTGCTTCGCTGGCCCATTGCAGCACAGCATCATTTGAATCACAAAAGCGCATGAAGCTTAGTTCCCAACCAGATCTGTACCTTGGCTTGCCCGAGCCCACGTACTTGGCAGGATTCAGAATGTCATAGTATCCCTGTGCCCAACGAGCCATTACTGCACCACGTTTCTGGCTGCATAATAGTTTGGTATCACAGCCACGCCCACGCCTAGCAAAGTGGCCCTGTTGCGAATGCTGTTGAGATAGTAGGCCATGTTCAAGTTTATACTCATTGAATTGCCAACTCCGCCGCCGCTGGCTTGAAAAGTCTGTAACAGTGTCAGGGCTGGAATTTTGGTATCTTCGGCTACTTTGAACAAGCTCACAGTAAAGTTATCTGCTGCTTGCTTGGTAGTCATTATTGATCGAAAATAACTGTTGACCACATCATATTCGCCCACAGGAATGTCAACATCATAGTCGTAAAAGGTATCAAAAACTCTTACCGTTTGGTCAATTCGGTAGTTGGTATCATTAACTGTAGACATGATTATCTACCTGTGGTGTTGTTATTGCCAGGGCTCTGTGGGCTGGGAAAGTACATGCCGCTGGAACGACCAGGAATACTGCGTATGGCGCCAGGAATAGCACCTTGAATACTCTTGACTCCTTGTGTGATTGCTTCGCCCTTGGCAATGCTGGCAATGTTTTTGCCTTTGAATGTGTTGTAGGCTGTGCCGGCTTTTTGCACAGCACCAATAGCGCCAAGCAAGCCACCACTTTGCAAATCTTCCAGGATGCCGCCTCCTGCGTCTAGCAAGCCGCCTTGTCCAAAAACTGTGGCTCTCGAACCTGGTCTTGAAATAGGACTTGTGGTAGTATCGTAATGTGCAGGATCAGCAAAACCTTGCACGTTGATGTCGGGTCGTTGATTGCCCACAGCGCCTGAATAATATTTTACTGTTTCGTATGCAATGGTCATGGTGTTTTGCATAGTGCCAGCACCTTCAGCATAAGAATATTGGTCATGATTAAAAGCTGTGATCACTGGGTTGATCAACACATATTCAGCAAACTTGTGTTGGTCCATGCCGTAGATACGTATGTCACGGAAGAATGGCGGTTTGCCTGACGCTGAACTTGTGCCATCATTAAATGCTTCACCAATATAGCCCCAGTCGTTGACATTGCCCAGTCGTTGATTTTCGTAAATGTCTCGAGCATTGTAACCAAATCCTGATGCTTTGTTGCCCGACTGCCCAAGACTGCCGTTGGTACTGTTGGGTGCTAGATAATTTTGGCTGGGATCTTTGTAGTAATAACTGTAGTAGTTGTACCACATGTTACGTACATTGTCGCCCGAATCATCATGAAACGTCAGTGTAACTGGTTCATAATTGATCTTGGTCTGTACCACACGCTTGCGGTTGTACTGATTGAGAGTTTCAGTCGCAATACTATACTTGGGTAGATCCACAGTTTTGACCACCACACTGAGATTTTGTGCTTCCTGTGTGCCAATCACTTTGGAAATTGCCGGAATGTCCGAGTTGAGCGTGAAGCTCACATGAAACAGGAACTTGTAGCGTGGCTTGAGTTCAAATGCGTTGGTTGTGAAGGCTTTGCTTGCGTGAGTATAATCACGCAAGCTGCTGGTGCCAGTAAAGCCTTGTAAAAATTGTTGGCCGAATGTTGGCATATTAGCCCACTAAGGGTTAAGCGCCTTGACCAGCACCAGTTACCACATCACCAACTGTTCTACCAATTGCTGTGCCAACTCCAGTACCGTTAGGTGTTTGGTTAGCGTTATCGTAAGCGATTGTCATGTTAACTGTGACACCTTCGTTGGTACCATAGTTCAGTTCGCCGTAGTCTGCGGCTTTTAGGTAGCAACCATACAATTCCCAAGTTTCAAGAACCACAGGAGTTGCGGCACCGTTGCCACCGTCTAAGATTTCAATCTTGGTCAAGAACTTGTAATCGATACCAGAAGCGGCAGATGCCATTTCCAAGAAGTCCATTTGCTTCTGTAATTGCTCACCAATCAACTTGCTTACGCTACCGCTTGCATCATCACGCACTGAGCAAGCCACGTCTGCCCAAGAGTGGCGTCCGGCTAGTTTCAACGTTGAGTTGTAGATTGGCAATGTGATTTCTTCGAATGTCAAGTTAGGACGAGCCACGCTCACAACCTGCTTGGTTAATTCTGTTGTTGGTTTTGAAAGGCCAAAGTTTTCAAACATCACTCTAAAGCGATATTTGAGTTTTGGCATCAACAAGCCTTGTACGCTAGAGCTTTGATCGCTAGCTAAAGGTACTGTCATGCGCTGTAATGATGAAACTGCCATTTGTTATCTCCTATGTGTTTATTTACCTGGATTGGTAGGCGGTCGAAACCGCCACCTTATTATACTCCAGCGCCTCCGGCGATTTCACCAGTGTTCTTGATACGCAACGGAATGTAGATAAATTCCACCGCTTTCACTGGTTCTATGGCAATATCAACCCACAGTTCGTTACGATCGATACGTGCTGGTGTGTTGTTGCTCAAATCACAAACCACCAAGTAGTCATAAATCGCACGTTTGGCAATCAAGTCAATCATCAAGCTGTTGCAAGTGTTGGTGATTTCATTGCGTGTGATTGTGTCGTTGGGTTCAAACAAGTACAGTTTGCCAATCTCTTCCAGGCGTCCACGCAAGAATGCCACCAATCGTGCCACGTTGATGCGATCCAAGGCTGTGGTAGTTATAGTGCTTGTCTTGTTACCAAAGTTAGTGATACCAATACCTGGGATGAATGTAATTGGGTTGATGTTGCGCTCATACAAGATATCACGTACTGACTGACTCACACCAATTTGGTTGAACTCACCTGTTGCGGCATCAATATAACCAATTGAGGCTGCATTGTCAATTACACCACGACGTGTGCCTGCTGGCGCCAACCATGGGTAACTTGCGGCATCACTGCGTAGGATTGTGCGAACCATCATGTGGCTTGGAGGTTGAACAACTGTGTTTCCACCAAGATCAGTGGTCTGGCAACTTGGATAGAACACGCCGCAATAGTTGCTGGTTGCTGAATTTCCATCGCCGTTGGGTTGTCCCAGGCCATTGTTGTCTGTAGCAAACGCTACTAAGCTGTTGCCATCTGGTCCTAGACGCATTGGTGTGTCACCCACAACAAACAAGGTGTTGTTGCGCTCATTGCTGAGTGCAATCATGTTTGGTGTCAATTCTGGATAAGCAGGTGTTGCAATAATGTTGAACTGTGTTTGTTCTTCACGTGCTGTGACGCTGGTGTCAATACCTGACTTGAGTGCTTGAATGATCAACTGACGTTGTGCCAAGCGACCTGACCACATGGCGCCGTCGTCTCTATTGCCACTGGTGCTGAGCCAGGTGTTCAAATTGATCAAGGCCCAGTATGTGCCATTGCTGGGATTCTGATTGGCAGTAGGAGCCAAGATACACACGTAGATGCCATTGTTGTAACTTACAAATTCATTTTCACCATAGGTCTGGCTGGCTGACCAGGCATCAATAGCATAGTCAGTGGCAGTGGTTGTGAAATAACTGCTTTGGAAGCTCTTGACATTGTAGCCTGAACGACGTGTGTTAAACAACAACATGCCTTGTGGATACAATGCTGGGTTAGGAGCATCTGGATCAAGATAATCACTCTCCAGTAGATCTTCAATGCTTGGAATCGGATCTGCCACAGGATCTGTTGTGCCGTTAGGTGCCCATCGTGCATCAGCAAACAGGATACCATTTTGTGTGACCTGATCTGTAGTGTCAATTTCTACCCATTGATCAAGTCCACTCACGCTTTCCCAACGATATAGCTTGGGGTAGTTTTCCAAATCAGATGTGTCTACCCACAAGTCGCCGTAGACCAAGTCACTTTCAGCGGTGTTGGTTTGTGTAGTAGGTGCTGTGGCTGAAATAATAGGACCAGTAGCATTACACAAGGTCAAATCATAGCCGCGAACATCGTTAGACACCAATTGGTATCCTTGCCAGGTGCCATTGTCCTGGATCATGATGTCTACTTCGTCAACTGCACTGTAGTACCACAATCTTCCATCTGCAGGATCTTGATCTGGTGCTGTTGAACTAGCTGTGTAGGTAAACAACGGATCACTTACAAAATTACTCAAAACCAAAAAGGTTGAATTAAGTGGACTTTGACGTACTTTGTCTGTGCTTGTAGTAAATCCTGCAGCTGTGACAGGAGTTCCTGAAATGTTTTGCAAAAATATTGTACCACCTTGACTGTGTGTAAACACAATATTGCCTGCGGTGTTCACACTGGCTGACACATAAGGAACATTAGCGGCTGATACAGCCGCAACGAAATTTGCCACAGTGCCTGTGCCACCTATGGTAGCGGTTCCAGCATTGGTAGTAGATTGTCCAGCAGCAGTGGCCACGACACTAAAACTATTGCCTACGGTGAATGATGCAGGCACAGTGGTTCCTGTAATTTCTGTTGCGCCAGTTGCATAACGATTTACAATATCAAATGCAAATGTTGTCAGTGGAGTGGTTGAGTAGAAAAAACTATTGTAGATCACAAAACTAGTGCCTACAGGAATATTCTTGCCGCCACCGGTAGGGTCAAGAGCATAGATTGCAGGTGTGTCACTGCTGTAGGCTGGCACTGTTTGTGATACAAACGTACCTAAAGCGGCACTGTATGATTTGAAACTCAAGTTTAAACCATTGTTGGCTGTGGAAAGGTTTTGCCATACAGAACCTGTTGGACGACCACCGTCAGTGTCTGTGGTTCTCCAGCGCGGCTGTTCGTAACTGTAAGCTGGTTCATAGTCCGGAGCTGCATACTCGCCTGCTGAGATACCCAGTGCAGTGAGCAAGGCTCCACCACCCACTGGGCCTGCATCAATTGTGACAATACCATTGTTGCTCAGTGTTGAATTATCGTTGGCCGCAGTAGAATCTGCATAGATACGCAACACATTGTTTGTGGCAGTGGCAGTAACACCTGTTATACTAGCTGAGTTGATGTTGGCAGCCAGGCCTGCCACAGTGGCTGTGGTCACAGTGATCAAAGTGTCATTGATATAGATATCGTTGCCTGCTGTCAAGCTGGTAGGAGCTGCAGATCCTGTGATTGTGGGCCATGAAGTTTTCCAGGCATTGCTACCAATCTGATTCCAGGTATTGTCGGATTTTTTGTAATAGCCAAAAATATTCGTGCCCACTGCTACCACTGCATAATCACCAATTGAACCAATAGAGGCCTTGGGAGTGTTTCCTGCAACTGTATCGTTGCCGCTCACAGTGTCTGTGGCGTCAGTGATCTGCAATGGTTCTACATTGGTAAATGTAGCGGTAGTTTGATCCCATTCAAAAATTCCCCAAGTACTGACTGTGGTATCCAACCAGTAATCACCATTAGCAGGAGCGCCAGTTGGGCGGGTCAAACTTGCAGTAAGTTCAGTTAGGTCAACATCAACCCGTTGTACATACGCACGGTTGGTAACACCCAATGCAGAGTAAGCGGCTAGTAAGCCATACTCGTTGAGTTCGTAGCCGTTGATTGGAGTGCCAGTTGTGGTGTTGTAGAAGAATGGCACACCAAATGTGGCGGCCAAATCACGCTGACTGGTGATTAAATATGTTTTGTTTGCATTAGCGGCAAGTGTACCTGCTGCTACGGTTACTCCGTCGCTGGATACTTTGTTTTGTGCTGTGGCAACCACAAAGTAAGGTACTGTGTTGACGGCTGAAGGGATATATTGACTCTCGTCAATTACTGTTACTTCTACGCCTGGTGATACTAGAGCCATAATGGATTCCTTTTCAAGTTATAGATATTTATTGACGAATGCCAAAAACAGCGGAGTTGAGCACCCTTTGGCAAAGGTCCATCATAAATATACCATGCAAAGACCCGTATGTCAGTCATGTCATCAGCGCCAATGTGCTGTAAACTATCGCAAAGAAGATATCACACACTATAGATCACGGTGTGAGAACTGTGCCAGGAAGGCCCGAGGACTTCGTCCACGAGATCCTCGTTGGAAAAGTGCTGGTTACAAGAAAAAACCCGCATGTGACAAGTGCGGGTTCAAGGCCAAGATACTGACTCAGCTATTGGTGTTTCATGTTGATGGGAATCTCAACAATTCAGAACAACGAAATTTAAAAACAGTTTGTCTCAACTGTGTTGAATTAATTAAAAAAACTGATGTTACTTGGCGCTTGGGTGATCTAGAACCGGACTTGTGACCAGTGATTTGACCTGTTGATATAAATCATCCAGAGTACCGTTGTTGTCTAGTACCACATCAAATTTTGTACCCACCCAGGCAGTTTCACTGGCATGAATTTTTAATTTTTCTAATTTTCTGTGGCTGATTGACCAGGTTGAGTTGCCGTTGGCACCTTGATTTACACTCAGTGCGGCGTTGTACCACTCAGGTTCGGGTCCACGAGTCACTCTAATAACCTTACCGCCTGCGTTTTTAATAGCCAGGATTTCGTTGGTAAAACGGCAGTCACTAATAACAACATCATCCTGGCTGTGGCGTAGTTTGTTTTCTAAACTGGCAATCCAAATGTCATCGTGAAATCCTGCTCTGCACACTTCTGTGCCCCAGTATTGCAGGATCCAACGTGGTGTTAATGTGGGCATGTGCAGACGTTCTGCCCACCATGGATCCACTTGTTCACGCCATTCACGGGCTTGTTTTGTGCGCCCTTCCAGCATGGTCCTGTCCCAACCAAACACTTGTGCCACAGCATCTTTAAGGGTTGATGCAAATGATTCTCTACGAAAGTGATGTAAGTTAACAAGATAGTCAGCAATGGTATCTTTACCTGAACCTATAAATCCACAGATGCCAATGATCATTTGAGTTCCTTTACATTGAGGTGCCGAAGTGTTGTTTGTAACATGCCAATCTGTCTACGGCAGTCTTCCAGTGCATGATGGCTGGTGACAGGAATAGGCTGTTCTGGCCATAAACTAAACACTGTCCGGCTGTCACGCACCTGGTAGTATTTCCAAGGCAGTGGTTTGTTGTAGCTCTTGTAGGCATGTTCAAGAATATTCATGTCGTATGTTGGACCTTGGGCCCAAATTAGTTTGGAGTGCCAGATCAGCCGGCCTAGTTCATCTAGAGCCTGATCTAACGGGATACGATCTTGTTCCCCAAATGCTTCTTCTCTAGCATGTTCTGGTTGAGTCGCCCACCATTCAATTGTGCTGTTGTCAATTGCACGATTTTCCTGGCTTTCTAGAGTTACTCTAGCATAATAATGCTTGTCATAGTGACCTGACCCAAACGGATCAAATGTTTGAGCGGCTATGGTAAGAATAGTGGTGTCAGGGCCTGTTGCCAAGCCCTCAAGATCAATCATCAAGTGCATTCAATGATTGTAACACAATTGCAATAGTTTGTCTAGCGTGTGTTACCCAATTACCCAGGTCAGTGGTTGACTTGCATCCACGTACATTTTAAGTTGTTCTATTAGGTCAGCCATGGCTTCTTTGGCTTCAGATTTCATTGCTGTACCATTTAGAGTACCACCACCTTGTGGACCAGCAATGGTAGCAAACTTTTCACGTGCTTCACCAATGATCATTTTGCAGTTGGCCAACATATAGTCCTTGATCCATTGTTGAATTTGGTAGTCACTGAGCAATTGAATTTCGGGTTTGACTTGGTACACCCAAAGCAACACGTTTTCGCCGGTGCCTTTTGGATCACGGATCAGCTGTAGTTTTTTGGTTACAGGATTGAACGTATAGTTCATGTAAGCGCCAAACATACGTCCAGCTAATTCAACATACTGGCTGTAGAAATCGTAAGTGGCAAGTCCGCCTGCCACGTTAAAGTTCATAAGGTAAACGTTGATTGAGGCCTGTGCAAACGGATCAAAGTTTGATGCAAAAGGGCCAGTTGAATCGCCGAAAGTTCTACGGAATACTTGACGTACACTTGCAACTTCTTGGGGTAAGGTATAGATGTTTACATCTCGAATCAACTCCATAAAAATGTATGCTTCTTCGTAAGCATTTTCAGCACGTTGACGATAAGTGCCTATTGTTTTTTGATACGCGGCTTCGTAGTGTGCAGGGTCTAATTCAAGATCAACTATTTGATCACCCAACTGGAGCTTGACATATTCTATTAGATCTTGCTTTAGTTGGGGTAGGGTATTTTCAGCCATAAGGGACTCCAGTCCCTATATTTACCAGGCTTTGAGAATGATCAGGTTCTCAGTTCCGCGAGCATTCCAGGGTGTTTCTGTAGTGGTCAAATCTTTGTAAACCTTACGTGCCGCTGGCTTGCCTGCAGCCTGTATGGCTTTGGTAATGTCTGCTGGTTTACGCACAGTTTTTTGTAGTGTGTCCACAGTACTGTATCCAATTATGCTGTTGTTCTTTATGGTAAATGCCTGAGTATGGCTGTCGGCCATAAGGTGGATGAGCTTGCGTTTCTTGGTATCGTACAACCAGGCTTCGGCCTTGTCTACCAGGCTTGCGGCTGGCAAACCCTTGAGTTTGAGTTCTGCAAACTCTGCTGTGTGTTTGAACTTGGCCGCACGTTTTTCTGGGGGAACTGCCCGGACCTTGCGTGGCTTGCGCTCAACCTTCTTGATCTGCACATACGCACCACAGTCGTTGACCACTGCTTCGCAAAACTTTACACAATTACGCAATTGGATCTTGGTCAAGTAGGAATATGCCTCAACTAGCAATGCGTCCTTGCCTTCCACCGCTTCTTCAAATTCTGCTAATTTACGTTTCCAACGATTGGCAATTTCGCTGATCATTTGCGGTGCCACATTCATACCACGGATTACCATGATAGGTTTGTAGTCTGCTGACATTTTGGCACCAGCCATCATGAATTCGTCAAACATGCCATCAAGCTCAGCCGCACACTCGCCAACTTTTTCTCTCAGGCGATCTTGAATGTTAGGCTTAGCGAGTGCATCTGACCCAGAGTCAGATTCCACCTCAACTGTTTGTTTGCTGGTTAGTATTTCTTTTAACAAGTTATCCAGTTTGATTTGTTCTGTTTCGCTCAATTCCAGGCCCACCATGTTCATACGACACAACCATCCTGTGGTCAAACGTATAGAAGAGTCTGGAATATTTTTAAGAGCTCGCACATCTGCCTTGCGATCATGTGATTCCAAATAGTTCACGATCATATCGCGGGCATCTTTTTTGCCGTAGAAATAATTGTACCATGAGAATGCCTTACTCATTGCACTGATGCGATTTTCTATGGGTTGTGTTTTCCACACAGGTTCTCCACCCATAACATTGGTGTCTGAACTACGGGGATTTAACAGTTTAATGGGTTTCACGCAGGCTCCTTTTGGATTAATGCAGTAATTATAGCAGTTCTGGATTTATTGGTCAACCTGCCCATAAATACTACATTATGCCACGCCTAAGTCTATACCGCCCAAATCGAACCCGCGATTATCAGTTTTTGGATCGCACCATCTCCGAAATGTACACCGTTGGGGGAATGGACATTTTTGTCCACAAATACGCTGGACCGCAGACCGGGGGCGAAGATTCTGCTCTTTCGGGCAATGGTGATGCTACACAACCCATTTACGATGCGCTGAGTCCACTCAACATCCAAGACTTGCTGCTGTTAGAGAACCGAGACAGAGTATATGATCAGGACGTTTACATCATGCGTGGGGTGTACACACACCAGGATGTGGATTTTGATCTAACACAATTTGGCCTGTTCTTGAACAACGATACCTTGTTTATCACATTCCACTACAACGACATGATTGACACGTTTGGACGCAAACTCATGAACGGCGACGTGCTCGAAGTTCCAAACTTAAAAGATTATCATCCACTGAATTCAGCCATACCACAACCCTTGCCCAAGTATTACGTGGTACAAGATGCTGACTATGCCACAGAAGGCATGAGTCAAACCTGGATGCCACATACCTGGCGTGTGAAAGCCACGCCCATGACCAACAATCAGGAGTTCAAGGACATACTCAAGCGGCCTGTGGTCAGCGAAAATATCTGGGACAACGGTAATTTCTATCCCACTGGCTGGGTTACCAATTACGGCGATGTGTATTACCAGGCCAAACAAAACGTGCCGGCTGGTACAGACATTAACAATACTACCTACTGGCAAGTGTATACACCGCTGACACAAAGCGATGTGTTCAGTACTCGCACCAAAGACACCCAAATCAACGATGCCATACTCACACAAGCCGATGTTGAAGTTCCACTCAGTGGCTACGCTACCGATCAGTACTATGTGGCACCAACATTAGAAGATGGCAGTCCGGCCAACCCAACCACGTTGACCACAAGCGATGATAATACTGTAGACGGCACACAAGGTGGTATGAGTGTTACCCCAAGTGGCCCGGGTTATACCAAAGGGTACCTAACTGGAGATACGGTGCCCAACGGTGCTCCTGTGGTAACTGGGGTTGCCTTCCCATTGGGTGCTGTAGACGGAGATTATTGTTTGAGATTAGATTACTTCCCAAATAGACTGTTTAGATACAATTCAACCGTGAACCGTTGGGCCAAAATTGAAGATGGTGTGCGTACCAATCTCAACAATGGATCCACCAACAATACTTTACGCTCGGGCTTTGTTAACAATACATACACAACACGCACCACAGACATGGGCAACATTCCAAGTCGTCAGAGTCTCAGTGAAGCCCTTAAACCACGTGCTGACAACGGTGATCAAAGCGGCAATTTGCCACCAGCCCCGTACCCTGACACACAACCTGGACAGAAGTCGAGTTAATAATGCAACAATTCTTTTACGATGAACAGCTACGCCGATTCCTGCTACAATTCACCAGAATTGTCAGCAACTTTCAAATTGAATACGGCAATGAAACTGATGGCGTTAACCAAGCCGCACTGATACGTGTGCCTGTGCGCTATGGCGATGCCAGTCGCAATGCACAAGTGATCATGCAAGAGAACAGCCGCAACTCAATGCCAGCAAGTCCCTTGATGACTTTCTACATTTCAAGTTTAGACTATGATCGGCCGCGCATGCAAGAGCCTTATCATGTGAGCAAGGTAAATGTGCGTCAACGCACCTATGACAGTGCAACTGACTCCTTTGAACCTACTCAGGGCAATGCATTTACCATTGAACGACTGATGCCTGTACCTTACAAAATGGGTATTACCCTGGATATTTGGACATCAAACACCAATCAAAAGATGCAGTTGTTGGAGCAGATGTTGACCTTGTTCAATCCCAGTTTGGAAGTGCAGAGTACTGACAACTTTATTGACTGGACCAGCTTGACTGTGGTTGAACTTGATTCAGTTGTATGGACTTCGCGCACAGTTCCCATTGGCACTGACAACCCCATTGACATGGCCACAATCAAATTCAACATACCAATTTGGCTCAGCTCACCAATCAAGGTCAAGAAGCTGGGCGTAGTAGAACGTGTGATTGCATCCATGTATGACTCACAAGGTGATCTGAACAATGCTGTTACCAACAATGACTTGCTCCTGGGCACTAGACAAATTATTACTCCTTATAACTGGGCGGTGGTTCTCATTGGTAATAGATTGCAATGTTTACAACAACTATCAATCGTTGAAGAACCCAGTAACAGCACATTGACACCTACAGAGATTGTGAGTGACAGCAACCTGCTGTGGACCACAGTGATTGGCACATACGGAGTGCTCAGACCTGGTATCAGCCAAATTAGATTGGTCCAAGCAGATGATTCAGAGGTCATTGGTACTATTGTGTTAGATCCCAACGATGATCGGTTTGTGCTGTTTGATGTGGACTCAGATACCACACCACAAAACACACTGGATCCTATTGATGCTGTGATCAATCCCTTGGCAAGTGGTCCACAAGATGGTCTAGATTCAGCCTTGGAAGGACAACGTTATTTGTTAACCGAAGCCACTGGCTCCGAAGACAACTTGAGTCCGGCCACTGCGTGGGTAGGCGCCAACGGAAGATCATTGATTGCCGATGCCAACGACATTGTTGAATACAACAACAACTACTGGCGGGTGGTGTTCAGAGCTGCCGGACAAGCTGGGGGTCAGTATGTCACAAACATCACTACTGGTATACAATACGAATGGAACGGTGACGCATGGGTGAAAAGTTATCAAGGAGTGTACCCGGGAGGAACATGGAGTCTAGTGCTCTAAAAGCTGTAGGCGTTTGGTTCCGGAGCATGGACACCGGCAGATATCTGTATCTGCTGCGCAATGACGCCAAGCATCCTGGCGCCTGGGGCCTGCCCGGCGGCAAAATTGAAACTGGTGAAACACTGCTGGGCGGCATGGAACGCGAATGTATTGAAGAACTGGGGTTCTTTCCCACTTATCTGCGACTTATTCCACTAGAAAAATTCACAAGTGCCGACTCGGCATTTGAATATCACACATGGGTGTGTGTGGTTGCCACGGAATTTACTCCTCGACTCAACTACGAACACCTGGGCTACGCCTGGATAGACAAAGGCGCCTGGCCTAGACCCATGCACCCTGGGTTGTGGAACACTGTGAATCTTGAATCTGTACAAAGCAAAATCCTGCTGGTTGAGCAGGACCTTGCCAGTCGTTAGGCCTGACTTTCCTGGAACTGTACCTGGATCTCTCCAGTTGGTGTAGTTGATGTTGACAACGCAGTGATCTGCACCGCCAGCACCTCTGGACCATTTGGATAGGTTCCTGTTCCGGGAATTGAGCTTGTGCCAATCTGTTTAACTGAGCCCAAGTCCAGCACACCCGAGTTGGTTGTTGAGAGTGGTATCGCAAACAGTCTTTCGCCACCTTGCAGTTCACTTGTGATCGCCGCAATGGTCATGTTCAAGTCGTTGGCTGTGGTTGCGCCACCTATGGTGTTACCAAGAATCTTGATAGTATCTCCCACCGCATAACCTGTGCCAGATGTTTGCACAGTGATCTGTGTGGTTGTGGTTGAGTATGCAGTACCTGCGGCAGTGAGCTGCACAGTGATAACAGCATTGGCGCCTGAACTGGACACGTTGATCGGAGTCAAGTTACCAAATGTTTTAGCAGTACTAAATGTTACTTTAACACCTGAACGTGTCATACCGCCTGTGGTGTTGAATGCCGCTGACGTCAAACCACCTGTTGCTTCCGACGTGTAACGTGGAGAAGTTGAGAACTGTGAGAAGCTAGGTTGAAATCCGCCACCAAAGTTGTTCAATCCTGACCAGCTGGTATTGGCAGAGTCAATGTTGCTGGGATTCAAAATACCTTCAATCAAGTAACGCCCTGCTGTTACCTGAATGTTCAAGTTTGATAATGTCAATTGAGCGCGGTTGATAAGGTCACGCACACCCAGGTTGCCAATGATACCATTAGATACACTCGGTGCCAGGCGCATGACAAATGCTGTTGCTTTGTCACCAACCACTGCTGGGAAACCGTAGTTGGTACGGTTGAATGTAAACTGATAGCCTTGGTCATTGTCAAATCCGCCGTCCATGACTACTGCACTACCCCAATGGTTAACCAGTGGTATGCAAGTATTAGAGATCAAAATAACACCTGTGTTATCAGCATGCGTGGTTGGCGAGCTGGATGTATAACTTCGGCTTTGGCCTTCCGCCCATTGTGTAAATGTTGCTCCGCGTGTGCAACCTGTTAGGTCGTTGCCTGCCTTGCCTGAGTATTTGATAATTTCACTTTCAATCATGACAAACACAGGATATGTCACACTGGCTGGTGGGTAGTCAGTTGCGTCACGCAAGGTAATTGTGGTTTGACTATTGGTAATTGCGCCGTTAAGACCAGTCACTGGAGTTTCATTAATAGCTTCGTAACGTGCTGGCAAGTTACCTGAACGCATATACGCTTCGTTGTTCAAGTTGTTGTTGGGTCTACGGTGTGCCATGATAAACTTACCGTCTTGGCCACGAATCATCCACTGTACATAACCTGCACCGTACCATGAGTATTCAATGCCATACATCTGCATCTTGCTTGGATCTAGAGTAAAGCCTGATGCGCCTGTGCCATCCAAGGGATCAATGTTGAAGTCTGCTTGACGCACACGCAGTTCGTTACGCAGGGCTGTTCTCACACGATTTTGGTTGCTAACGCCACGGAAGGCAGGTACAACTGTCATGCGGTTGTTGTCAAGGATACTGGTAACAGTATGACTCATACCTTTGATTACCAGTAAATCACCGTTGTTGAGTTGGTCTTGGAAGCGACAATTGCCGTCACCTGTCACAAGATTAGATCCTGCACCAACTGACACCAGACCAGCAACTTGGAATGTGCTTGAACGTTGCACAGCATTCACTGTGATACCGTTGTTTTCCCAGTACAGTCCGTTTTGGTCGTCAAAGATACCAGCACGGATACTTGCGCCGTGCCAGCCTGTGACATTCAATCGAGGTTGTTGTCCTAGAGTAGGTGTTGTGCTTCCCAATACTGCCTGTGCCTGTACTGTGAAACTGGTGTCTGACACAATTGAAGTTACAACATAATTGGATTGGTCGTAGCCCGATGTTGTGACCCCTGTAATGGTCACTGTGGCACCGGGGTTCAGGCCGTTTTCAACGTCTGTGGTCACAGTGATATTACTGGTAACTATGGTGCCATCTGCGCTCAACGCGGTAATGTCAAATGTTGGGGCCATCACTGTACCAGTGGAGAACAAAATGCCCTTACCAGATTGATAGCGGAAGTATTTCTTGGTAACACGGATTGCACTTGCACCACGAGTTGGTGTGCCTGGGCCCATTAACACACCACCATCAAATGGTCGCGGTATAAATGCAGCATTGCTTCGTACAAATGCCAGGCCTGAGATACTGCCACTGACCGCGGCACCAGTTTTGGCCTGATATGTAAATGTTGTTGTGCTGGGTATGCTGATGATAGTGAATGAACCTTCAGCATACTCATAGTTAGTACCTGCACTCAAGTTCATCAAGATTGGAGTTCCTGGCACAAGACCGTGAGCATAATTTGTTGTCACAGTGATTGTGCTTGGGTTGTTGCCGTCGCTCACAATACTTGCTACATCAAAGTCAGCACCGGTGTAGGGATATGCCTGACGAATAATTGTGTCTGTTTGGTTCAGCGGGTATCCAGGCGCCAGGCTTGGACTACGACGTGGGTAATAGAAGAAGTTGTTGGTGTTTGCTTGGAATACCAGACCAACACCTTCTGTGTTGGAGTTGTTGGTATTTTGTGTGCTCACATACTCATTGACGTCAAGTGGCGTGTCACTTTGGTTCACACCCACTTGTGGAATTGTGTTGGCGCCTGTGGCATAGAACATACCAGTCATACGGACCATTGGAGATCCTGCACCGGCTGCTGTCAAGGCTGTGGTGTTAAATTGTCCACGAGCAATTGTTTGAGTGCCGTTTACAGCAGTACTGATCACGGTGTGTTGTACCAATTCAACGTTGGCGCTGAGTTTTTGTATCACTGTGCCAGTGGCATACGAATTGGCAGCGGTACTGTTGTACCAGCCGCGATTGAGTTGAAGTGTGGTTCCATCCGTTACTGATTGAACTTGTGCTATTTCCAAGGTACTGACAGGGTAAACAGGGTTGCCAATGGAGATATTGCCGGCTGCACCGTTGGTGTTGTTGGTTTGACGAAGGACTGTGAGTGCGTTGCCAGAAACGTTGGTAACTGCCATTGTTTCATAAGTGTTTGCAGTGTCTGTTAGAACAATCACGTAATTTCCATCCACAATACCGGCCGCCGACACGTTGGCACAGTTGACTGTGGTTGTTGCGGTGCTGGTAATGTTGGCAGTTGCTACAGTAGTTCCACCTGTGGTTGGACGACCAATAATCAACACGTTGTCGCCGGCTGTGATGCCACTTGATGTGCTCACCGAGAATGTGCGTTCTGCTGAGCTGTTTACGTTTGCAGTGATAAAGGTACTGGTAAGTGGTGTGACATTGCCTTGTGTTTGACTGATCAACAACGTGTAGTCATTGGCCACCCACTGTGCTGTTCCTGGGTTTTGCAATCTAACCGCGGTGTCAACGTTGGATGTGATCAAGTCGTCGCCGGCCAACAACGAAATATAACCGTTGGTATTGTAAACTATGTCTGCACCAATATCTTCGTAGAAGCTGGGAATGTTGTTTGTAGTTGAAACTGCTTCCCACTTGGTGTTTTGCAAACCATATTCAAAGTCAGCGTCAATCAGAGATTGTGGATTTGAAACACGGTCACGGCCAATGGCATCCATGCCAAAGTCCCAGGGTATGGTTCGTAGGTCACGGTCTTCAACGTAAATTGCCAGTTTGTCGCTGGATAATAACCCAGATGTATTGTAATTCAAAGTAATTGTGGTCACACCAGCGTAGGCTGCAGGGAATGTGGCTGTTACTCCAGCCGCCCAGGCAACTGATCCGCCCAGTGTGTTGTCGGCGAAGTTGTAGATCGCAGTATTGGTTGTGGTATCGTAGATAGCCAGTATGTCAGCCAGGTTGTATCGGTCGGGAACCTTTACAGTACCTAAACCAGCTGTGCCTGGTGAAAACGCATACTCGTATAATCTTTTTCTTGCCATCTTTAAACTCCAAAAATAATTTGACCTGCTGTCAAACGTGCTTGTGTATCTGTACCAAACTTTGCGTATGTGATTGCGCCAGTTGCTATTTTGCTTGTGATCACTGTGGAATCGCTTGGTGTACCTGTATATAGCGTATCTCCGAACATCAACGCAAAGAACGGTGTGTTGAGTGCGGGTGCTACTGCAAAACTTATGGTGGCTGCATTTATGCTAAAATCCACCCCAGGATTGAGTACCACACTGTTTAGTGATACCAGCATGGCAAACGCTGTAGGAGGAGAAAAACTAACCCCGCCCACAGTGATATTGAACAAGGTTGTTACCCCGTTGAATGTCAACGAATCCATTTTGCGATACTGTCCAATTTGCGGTGTGTTGCCTACATAACTCATGTTGTTTCCTTAAAGTTTGCCTATGACCACTTCTATAATGCCTGTGGTGCCGTCAAAATCTTCCAGTGCTTTGCCAAGTATTGATCCCATTACAGGTTGGTTACTGGCCTGTGCATAACCATTGCCCCCAGAAACCATCATGTCTCCTTTGCGTACTGTGCCAATTACTCGAGTTGGTACTCGACCGGCCAAGGCCACTATGGTGGCATATTCATGATCACTGCCAGAATTCATCACGTGGGCCGGATTGGTCGATACCACACCTGCCACACGAGCATCACTAGATACACTGGACAAGGTGACTTCATTTGAGCCACCAAAACTCAGCACTGTACCTGGCTCATACACAGCATCCGCAACATAAAATTCTGCCAAGTCAGCGTATTGTGCGCTGGTTGATTTGGCAAACACAGTGTTGAAATACACTGCGGCATTGCCAATGTTGCCAATGCCGTTACCGCCTGTGTTGGTAACTCCATTTGTGGCAATTGACCCACCAGTGATCAAGTTACCACCTGTGATGTTACCTATGGCACTTATAGTTGTGCTGCCGGTTATGGCGCCTGAACTGGAAATTGTGTTGGCTGAGATGTCGCCTGCATTGCTGGTAGTCACTGTCCAAGCACCAATAGCGGTACTATAAGTGTATATCACACCATTGACTGTTGCTGTTTGTCCGTTTACCGGAGATACTGGAAATGCCATTATGTTCGCCCCACTGCTATTTCAATTAGTTCTACATGATCATGTGCAAGATCTTGCAAGCTCTTGCCTACAACACACCCTAGTTCTGCTTTGGCTGGATCAAATTTTCCAGCTATACCTGAAGCTACGTTTACCAATCTGTCTCCTTTGGTCACAGGACCTTGTACCAAACAAGGCACACGACCAGCCAAGGCCACTGGTGTTCCATTGTCTTGCGAGCTGTTCATTAAGTAAGCAGGATTGGTTGATACCACACCTGCAATACGAGTATCATGATCAATGTCACTTACTGTGATTTCATTTTTGCCGCCAAATACCACAACAGTACCTGGCTTGTATACCTCATCTGCTTGATAGTTTTCTGCCAAGTCAGCGTAGTTTGCTGTGGTTGATACTCCACTAAATGTTGTGGCAAAAACTGTGTTGAATCTTGTGGTACTGTTACCAATGTTGCCCACACCGTTTGCGCCGGAATTCAGCAGGCTGTTAACACTAAATGCACCACCACTAAAAGTTATATTGGCGGCTGTTAGTGTTCCGCCTACTGATAAATTGCCATTGATAGCCAAAGCCGAGATACTTGTGGGGAAACTTTGATCAACCCATTGATTGGTTGTGCCATCGTTGATATACATGTACAACTTGTCTGTACCAGTGGCGTACCAGTGATCCCCTGCTACCCCATTGCTTGGCACCGAGGCCGAAGCAGTGTATTTGTAAACCCTGGCGCCACCAGATATCACGTTACCACCAGTGATGTTGCCAGTAGCACTCATACCCCCTGTACTAAACACCGCCACGTTGGCTGTGCCGCCTACACCAACTGTGACGTTACCGCCCGAACTGACCACACGCACATTACTTGTGCCATTTTGAATACTTGTGGCATCAATACCAGTCAGCTGACTGCCATTGCCCAGGATATATCCGCCTGTGATGTTGGCAGTTGTGGTAATTGCTGTGACCATGCTCAGGCCTGATATCACGTTACCGCTCAGACTCAATCCTACAGCATTCAAGTTGCCACCAACCACGTTGCCAGTTGCACTTAATGTTGTACCCTGCACCAATGATGTAATAATTGCGTTACCAGACAGCACGTTGGCTGCTGATGTGATATTGCCAGTGGCTGACATCAACCCTGCTGTGCGGATGTTGCCACCTGTCACATTGCCAGAAGCTGAAACACCAGAACTGCCAGCATTGATTACACCAGTGGTAATTATATTACCACCTGTGACGTTGGCTGTGGCTGAAATTTGTCCAGTTGCCAACACTGCGCCGCCTGTGATGATGTTGCCGCCAGTGACGTTGCCACTTAGCACAGCAGTGGTACCTGTGTGTGTTGTGGCGTTGACATTAGCGCCACCCAAGATGTTGCCGCCTGTAATGTTACCAGTAGCTGATATCAATCCGCCTGTGTTGATGTTGCCGCCTGTGACATTGCCTGAGGCCGATACCTGTGCAGCAGTGGTCAAATTGCCGCCAATAATGTTGCCTGATGCGCTGACAAATCCAGTTGTGGTTTGCCCAGTTGAGGAAAACACCACTACGTTGGCTACGTTGGCTATGTTAATAGTAGCGTTGGCATTGGCCGCAACAATTTTTATATTAGAACTGCCAAATTGAATACTTGTGGCATCAATACCAGTCAATGCTGCACCGTTGCCCAAGAAGTAACTGCCTGTGATATTACCTGCCGCAGTGATTTCAAGTCCACTAGATATGGTACCTGCGGCACTGATTGTGGTTCCTGCTGAAAGGGCTCCGCCGGCGACAATGTCAGTACCTGCGTTGATTGTGGTGTCTATACTTAGAGAATTGCCGTATATGGCTCCTGTGGCTGAAACAATACCGCCTGTTCTTACATTACCGCCTGTGACGTTGCCTGTGGCTGTGACAAACCCTGCTGTGAGCACATTGCCGCCAGTGACGTTGCCACTTGCACTCATTGCGCCAGTGATGCTTGCACCAGCACCTGCTGTGACTGATCCTGCAACGCTGAGTAATCCGCCTGCCAACAAGTTACCGCCAGCAATGTTTGCTGCGCTGGTAATATTACCTGTGGCACTCGCAATACCTGCTGTGGTTATGTTACCGCCCACAATGTTGCCTGCGGCGCTGATGCCTGTTGTGGCATTTACGTTGCCAGTTATGGCCAGGCCGACTGAGCTGGAAACTGTGGAGATTGTTGCGCCACCAACGTTGATAATGACGTTGCCGTTTAGAGCAGGGATTAGCAATCCACTGGTGCCATTTGTGACATTTGAAACTGTGGTAAGGATACCAGTCAACTGACTACCGTTGCCCTGGAAAAAATTTCCAGTAACGTTGCCTGTTGCACTTAGATTGGCCAAGACTAAATCTTGATATTGAAAACTAGGATCGCTAGTGTCAACTGTGGTAGTTGGTTGTGTTAGTAGGTTGCCAAATAATTTGTATCGGTTATCGGTGATGTCACGGAAATAACCTGTGTAGCGGTTTGCTACACCGTCGTAAAATTGAGATATCACACCAGTGTCATATGTGTCGCCTGGGTTGGCGTTGGCCAAAAAGATAAACGGATCAGTAACGTCCAAGCTATCAGTACCAGTTGTGGTAAATGTTCCATTAACTGTGAAGTCGCCAACGCAGGTGATGTTCTGTCCAATGGTAATGTTGCCGGCTACGCCTATACTGCCACCAACAACCAGAGCACCTGTGCTGATGTTTGCACTATTTGTAGTGTTAGTGATGGTAACTATACCGCTGGTGTTGATATTACCAGTAGCACCAATACCACCAACCACTTGTACTGCACCTGTTACATTGCTGGTTGAGTTTGCATTGCCACTCACTACCAGTCGAGCTGTGCCGGCCACTGTGGTCACTACACTGGTAGCGTTGGACCAATAAAAACCTGAGTTGTTGGCAGCTACAGAGTACACACTCGGTGCACCAACTGTGCCAGCGCCAAAGGCATTGGCTGTTAAATTAAGACTGTTGAGTGCGCCAGCACGATAGGTAACAGTGATGTTGTTTGTTCCAGATCCCGGAGGCGACTGAAACAGCAAAGAAACGTTTTCAGCTTCATAATCCGTAAACGGACGTTGCAGAGTCTGATCAATCATGACATCAAGGTCAGATGCGGATGCAACTGCCCGAGCCAGAGTAAATTGATACGCTACCGCATTGCCACTAAAGGTCTCAGTACTGGTATTCAGCAGTTGCGTTTGCGGATTTAAGCCAATGTAAGCCATTATGTGATTTCCATTATACTCATTACAGCATCAATGCTGGTTGCTGCACTACTTTGCACTTGCAGTTGATCACCTGTGACCAACACAATCTTTTGATCGCCGCCGCCAACTACCAAACTTGATCCTGCCGAAATAGGTGCGTTGACTGATAGTCTCGTGGTTTGGGCCGCGTTATCTAAAATAATCACGTTGGCAGCGATTGCGCTGGAAGTGACGTTGGTCAACGAAAGTCCAACCACAACTGCGGTAGTGCTCGAAGGAACTGTGTAGGTACCGACTGTGGTAGCTGTAGTTCCTACTAGTCTGCTGAGTTTTCTTGTAAAAGTATTTGCCATTTTTTATCCTAAAGCTATTGCTAGTGCTGTTGCGTCCGCTATGGTTGCTGCCAACTGTCCTGCAATATTTATGTTACCTGTAGCTGACACGTTTCCTGCGGTTATATTACCTGTAGTGGTGATGTTTGTGATCATATTTAGAGCACTAACCACGTTGCCACTCAGGCTCAATCCTGCGGCATTCACATTGCCACCGGTAATGTTGCCTGTGGCTGATACCAAACCAGTAGTACGTAAGTTACCACCTTGTACATTACCGCTTGCACTGACTGTTACACCTTGTACCAGCGTGGTTCCAATCACGTTGCCACCGGTTACATTGCCAACCATGCTTACAGTAGTACCAGTAAATAATGTAGCGTTGACGTTTGCGCCACCTAATATGTTACCACCTGTAATGTTGCCAGTTGCACTGACTTGGCCAGTTGTTCTTAAATTACCGCCTGTGATGTTACCAGTAGCACTTGCAGTACCACTTGTGGCTAGATTTCCACCTGTAATAGTTCCAGTTACACTTACTGTTGTACCTGTATGTGTTGTTGCATTGACATTGGCACCACCTAAAATGTTGCCACCAGTAATGTTGCCTGTTACACTTACTGTGGTACCTGTCAGTGTTGTTGCATTAACATTAGCACCACCCATGATGTTGCCACCGGTAATGTTGCCTGTGGCTGATATCAATCCTGCTGTGTTGATGTTGCCGCCAATCACGTTGCCTGTGGCAATGACCGAGGTTGATGATAACACATTACCTGCTGACACGTTGGCTGTGGCAGCTGTGATTATGTTACCTGTTACACTTGCACTTCCACTAACATTTAAATTACCACCATTGGCTGTGCTCACTGCACCACCAACTGTGAGTGCGTTGGCTGAATAATCATATACCAGACCAGCGTCAGTGCTAAAACTGCCTTCTTGGTTGAAAATTACTTGACTGTTTGATCCTGGTGCTGCAAGGTTACCAATTAGATTACCAATAAAGTTTGGTGCAGTGATATTGCCAGTTGCAGACATTACGCCTGCTGCACTGATGCCACCAAGACTGATTACATTACCACCAGTGATATTACCCGTAGCGACTACTGTACCGGTTGCACTAATCAAGCCTGCTGTGGTTATGTTGCCGCCTGCAATGTTGCCTGTGGCTGTGACCAGTCCACCGGACACCACGTTTCCACCAGTGACATTACCAACTGCGCTGGCATAGCCACTGGCAAACATGTTGTTGGTACTGACCAAGTTTGGTGTGTTGATGTTGCCACCGGTGATGTTACCGGTAGCACTCAATGATGTCAGTGTGCCAACTGAAGTAATATTGGTCTGAGCCGCAGTGGTCAGTGTACCAATAATGCTGGTACCTGACAAGTTGCCACTGGTGATGTTTCCAGTGACTGCCAAGGCGGTCAAGGTACCAACTGAAGTAATATTGGTTTGCGCGGCTGTGATCAAGGTACCCGAAATGCTAGTGCCATTCAAATTGCCACCAGTAACATTACCTGTTACACTTAGATTGGCACCAGTGGTAACATTGCCCGCGCCTTTTGGTGACAACGCAATATCAACATTGGCATTGAGCAGACTCTTTACAGTAATGGTTGCTGCTGTGTCGTTGGCTGATTGAATGGTGATATAGTTGTTGCCATATCCTTCAATCTTGAGTCCTGTATTGATACCTTCAGTTACACTACCTGAACGCTGGAATAATACATTTCCGTTGCCTTGACTGGTAAATGTTAATCCTGCTGTGGCTGCGCCATTGGCTTGAATTACTGGATTAGTAGTGTCCCCAGTCATTTCTATTCTGGTAGTGTTGTTTGTTCCAACAAACACATTCAACCCAGCATTGACATTGGAACCAACTATATTGCCTGCGGCAGTTACTAAACCTGCTGTGACAATGTTACCACCTGTGACATTACCACTCAAAACAGCAGTGGTACCTGTATGTGTTGTGGCATTGACGTTAGCTCCGCCAAGTATGTTACCACCAGTGATGTTGCCTGTGGCTGAGATCAATCCCGCTGTGGTAATGTTGCCGCCTGTGATGTTACCTGTTACAGGCAATCCAGATATTACATTGCCACTTAGGCTTATTGAACCTGCATTGACATTGGCACCAACTACATTGCCTGTGGTACTAAATTGTCCTGTACCAATGATGTTACCAGTTGAAATGTTTACTGTGGCACTGACATTAGATGCTTCTAGTGTACCAACCACAAACGAACCGTATTGACTTACAGATACAATTTCATTGGCAATTCCCACGTTGGCTGCAGCAAACAACTTGCCTGTTGTGTCGTCCCATCCAATAAATGCTTGTTTCTCTTGAGCCGCGTCAAAGTAGAACATGTCAATACCACGACTCTTGCCATCGTCGGCCACAAGAGGTGTATCGTTAGGGCCACGACCCATGGAGATAATTGGATCTTGTACTGCCAAAGTTGTGACATTCATGTAGGTCACATTGCCGTTGACAGTGAGACTGCCGTTAATTACTGCATTGCCAGTGGCACTCAAATTTGCAGTTTGTAGTGTACCTGATGTGGTCAAATTACCACCACTGACATTGCCTTGTACTGTGAGCAATCCTGTGGTGATCAAGTTACCACCAGTAATATTGCCAGTTGCTGAAATTAATCCGCCTGTGTTGATGTTGGCACCACTAATGTTGCCTGTTGCAAATATCAATCCTGCGGTGCCAATATTACCACTAGCGTAGACATTAGCTGTGGCAAATACCAATCCTGAGCTAATTAAATTGCCAGTAAGAACGTTGCCAGTAGCTGACACATTGCCTGTGGCCAACACATTGCCTGCGGCACTGAGGCTGCCAGCGGTGTTAAAATTACCACCAACTACGTTGCCAGTGGCTTGTACTTGCCCAAGCGTTGCAAAATTACCACCATTCACATTGCCTGTGGCCACAACTGCACCGCTGGTAACAAAGTTGCCTCCTATGATGTTACCAGCTACACTGGCTATGCCGCCTGTCACAAGGTTGCCTGCAACTACATTGCCAGTTACACTTTCAATTCCCGACACAAACACACCAGTGTTGGCATAAACAACCACGTTTGATGTTCCGCCAATTGAGATATTAGCATTACCACCACTGATGCCAATGTTGGCTTCACTTGTACCATTTACAATTCTTGTAGGCGTACCTGCTGCTATACCAGATAGCAAAGCACCGTTACCTAAAATATACTGCCCTGTGACGTTACCTGCCGCCGACACCTGTCCAAGTGTGACTAGATTGCCGCCAGTAATATTAGCAGTGGCAGTCATACCTGCTGCGGTTACAGCTCCAATTGCACTGATTGCGGCCGCACTCACAATGTTGCCGCCAATCACGTTGCCGGTGGCACTTACAACACCAAGTGCAGATACTGCCCCGGCTGTGGTCACGTTACCGCCAACCACATTACCTGTGGCTGTGAGTGAAGTCAGTGTACCAACTGCGGTAATATTTGTTTGACTTGCTGTGGCCAATGTACCGGTAATGTTGGTACCTGACAAATTGCCACCTGTGATATTGCCACCTGCACTTATCAAACCTGCTGTGGTTATGTTACCACCTGTAACGTTGGCAGTTGCACTGAGTGTTGTGGCAGAAACCACGTTGGCACCAGTGATATTGCCACCAGATCCAGTGGTGACAATATTGCCACCAGTGATGTTGCCAGTTGCACTTACTTGACCAGCAGTGACAATGTTACCGCCTGTAACGTTACCAGTTGCTACAACTTGAGCGCCTGTATTAAGATTGCCACCTGTGATGTTGCCTGTGGCACTTGCTGTACCAGCTGTGGCTATGTTGCCACCTGTGATAGTTCCTGTTACTGATACAGTTGTACCTGTGTGTGTTGTGGCATTGACGTTGGCGCCACCTAGGATGTTACCGCCAGTTATATTTCCAACTGCGCTGAAAGCGCCCGAAGCTGTGACTATGCCTGTGCCGTTTGGTGACAGTGCAATATTACCGTTGGCGCCAGTAATGATACTCAATGCACCTGTGTCAACGATGTTGCCAGTGACGTTTAGATTGCCGCCACTCACGTTGCCAATTGCACTTACAAAGCCACCTGTGTTGATGTTGCCACCGGTGACAGTTCCGGTCACTGATACAGTAGCACCTGTATGTGTTGTGGCGTTGACGTTGGCTCCGCCGAGTATGTTGCCACCCGTGATGTTGCCTGTAGCTGAGATCAATCCAGTTACAAACTGCCCAGTTGTGGCAAACACTGCCACGTTTGCAGTTCCACCAACTCCGACTGAGACGTTGCCACCTGAGCTGACAACATTTACGTTTGATGTTCCACTAACAATCTGTGTTGGTGTTCCTGCTGCGATGCCACTTAACAGCGCACCGTTACCTAAAATGTATCCGCCTGTGATATTGGCAGTGGTTGTGATATTTGCGGCTGAGACCAATGCACTTACAACGTTTCCACTCAGGCTCAGGCCTGTGGCATTCAAGTTGCCGCCGCCAATGTTGCCAGTAACAGCTAGTGTGCCTAATGTACCAACACTTGTAATGTTGGTTTGTGCGGCTGTAGTCAGTGTACCAATAATACTAGTACCTGACAGGTTGCCGCCTGTGATGTTGCCCACTGCTGTGATCAATCCTGATGCAACCAAATTAGCGCCGTTGACATTGGCCAGAGTGTTTATGTTGCCAGTTGCAACCACAGCACCAACTGTGTTTATGTTGCCGCCACTTACGTTGCCTCCAGCACTAACAATACCAGTTGTAATAAAGTTTGCGGCTTGAGCATTGCCTGTCACTGTGAGTAAGTTTGGTCCTGCTGTGTCAAATGTTAGGCCAGCTGTGGCGCCGGCGTTGCCTTGATTGTTGAACAACACCTGTGTGTTGGATCCAGGAACAACCAAGTTACCTGTAATGTTGCCGGCAAAGTTACCAACAAAGTAACCGGCTGTGATAATGTTGCCTGCGGCGCTGACCACGCCTCCAGTTGTCAAGTTACCACCGGCTACATTGCCTGTGGCTGTCATTGTAGCTGGAGCAAATGCACCGCTTACACTTAGATTACCACCTGAGATGTTGGCTGTGGTTGTGATGTTACCAGTTGCGGTAATCTGTCCACCTGTGGCAATGTTACCACCTGTGATGTTACCAGTTGCAGTGATCTGTCCGCCTGTTACAAGGTTTCCGCCAATTACGTTGCCAATTGCACTAAGGTTACCAGATGCACTTACTGTACCGCCAGTTACTAAATTACCACCAGTAACGTTACCAGTCGCAACAATCAATCCACTTGTAAAGACGTTACCGCCTGTAATCGTAGCAGTTGCGCTGATCAATCCGCTTGTGGTTAAGTTACCACCAGCAACATTCCCGGCAACACTTATGGTATTGCCATACGTGATTTCCTTGCTGGTGGCATTGTAGAACATGACCTGGGCCGTGTTGGCCACATCATTTCTAACCGGAGCCACTGTAAACGTGTTGGCTGTGGTTTGATCTAAGTTGGCAGCTGTGGCATTTATAATGATTGAGTTATTGCCTTGGCTAGTGTAACCAGCGCCAAAACCAACAGCCACAGAATACACACCTTGACTAGTAACTCCAGCAGTTCTACCAACTGCTACTGCGCCGATACCTTGTGTTGCGTTACCGGCACCTTGACCAATAGCTACTGCATAATCTCCTTGAGCAGTCCCGCCAGCACTTTTGCCAATGGCTACCGCTAGATCTCCTTGTGCATTCTCGCCAGCATTTTGACCAAATGTCACACTATCGCCAGCAGTATCTTTTATCACTGCACCGTTTGTGAGTGTGATTACTCCAGTGGTAACGTTACCACCAGTGATGTTGCCAGTTGCTGAAATTACACCAGTAACATATTCACCAGTTGTGGCATACACTGCCACGTTGGCTGTGCCGCCAACACCAACTGCAACATTACCGCCTGAACTCACAACAGTTACATTTGAGTTACCAGAATTAATATTTGCCACACTGGTAATAACACCAGTTAGCAATGCACCATTACCAAGAATATAATTACCAGTGATGTTGCCAGTGGCTGATATCAGGCCACCTGTTAGTAAATTTCCACCAGTGACATTGCCTGCTGTGACTGTGCCTGTGGTTGATATTGTGTTTGAACCAAATGCAGCCAAGAATGTGGCCACTTCAGCATTGCCATAACTGGCAGCAATACCTGTGAGTAGTGAGCCGTTACCAACGAAATAGCCCGCAGTCACGTTGCCAGTAGTAACCACTGGGTTTGTTCCCAGTGCAGCCAAGTTGGCCACCACGTTGGCGTTGCCGTATGTTGCCGGTAGTCCAGTTAGTTGACTACCATTACCTAAAATATAATTGCCACTGATGTTGGCTGTTGTTGTTATGTTACCTGTGCCGCTGATGACGTTTGCGCCCAGTGCTGCCAGTAATGTTGTGACATTTGAATCAGCATAGCCAGCTGGCAATCCTGTCAACTGACTACCATTACCAATCAAGTAGTTTGCTGTCACGTTGCCAACAACACTCATTCCAGTTGAGGCAAAAGTATAAACGTTTGTTACGCCACCAATATTACCAACCACATTGCCGTTGGCCACGGGGATATTAAATTGTGTTGTGCCGTTTATCAACTGGCTTGCGGCACCAACGTTGCCGCTGGCAACAACACCTGTAAGTCCAGAACCGTTACCACTAAAGATACCGTTGATCACACTGATATTGCCTATAGCAGTTATTGATCCAGTTGAAGTTAAATTACCAACGTTGCCGTTATAAGTTGGCAAGTATGCGGCCACATTTGAGTTGCCATAAGTTGCTGGCAAGCCTGTCAGTTGTGAACCATTGCCCAGGAAATATGAACCTGTGATGTTGCCTGACGCACTCACTGTGGTGGCTGTGATTGCTGTGTTGCCTGACGCTCCGGCCAATACAGTTTGACCGCCGGCTGGGTTTGTCATTACAATTGCAGTGGCGTTGGCGCTGATGGTGGCATTGCCTAAATAAATTGTGCTGTTACTAAGATACAGGTCTTTGAATCGTTGTGACGTAGTGCCCAGATCATAGGTTATGTTGGCCGCAGGCACAATGTTAGCGGCCACAGTGATGTTGTTGGATGCTATCACTGCCACGTTGGCAGAGCCAGCAACACCAATGGTTACATTACCACCACTGGTACCAATAGTGACATTTGACGTTCCGTTATTGATGTTGGACGATGTGGTTGATACTCCGGTCAACAGCGCACCGTTACCAAGAATATAGGTACCTTGTACATTGCCTACTGCTGTGACGTTACCTACTCCAACAATGTCGCTACTAGGCAGTGATAAATTATCGCCAGCAGCCAATTCTTGTATCTGGCCCGAGCCTGAATTAATAATTAACGGAATTCTATTTGCCATTATTTTTTTCCAATATCTGTATTTATGTAGTAAACACGGTTATGTTTCCACTGCTTCTAGTGCCCACAAGAAAACTATTGTTGCTGGCCAGGGCCACAGTGACTGGTGTGGTTCGTGTGCCTACTACCAATGTACGGGTGAACACAGTGTTGCCAATGAAAATATTGCCTGTGGCTTGAAGATTGCCGCCTGTGACATTGCCTACCGCAGTCAAACCAGTGGTTGTTACCACAACCACATTGCTCACGGCGCCAATGGAAATATTAGCATTGCCGCCTGAAGACCCAATGGTTATGTTGCTGGTTCCGTTGAAGATAGTGTTGGTGTTGGTCTGGATGCCTGTCAGCAGTGATCCATCACCTAGATAATAATTGCCCGCTGACACTGAAACGTTGCCGGTGACGGATACTCCATTGGCCAAAAATCTAGCCACATTGGCAGTACCATTTACACTGATTGTAACCGGACCGTTGATGTCAGCAATTCGTACATTGCTGTTGGCATTGAGAATTTGACTACCGGCACTGACTGTGATTCCTGTTAGTCCTGCGCCATTGCCCTGAAAGTAAGCCGCATGTACTGTGTCGTATCTGTAGTTACTTGCGCCAAGATCAAACACTGCATCTGTAGAAGGGCGCACACTACTGTTGGTTACAACATTGCCAATTCCGTTGCCCTGCAGGATCAAATTACCATTTGTACCATTGATTGATATGGTATTATTGGCAATCACAACGTTGCTGTCAACAGGACCCGCGGCGTAAACTTCCGTAAAATTGTCATTTACGGCTTCAAATGCGGTGCGTAGTGCTTCTCCAGTGCCATCGTTGGCCACAGTGCCAACGTTGATGATCTGTTGTGTCATAGGTAATCCGTTCCTCTGGAGTATTTACCAAAAGAACAGGATTACGCTTTAGCCGATTCGAGTGTAGGTGAGATAGGATCCGGACGGCACTACCACGTTTGCTGCACTGGTTTGTGCTTGTACCGCTACGTTTGCATTGCCTGCACTGTAGATTATGCCAGTGATTCTCACAGTTCTAGCTGTGGTTCCTGTCATGACCTGTGTGGTTCCTGTGCTGGCCGAAGTAGTAGATGTTGCCATGGCAAAACCTGCCACAGCAGTGGTCTGCGATTCTACTGTGTAACTACAGGTTCCTGCGTCAAAATAAGTGCTGAATGCTGTGGTTGTTCCTGCTGAAGGCACTACTGGCATGTAGGCTTCAAACTTGTAGCTGGACCCTGCCAGCGCAAAGAATCCCAGAGAACCAACGTTGGCCATACTAGCAGAACTTATGTTGGCTGCTACACTTTGCCACACAACGTTTTCCACACCAATGCCTGTGCCAAACATGTTGCCAGTGACATTGGCATTGCCTAGAATAGCTGTGGCTGCCAGTACCGAGCCTGTGGCACTGACATTACCTTGTGTTTCTAGTCCGCCTCCCGCATAGACATTTCCTGTGGCTGAAATAAATGAATCACTGTTGATATTTCCCCCACGAATGTTACCCGTGGCTGAGATGCCGCTGGCACTACCACTAATCACTCCCACACTAATAATGTTGCCGCCAGTGATGTTGCCAGTGATCGTGGCATATCCCGAGGCTACTAAATTGGCCCCAGACACCAAGTTACCAGTAGCAGTTACCCTGCCGCCAGTGATTATGTTTCCGCCTGTGATGTTACCAATTACTTCTTCTGTGCCTGAAATATAACTGTTTCCAGTCACAGCAAATGTGTGTAGCGGAGCCACGTTAGCTATACCAACGTTGCCAGTAGCGCCCAACACAGCAATTCTAGTGGTTGCATTGGTTTGTAACAAGATGTTGGCATTACCGTTGGCATCGCTGTAGACTGCTCGTAGTGCAGCAGTTGTTCTTGCGCCAAGTCCTGTGGCATCAGCAGTGACCCATTCCACAGAACCAATGTTTGCGCCCAGTGTTGTGACTGCTGTATTGGCATCTGTGAATCTAATGACTTGAGCAGTTGTTGCTCCAGATGTGTATGAAAGAACAATGTTACCGGTTGTGACGTTTACATTACCCCCGGTGACATTGCCAGTGGCACTCACTAGTCCTGCTGTGAGCACATTGCCCCCAATGATATTACCAGTCACGCTGTAAGCACCAGTTAGATTGAGTCCAGTTTGAGTGAATACTGCCACGTTGCTAACACCACCCACAGTGATGTTGGCGTTTCCACTGGCAGTTTGAATTTCAATCGATGTAGTGCCGTTGAATAACTTGTCACCCGAAATGTTACCGGTCAAACTGGCATTGCCTGAAACGCTTAGGTCGCCAGTGATAATAACGTTGGCTACTCCTGTGGTATTTTGAAATGTCACAGTGTTGGCCGCACCAATACTTTCAATAATGAGATTGCCAGCAACACGCTTGTAGATAGCCATTTAGAGTTCCTTTGTGTTATTTATACGGTTTTGAAAGTCTGCGACGGGCATGTGTGCCATGTTGGCTATGGACCGAAGATCTGACAAATCTGCTGTGGTGTCACCGACCACACGAAAAAAACTTGCTTTGGGAAAGTCCTTGGCTATTTGCTTGATTTGTCGCACCCAGTTGCCTGTAAATGTAGGATTAGCCGAACTCTTTTTGTAAAATTCTGTGTCAGCATAGATGTTGTTGAATCTACCGGTGCGATTTGGTCCCATGTCAAACCCTATCAAATAGATTGCTCTTGCGCCATCCAGTGCCGCTTGCCCCACTGCTGCCGGCCCAGAACTGTAGCCAAAATACTGTTGACTTATACGCATTGATCCAGAATTTGGCAGGGGCTTGCGAGTATAATGAGTATGGGTTTGGCCGTAGCCCTCGTGCTGAATGCGTTCGCTTATGGGTAAATCTGTGCTGATCAACACATCAGGCTCAAACTCTCGATAGATAGCATTACAGCCGTACACACGCCCAAGCGTTTTTAGCAAGTTTAAATCAATTTGTTGTCGGCTTATGCCGTTACCAAGTACAAAAGCTGGGCCCATAAAAAATCCTCCCAGTATGTAGCTGGGAGGACGCGGTCACTTGATAAATTAAGAAGTAACGTTCTGTATCAATGCCACGTTGATAGTGGTTTGTGCAGTACCTGACTTGATAACTGTGCCTTCGTCTGTGAAGAAGTTGGCCACTTGACGTGTGTCAGCAACAACTTCAGCAGCAGTGAATCCATTTCCGCCTTCAAAGCCCAACAAGAATTTGTTGGACAACTTGGAAATAAACACTTCAGATGAAGTGTCATCAATGTAGCTTATGCTCATCAATCCCACTGTTGGTGTTGCAGAATTTGTCAAAACACACACACCTACAGAATTAGCAGTGCCCGAACCTGCTCCACCAACTGAACTGGCAGTGAACACAGTGCCTACACCAAAGTTACCGGGTGCGCCAGCAGCTGTCCAATCAGTAGTGCCCACAGACACAATTTGATAGGCCTGGCCAACAACAAAACTTCCGTCGTTGACTCCGGTTACATCACCCACTAGGTATTTGCGAGAACCTTTTTGACGGATGATATAGCCTTGTGCCACACCAATTCCCGAGCCCGAAGGGTTGGCAATGTTCACAGTGACATCAACACGTGGATTGGTTGCAGAAGGGGTATCTGTAGGACCTGCGCCGCCAACAACACCAAGATATTGAGTGCCGTTTAGAGTTTGAACCGGGCTGTTGAAAACCGGGTTTGTTAAACTATTGAAGTTAGGAAAGCCAAGGTCAACCGAGACGGCTGCGCCGCCGTTGCCTGATCCAGTTGATGATTTTTGTATTTTTAGAGGACGACCCATTTTGTTTTCTCCTTAAAGAAGTCCGATGCGAGTTCTAGTCGCTACGCGGTGGGTTAAATCGCCGCATAAAACACCCTATTGTGTTGACAAGTATTTAGCGAAAATGTAAAATAGTACTCGCCTGGAGCGTAAATATCCTTATGAATACTAATGAACTAATTGAAGCTGGTAACCAGCACAGAGCCGACGGCAACCCCGAACAAGCATTACAATGTTATGCCATGGCATTTGTACAAGATCCTGATTCGGCTGCGGCATTCAACAACTATGGCAATGTCATGCGTGAATGTGGACACCCAAAACGAGCTATACCGTTTCTTCAATATGCCACACTGTTGGAACCAAACAATGTGACTGCACAGTTTAATTTGGCCGTGAGTTATTTGTTGAGTGGTGACTACCAGCGTGGTTGGCCTGCTTATGAATCTCGATGGAACTATGAACATCTTGTTGGATCAGAGCCTAAATTTAGTCAACCACGCTGGCGTGGCGAAGATCTCCGAGACAAGACTATTCTAGTAGTTGGCGAGCAAGGCCACGGTGACTGTGTTCAGTTTGTGCGATTTGTTTACAATCTACACCTGATGGGTGCCCGGGTCAAACTGCAAGTCACAGACGGACTGATTCCATTGTTAAACACCAGTGACATTATACAGCAAGTTGCAGGATATAGCACCGACATGGGTGAATTTGATTACTGGGTTCCTATCATGAGCATTCCAGGCATACTTGGTGTCACGCTAGATAACTTGCCCAAGATACAAAGTTACATGAACGCTAACCCTGAGTTGATGAAACAGTGGCAAGATCGACTGGGACACAAATACAAAATGCGTGTGGGAATTTCCTGGAGTGGTCGAAGAGATGCCTGGCTCAATCAACACAAAGGTGTGCCGTTTGATCAGGTGCTGTCCATGATCCAGAGCCATCCTGAATATGAATGGGTTAGTTTACAAGTGGATGCCACCCCCGACGAAGAGCAAGCACTAGCCGACGCTGGACTTAGACTTTGGCCAGGGTCAATCAGCAGTTTTGCCGACACAGCTGCCTTGATGATGCATCTAGATGTCATTGTTAGTGTGGATACTGCTATCACTCACTTGGCCGGTGCCCTGGGCCGCCCTGTATGGGTCATGCTCAATGCTTTTGCCACAGACTGGCGCTGGTTACTGGATAGAGATTCTAGCCCTTGGTATTCTAGTGCTAGATTGTTTAGACAACCCACAAGAGGAGATTGGGCTAGTGTTACTGAAAAAATTGTAAAATATCTAGCCTGGTACAAAATATAGCCAACAAAAAACCTGCCGAAGCAGGTTTCTTGCCTTCCCATCCCTGGGTAATTCTCTGATTAGGAGAATGAAAGATTAGACACAGCGATCTCGCCAACATAGTCACCAGCATTGCCGAAGCTTGATGCAGTGTTTGTCAACTCGATGTAACCATAACGTGTCATGAATGACACGACTGGTTCGAATGTGCTTGGATCCAACACAACGCCTGAAGACATCAAAGGAATGTATGGGCAGTAGAATGCTGGAGCGTCTGCTTCTGAAGAACCTTTGTAGCCGACCAACACTGGGGTTGTGTCACTTGCATAAGAGTCAACGAACACACGCATAGCGCCGTTCAATGTACCAACAAACTTGGTGTTTGTAGGTGCTTCAAATGTACCTTCTGTAGTACGTGCAAATGCGCTGGTTGTAGCACTTTGCAATACTGTCAAGGCAGCTGAAGAAACAACAGCGTAGTTACCAGCGCCACGACGTGTGCGTTGGGCGATCAAGTTAGCAACACGGTTGATCAAAACAGCCAATGCGGCGTGTTCGTCACCAACGAATGTAGCAGTACCTGAAACGGTAGCTTGGTTGTATGTGAACTCAGTTGCAGCCAATGAACGTAGACTCAAAAGAATCTCTTGGTCAATTTCAGCTGTAATTTCTTGAGCAAGTGCGGCCATGATTTCTGCTTCAACGTCAATACCATGCATGGCTTGTGCGTCTTGTGCAGATTCAAATGTCCAACGTGCTTGCAACTTGCGTGTGCGAGCTTCAACAGCTTGCTTCAAGATTTGCACAGAAATTTGCTTACCGCCAGTACCTTCCATAGTAGCTGTAGCACCGCCTGTGTAGTTGGTAGCAGTAGCAGTACCTTGAGGAACTGTAGAGTATGCTGTGGCAATTGTGAATGGTGACAATGCTTCTTGACCAGCTGTTACAGAAGTAGCGGCTGCAGAAGTGTCTGTCAAACTCTGTGCATAACGTACACGTAGAGTGTGGATTTGACCCACTGGACCGGTCATTGGTTGTACACCAACCAACTCGTTAGCAATAACGGTTGGCATAACACGGCGAATAACTGGAAGAATCACACGGTTTAATGTTGCGATGTTGCCAGCGGCTGTTGAACCTGCGGAAGCGTTTTCCTTCAAGTACTTGCGAGTGTTTTCTAAGATAACACCCATGCTGTTGCGCTTTGAGCCGTTCAAACCTTCGAGCAATGCTTCTTTGGTCTCGCCCCAGCGGCTTTCTAATAGTTCTTGTGACATTTAAGTCTCC
>Ga0049080_10000027_pt1 | contig 40993 bp, 59 predicted proteins | sample GreLakmeER15MSRF_FD_66716 | JGI IMG/M metagenome (GOLD analysis project Ga0049080, IMG submission 66716) | Freshwater lentic microbial communities from great Laurentian Lakes, MI, USA - Great Lakes metaG ER15MSRF | ecosystem: Environmental > Aquatic > Freshwater > Lake | place: Great Lakes... | reverse complement strand
TTTTCCGACGCCATAGCTAAATATTTCATGCCATATTGTATATTGGTTCGACAATCATATAGCCCATGAGGCGACCCTCGATAGCCGATATCTCTGGCCGTAGCGTATTTGATTTGCATAAGCCCGATAGCACCAGAATATGATGTGACAGAACATCTTCCGGCTGATTCCTGAGCTATTACTGCGAGGGCCAGATCGACTGAAACATTATGGTTTTGAGATTGCTCGACAATGATCTTATGAAGATCGGTGCCGCGCCTTAGATTGGCGTGACCAACTTGTGTCTGTGCATACGCGCTGGTGACAGTAAACAATACCACAATTAACGCAATTACGCATACTATGATAATTCGCATATCATTGCATCCTTGTTGTTTCGGGGTGGACGGTTATTCTGTTTCTAGGAAACCGGCCGAAACCCAATGAGATTACGCCGCTAGGCGATATTCCTCAAATGAGACATTATCGTTGGCTCTTACGAGTGCTTCTTTAACTATCCGGCTTCCGCGTTGCCGATTCTCCACTACCTTTTAGCACCAGTCGATCCTATTTCACTCCCATTGGTGGAAGTGTCGGGTACTGCCCCCGAGTCCTGAATACCTATGAATAGCTTCATCGAATATCTTTATTTAGTATAGACTAATTGACATTCATTAGCAAGCTTTTTATGCATGATAGTCGTTTATAATTCGTTTGACATCATCAACATAGTCATCGCGTTTGGCTTCAAATACTTGAGCCATTGGCGTTTCATCGCATCCAATGATGACGACAATATTTTTACAGGGCAGTTGTGTTCTCTCTTCGAACATCATGCTATAGGCCGTGCATTGTAAAAAATAATCCGTGATATATTTACGCTGCTTCTCGCGAGAAGAAGTCTTGAAGTCTATGATGGCGCGTTCGCCTTTCCATATACCAATTAGATCGCATCGCCCAGCAACACGAAGAGTATCGGAATACATGGGAGCTTCAGATGCATTGATGATTTCCAGATTCTTGTCTATAACCTGTTTCATCTGCGAGAACATAGCCATGGTAGTTGGCATTTCATTGAGCGGCATCTTCTCAGTCATGAGATACAATTCCAAATGTTCATGAATGTTCGTGCCGCGGCGTGCTGCGGTATTGGCAATTCGATCAGCCTTCTCATGACCAATACGATCACGCCACTTTTGTAGACCCTTCTGTTTGTCGGGCTGCTTACCAAGTATCGTCGTAATAGAGGGATATGATCCTCGGGGAGTTTCATATAGTCTTCCCGAGGGTGTAGAAGTTGCTGTCAGTTCCTCAAATGATATAATCTCATGTGTAAATTTCATAAATCTATGTTCATCCTGTCTTTAGTAATAATATAGTCTTTCACTAATGCACTTCGGACGATATCGTCGTGAGTGAATTCAATATGATCAAAGCTATTCATGGCCTTGATAATTTGCATGAACTTCCGAAAGCCCAGCTTGTCCTCTGACTTGATCAGATCGGTCTGCGTGAAGTCTGCACATATGATTACGCGGCAGCCTTCACCAATTCTGGTCATGATGGTATTCAATTCATGCCCGCTACAATTCTGGGCTTCATCGATGATAATTATATTGTCGCGAAACGTAATGCCTCGAAGAAACGATGTGGTGCTGAATTCAATATAATGATTTTTCTTGAAATAATCGTATGCCGTAGCATGGCCTGTTAGCTCACTGCATAGCCCATCATACGGAGCTTCATATACCGCAATCTTCTCCTCGACATTACCGGGTAGAAACCCCATGTCGCGAGAGGGTACGACACTTCGAAGAATTACGATTGGTTTTGGTGATGTTCCCATGATGACTGAATTTAAGGCCAAATACAAAGCAAGAAATGTCTTGCCTGTTCCTGCCGAACCATGTAGAAGAATGTTTCTATCGTTTGCGAATGATTCGAATGTTCGCGATTGATTATCTGTGATGGGTACTATTCGCTTCAATGTCACTTTAGCAAGCTGATTTCTAGCCTCGACGTTGTATTGTGTCTTTTTTATTCTTTTCTGTAACTTCTTTTCCCGTCGTGTAAGATATGTGGCACTAGAATCGGCGTATTGAAGTGAATTAGTGTACATCGCTTCTCCTACTAAAGTATATTCATCGTACTCCGTCTATTTGTTTTCTTAATATTTCTCAAAATATCCCTAAAGCCTTCGTCGGGCTTTCGTTGCCCGGCTACGCCACTCACGATGCGCGGAGCAGATAGAACATGAGTTTTATTTGGGTTACGTTTGAGAAACTGTTCCAGAGCAGAGTAAGTCATGCTAACTTCTTCTAGATGTTCAGTGTCATTATCTTTAATCGTATATGTGGGCATACAATCTCCTAGAACATGATTTATTTAGTATTTGCTGATTGTAGAATCAATTCGACTGTATTATATAGTGTGGTCATATATTAGTTCCATGTACTTGAGGAATATTTCTGAAGTAGTTTAGCATGTTCTTTCGACATTGTAAAGAGTTCTGTCATATCAGACTGATCAATAGGAATTGCAATCATATTTCGGCCGTCTCTAGAGGTATATGAATAGTATTGCATCTTCTTAGGATCGATTTCATATATCTTACCCTCACTGTAATGAGGAGTCTTATGATTAGGAACAGATACGAAAATGAGCCTTTCTACAGTCAAGCACTTTTTGAGTTGATTGGGCTTGAATGTGAATGCATTCTTATAGACATATGGCACTTGGGTCTTGACTTCTGTGGTCAGGCCATCAACCATCATATCCTTTTTCGAATCATAGGGATCGATGGCCATTTCAATTTTATACCCGTTTGCCGAACAGAAATTGGAGAATATAGTTTCGCCAATCTGACCCATTCGAGTCTTGTTGTCAACATCACTCATATTTCAATCCTCTGATTGATATCATGTAGAATCAATTCGACTTTACTGTATAGTGCAGCAAGTGTATCGTTGTTGTCAATCACAATATCGAAGTCCGTATTGGCCCAAGCCCATTCTGAATTATGAACATTGGGGTAATGCACATGCATAGAATCGGTACCAACAATATGATCCTTTGCACATTGCCACCATACAGGGTCCTCACCTTTTCGGACATGCCATATCTGGCCATTGTGGCGTCTAATCATTTCAACTTCATTAGGGAATCTGATGTCCGAAATAACGACATTTTTAGACTGCATGATTTTTCGCTCGGCTGCAATCACCCACGTTTCTGAATGAAAGTTATTTCTAAATAGCTCGGTTCCTAATATCTGTAGGGCCGCGCGCGGTGAAAAATCTGGGCGCCCTAATCGTTCCGCCCAGAAGGAATCGACCTCCTCGCGCCGCGCACGATGGTCTCGCGTTATTCCTTCTAGCATATCTCGGTCCCATCCAAATATGATAGCGGCTGCGTCTTTAAGCGCAGCCGCCATCGATACTCTAACGAATCCTCTACTGTCGCAGATATATTGAGCTATTGTATCTTTACCAGATCCAATAGCGCCGCAGATACCGACGATCATACGCGATCAGTCCTATAACATCCGACAAAGTTTTGCTTAATTGTGAATTGTCGCTGAACAGCATAATACTGTGTGCCCGATTCATCGGAACTCTTCTTCTGAATTAGCTCAATTGCGCCATTCATATATTGCTCCAATGCATATTCGGCTAGCGCATCGACAGTGGCCCAATTGGGGTTATCTCTGCTTTTTGTTCTATCGAGCGCAAGATTGCCGACATGATATCGAAACATATTTGTTTCCTTATCGACCTGCGAATATTTGACGCGCCCGATAGAAACTTGTCGTATTCCCGCGTTTACGAATTTCTTAAACGCCAAAAGTTTATTATTAGTGTACTTAGTAGTCATTGTGTTATCCTGTGGTTTGATTGATATTAAAATAGTTAGTAGTATTGTACTGTTAGTTCATCGGGGTACTATCTTTCTCGCCTCGCAACGCCTCCCGCAGTCGCTCGATCTTGTCGTCAGGGGTACATGGCGCGGCGGTTCCATGCGGCGATGGCTTCGGCTTCGGTCGAGTAACGAGAGTCGCCGTCGCCCGCGCAACCTAGCTCGCCATCGCAATAGACTTCGTACCCGCCGATCTCGTCGCGATAGGTGGCAACGCGAGAGCCGCAAAACGGACACGGCTTCAGTGCTTCATCGCTCATGTGTTCTCCTTGGTGGGGTCGCTCATGGCTACCAACGGGTCGGGGTTTCGATGATTTCGGCAATATCGGCGGCGGGCACATAGGTCTTGCAATCGTACTCATCGGTGACGACGGCAAACGCTCCTTCAGCCTTCAGTCTCTTGGTGTAGCCGCCGCCTGGGCGCCCTTCGTGCTTGAACTCCCGAGCGGTCCCATCCTTCATTTTCATCGTGATATTGCTCATGTGTTCTCCAGTGCTGCGCGTGCGCGTTGAGTGGCGACTGCCCCGGCTGGCACGACATATCCATCGCCGTGTACGCCTTCCAGCAATCCTTCCAGCGCAGCCCGCAGGCTCTTGATCTTCTCTTCAGCCTCCCAGCGTGCAGTCAACTGATCCCGCAGCGCCTCTATCCCTGCATCGCGCTCTGCCCGCAGCCGCTCGATCTCGTCGGCGGCGCACCGTAGCTTTGTGCTTGCCTTTACGTTGTCCAAGACTTCCCAGTCGGCTGCCTCTTGGCGCAACCATCCCACAAGGTCATCGCTCATTGTGTTCTCCTTGATCGCTGCGTCGAAGCCGTCGAGACGCATTCCGATAACGGCGTTGCCCAAGACCTTAGCGTTTCCACAGACCTTAGCATTACCATAGACCACAGCGTCGTCATAGACCTCAGCGCCGTCATAGACCACAGCGTTGCCATAGACATTAGCGCCGTCGAAGACCCTAGCGGTGCCATAGACCATAGCGTTGTCGAAGATCCTAGCGTTGCCATAGACCCTAGCGTGGTCATAGATCCTAGCATTGATATAGACCTCAGCGGTACCATAGACCTTAGCGTTTCCACAGACCTCAGCATTGCCATAGACCACAGCGTCGTCATAGACCTCAGCGCCGTCATTGACCACAGCGTTGCCACGGACCTTAGCGTTGTCATAGATCCAAGCGTTGTCGAAGATCCTAGCGTTGCCATAGACCCTAGCGTTGTCATAGATCCTAGCATTGATATAGACCTCAGCGGTACCATAGACCTTAGCGGTGCCATAGACCCTAGCATCCGGGCCGACGAAGGCACTGGCTGCTACTTGGGCACTATCTGCTACCCAGCCGCCGCCATTGGAATGCTGATGGGCCGGTACTGGGCCGCGGCCATCTTCAAAATCATAAGTCGTCATAGTGTACCCTTTCAATTCGGATCGAGCAAAGCCGGCCGGCTTAATAGACCATAATAGACCTTAGCGTTGCCATGCACCTTAGCGTTACCATAGACCTGAGCGTTGCCATAGATCCTGGCGTTGTCATAGATTTCAGCAATGTACTTGGGGCCGGTGCCATAGACCTTAGCATTGTCGAAGACCCAAGCGGTGTCATAGACCTTAGAACGGCCGAAGACCTGAGCGTTGCCGAAGATCCAAGCGGCGTCATAAACCACAGCCTTGCCACAGACCTTAGCGTCGTTATAGACCTTAGCGTTACCACAGACCTGAGCGTTGCCATAGACCCTAGCGTTGTCATAGACCTCAGCGTTGCCGAAGACCTTAGCGGCGCCGGAAACCTTAGCGGTATCACAGACCGAAGCGTTGTCCCAGACCTTAGCGGCGCCATAGACCACGGCCTCGCCGAAGACCTTAGCATCATCGGAGACCTGAGCATCACCATAGAGCCTAGTGTTGCCATAGACCGAAGAGTTGCCCCAGACCTTAGCGTCGTTATAGACCTTAGCATTGTCGAAGACCCTAGCGTTGCCATAGACCCTAGCATTGCCGAAGACCCTAGCATTGTCATCGATCCTAGCGGTGCCGGAGACCTGGGCGGTGCCCCAGACCTGAGCGTTGTCATAGATCACAGCGTTATCGAAGACCCTAGCGTTGCCGAAGACCCTAGCGTTATGAAGGACCCAAGCGGTGCCGGAAACCTTAGCTTTCCGGCCGATGTAGGCACTATCAACTACGCGGGCACTATCAGCCACCCAGCCGCCGCCATTGGGATGCTGATGCGCCGGTACTGGGCCGGCGCCATCGAGAAAATCATAAGTCATTGTGTTGTTCATCATATTATCATTATAGCGCATTTTAGAGCATTTGTCTATCAAAATCGACGGTAATTTTATTGCTTTGTTGAGATGCGGTAAGCAATAATATTACTGGCGTACCCGGCTGGACTCAAACCAGCGACCTACTGCTTAGAAGGCAGTTGCTCTATTCGGCTGAGCTACGGGTACTTGAAGGTAGCCGATTACTGAATTGGCCGAGCGTCAATGTGCTTACATGCTCGTCGGAAATTAAACCCGAGGCAGGTGCATGTCCGTCGCCCATTCTCTTCAGTAATTGTATAGACCTGATTCTTGGAGCCGCTGATCGTCCAAGTTTTAACCGAATGATCGGATGCCATTGGCAGCGGAACAGGAACAATTTCAGATCCTCGCCTAATCTCAACTACATCCGTCATCGCCAATGCACGCATCGGAAAAAACGCATCGCCTGTAGCAAGATTGATGGCCTGAATTTTTTGCCAGCCGGGTGAAGTCATATACGCTCCCGTGAAAGTTTCGAATTCAGGAACGAATGTGCAATAACCATTTCTCATAGAAAAAATAGAATTTTTGCACTTGACCGACAAAGTTTCGCCGGGCTGAAAGGATGTCATTTGGGTTCTCTTACGTGAAATAAAAAAAGTCGATTATCATCGTGTCAAACATTATGACTGCTTTCTGATAATCGACTGAGTTAAATTGGTCGGCGCGCTAAGGATCGAACTTAGTAGAAACGGTAATCCACCGCAAAGGCTTTATAAGGGCCTCCCCCCATCCATGGGTCACGCCGATTGTTTGCTACACGGCCACAGCCGAAGAAGTCTTGACACGCCTCAAAAAGTCAGGGATGGTGAGATCATCATCGGAAATCGAGGGCGCGTGCGCCGCAGGCTTCACTACAGGCGCTGCCGCATCAGTCGGCTTCACCACGGGCTTCACCACGGGCTTCACTGCGGGCGCTACCGTCTTAGTCGGCGCCACTACAGGCGCTACCGTCTTAGTCGGCAACCCAAAGGATACGTGCCCGGTGCCAACGGACCCGGTACCAACGGATACATATGACTCCACCTTACCGGAGGGCCCACGAACCGCCTCTAGTAGAAGCCCACTTCGCCGAGCCTTGAATACGGCGCTACGTGCCCGGCGCGCAGTGCCGACCATCGTAATAAGCTCAGCCATCATAACCCTGCCACTCTTCGCCAAAAGGCTATTCAGCACGGCCACCTTATCTTTAGCGTTCATCTTAACTACGTTACTCATTCTCTTAACTTCCTCTTGTGTTCTGCTCGAAAAGAACACTACGTTCCTTTCATCATATTATCATTATAGCGCATTTTGGCGCGGTTGTCTAACAAAATCGTCGGTAATATTATTGCGTTGTTGGTCCAAAATAAGTAACAATGTTTTCTTCGCCGCTGAAAAAAACATGGGCGTATTCGTCGGCTCGACAGTCTCGCGAGAAGCGAGAATCGCCACGATCTCGTCGCAGCAGGCCTGCCAAGATTTGAACCTTTTAACCGGCGTTCGGGTGATCTTGTCGCCGGGAATTACGTTGAAGCGGGCAATCGCCATATTGGGCGTCACCGCCCACAAGTGGCCCTTGATTGTGAGGCCCCACTCATGACGGCGGAACCGAGCCGAGGCGACAGTGCGACCGTCGATTGTGAAAGCCGCGAGGCCCAGCCCGATCAAAACCGTGATGCCGTTGCGTGTGTAAGTTTTCATTTGGGTTAATTGATAATGCAATCAAGCATAATCAATACTCCAACTATCGTGGAAAAGAAGAATAGAAATACCGCGCCGTCAACGAGTGCGGCAAGATAATTGAATTGATTTTTAGATTTCTTTTTCATCATATTACCATTATATCGCATGTTGGCGCATTTGTCTAGTGAAATCGACGGTAATTTTATTGCTTTGTTGAGATGGGGTAAGCAATAATATTACTGGCGCACCCGGCTGGGCTCAAACCAGCCGAACGGCAGGCCGTTGAGGTAGCAAAAGTGCTCCCAATCGCCGTCGGCTTCGCTGGCCTCCATGAGCCAGCGCAGGGCAGTCTCGCGGTCACGCGCGCCCAGGCTGATGGTGTCGGTGACACGCTGTTCAAACCTCTTCACGGCTTTGGCTTCGGCAACGGCTTCGGCTGCCATTTCGCGCGAAATTATTTTGCCCAAGCGCACAAACTCGGCGTCGAAGTCCTCGACGGTCCAGGAGCTGGTGTCCTCGCGAGGACGGAATCCGTAGGCATCCTTATACATGTCGCAATAGGTGCCTTGAGCTTGTTCTAGCTCAGACAGCTCTTCCCAGCTTCTAAACTCACTCATAGTCTGCTTTGTATCGATCATCATATTATCATAATAGCGCATTTTAGGGCATTTGTCTAGTGAAATCGTGAGTAATTTTATTGCTTTGTTGGCATGCCAATAAGTAACAATATTACCGTAATATTATTACGCCGCTGAAGTGCTGTAAGCAATAATATTACCTCACGAAATTTTAAGGTAGTTGACTGATAAATGTATACATTTCATTTATCAGACAAAAGGTGTATTCACGCGAATTGAGCCATGTACGGAATCCCTATGACCCACGGTTACCACTTCACTGCGCCGATGGAATCCATACACATTTGCGACAATCAATGAATTTGCGGGAACGATATACGGCTTTTCGGTAAGACCCATCTCACTTAGCTCATTCTCGAATATTCGAAGAGATCCCTCGGCATGCCCGTAGGTTCTTGCGGCCTCCAATTTATATGTTGCTACTGCAATAGATTGTTCATATATAAACTTCGCGCGGTCGCGCGTGAATATATGCGATCCAGGCACGTATACGAAAGGTCCATTCTCCATTTTCACCTCGTCTGGAAAATACCACCACTTGATGCATGGGAAGAATGTATCAGAATGTAAAATCTTCTGTACATCACCATCTTTGGGCACAGTTATCAATCGCTGAACAAATGTATTCTTCGCATACAAGTCATATACTTCTGGGCTAGCATAGGCCAGACAATCGAATATTATTGGTTTCATGTAGCTCTCATTGAGCATGATATTGAGTGCGATTGACTCCGTATTGAATGATATGATGTTAGACGAAATCTTCATCATAGCTTCTGGCATTTTTTGGATTTCATCAGTCACTCTATTACGTAGTGTATCTTCCAGGAAATCATGAACGACCACAATACCATGCTCATCATACTCTTTCGAATATTCAGTGCGATATTTGGTTTCAGCCCTATGCATATTTCTAATGAGGTGAGCGAAATACGATCTTACCACATGTATTCCTGCTCGGCAAGTATGCTCATCGCAATTGAGTCGAGTAAAATCCTTTGTTGAACTCAGTAGAACATCGGCACTTGCTTTTGGAGCTAGAAGCTCAAATGCTTGCCGAGCGTAATCGCGCACATCATCTCTAGTGCGACTACCTTTCGCATTGAAGATGATGTCTTCCAGCCGCGCGCGAATGACGCCCGAGACATCACAGAATTCTAGAACATTATCAAACATCTAATATTGTCACATTCTTACAATAGGCCTGGCATTCGCGAAGAAACAGCATATCATGACGATACCCAATATAAGGTCCGTCGCAATATTTATCTCCCAGAAATACAATGCGCTTATTAGGATTGAAAATCAGCATACTCATTATGAAAGCACTTGGCGCAGCATATACAATATCGGAATTATATAGATCAATCCAATCGGCAATACTTGATTGATTTGATATCGTATGCTCTGGATATGTTTTTGCTGCTAGCTCTGTGTCGTCCGAATAGATGACTAGCGAATCGGGACCATCAGCATGAGTGACGCGGTCAGCGCGGGCTATAGTCAGAAGATGCTTATATGATTCAATTGAAGCAACGTGTTTATCCTTACCACGAATATGAATACCAAGACGACCAATAATATCGGGATTGGGTGAGATGTTGGCCTTAGGTGTAAGCCAGCGAAAAATTTTGTCTCTATTTTTGAAGATGTACTTAGCAGATCCCTCTACCCAATATGGTGTCTTGCGAATCGTGTCAATTTCAATTATTCGACAGTTCACATCAAAGACATCCTGTAGCTTGTTTGTCGAATCATATGATAAGTCGCCACCTGTATTTACGCAGAGAATTGGTTCTTCGTCGCTATTGATAACCGAAATTGCGGTCGCGGCCTGAAGAATCTGGACTCCCATTTGTCCGCGGATATGAAGACGAATAGTATTCATTGATTTGCCTCACATGATAGACGAGAATCTGGATGTTCGTCGCTGATATTGTTCAATAGCTGCTTATACGTAATCGTGGAAATATTACTATTGGATGAGGGCATACGACGTAGCGCAATATCTGCTTCATACTCATAGCATAGTAAAAAATCGACAGTGGGATTATTAGACACTAGCCAATTCAGATATCGCGCACGCCCGAAATTATCTTCATGGCGCGCACGAGTGTTTGGGCCATAATTGATAGTTCCATCGTATACATTACTAACAGATTGACCAACATCATTCAGCATGAAATCAAACCCTAGCCCAATTACGGTAGTCGCTCCGTGCCGAATAGCTTCAATCATTGCATTCATGCCCGCATTACTACGAGGCTGATTTGGGTTGCATTCTTTTGGTTCCCATCGTTCACTAAGTGGAGGAACAATGAATCTATTCTTGGGAAAATCACTATTTCGAATCTCTTCTATCATTCCGTCATCTATCGCAATTAGATAATTCGGCAGGTCATAATTTGGTGCATATTCTCGATATAGCGCATTGCATCCGTATATTGGACCGAGACCAATGAGTTGGCGAAGATTAAACCCTAATCGACTTGTTCCATTGGCAATTACAAACGCAATCATTCCGGCCAATCTTTAGTCATATTAGGAAAAGCCAACGTCACGGCCTTACGAGAAATATTAAGGGCCTTATCTTTTACCCGCAATACCAGTTTAGCATCATCGCGATCAACAGATTCAAGTACCTGAATGAATAGCTGCTCGCGTTTAATCTGTGTAATATTTCGATTCTCTGGGCTATCGACAAAATATATGAACATACGAACGCATTCGGAATATAGCTTACCCTCTTGATCCGCAGCTTCATGTAGCTGCTTATAGGGCGGCGCGCCGGGCGGAATCATCCACTTGACGCCAGGATCGAGAGCATAGCCAATAATAGTCTTTAGTGCAGCACTACTATTCTTTCTCATAACGTCAGCCTGAGCTTCGTCTGTAGTCTGCTTTTCTATTTCGAGAATAATACTCGATAGTGTTCTAATCATTAGAATTCTCCAATATGTTCAGTTAGATTGCCTAGACGATAGCGAATAAAATAATTTAATATCTTTGATCGAGGTGATGGTGTCTGCGTAGCAAACTGAGTGATCACTTCTTGTTGGATGGCCTTCGGGATCTTATCGAGATTGATTAGTTCCTCATTTCTCTTATAGTTGCGTAGCATTTCGTCATCGCAAAAGAGAGTAGGATCGAGAATAGACCATTCGTCCAGCTTCTTACGCATCACGGGCTTCTGGCGCTTATCAGAAATGAAAGTATCATCGTCAGATAGAAAATTAGGTACGCCATCGCCACGGTCGCCAAGCATGATATGCTCGCGTAAAAATCTTTCGGGATTATCTACGCTGATATTCTTTTTCTGTACCGGCGCATATTGATATACGTTGGCATATTTTTGAAGCTGGGCAAAGTCCTTATCGCCCGACACAATCATAATATTTTCTCCGACGTTTCGCATGGTCTTACCATATTCATGGCACAGCGAAGCTATAACATCGTCAGCTTCGGCCCTAGGAATTTGCAAAATCTTATACGGCATATGCTCACCAAGTTCATCGCGTATTGTTCCCAGAACATTGAATAACCAAGTCCAATCGACGGTAGAAGTTTCTCTCATCTTCTTACGATTGGCCTTATAGTGCGGAAAAATATCTTTTCGCCATACATCATTGGAATCGCAGCAGATTATCATCTCGCCATATGATTCTTTGAATTTACTGCGAAGTAACCGAATGCTATTCAATACCATATAACGTATTGCATTCTCATCTATATTTTGGGATGCGCCACTGAGGCGAGTCAGATATACCATGACATTGGCAATCATAACTTGTGAGAGGTCTAGAAGAATCATAATATGGTTATTTCATGTTATAGAAGTTAAGAACGAATTTACTATGTCGGTTTCTTCGTTAAATGATTGATTATTTCAGTCGCGGTTAGCTGTAGAGGGTGATGAATATCATGCGTCTTATATAGTGCTGCACGAAGAAATTCTATAGCTAGCGAGAAGCCCTTTTCAAATTCACCATCATGAATATTGATGCCATTGAATAGTAATTGCATAGCTAGAATCGTTGCATTGTCATCTAGAATCTGATTTATGCGATGCTTCTTAAATCGCTCAGAAGAATCCTGTAGGGATGATAAGCGGCGCACTATCCTATCGACAGGAAAAGAATGAACTACATTTGACGTATCGCGCATTTAAATGACGCGAAGAATGATAGACGATTCACCCATACGCCCATTACACTTGGTGGCCGCGGATCGTATGGCGTCAAATACGCGAGTAACTACTTTAGTTCCGCCAGTCATGATATTGGGCAATACCTCCGCAGGCTTTCTTAGCGTCTTGGCAACAGAATTAATATCGTGAAAATTCTGCAAGGAAGTTCCCTTGACTTGCAGCCCGCCACGATCAAGCGCCACATAATGCTGTAGCTTTCTGTATTTAGTATTGAATACCCACAATTCATTTGCGCCGACGATCTTGGACGGATCGATACTAACCAGCTTCAATTCTGGGAATTCCTTCATATACTTAAGCCTGCGAACATGCTGATCCGCACTTTTGGTAGTCTTCTTTCTCGCCTTAGGCTTCTTCTTCTGATTTCGTCCCCAAGTTTCACAGTCCGTAATTATTCCTCGATAGAAATCCCGAATAGCGATTAGATGCTTTTTACTATACGACGAATAACCTTCGACGACCTGTATATCGCTTTTACTTAGCGCCTGCTCAATCTCGTTTAGATCATTACGATAGATATCGCCCAGCTTCATTGCAATCATAGGCCCGACCTTCTTGGTCGATAGCCATTCATAGCAATTGAATGTATGCTTCGGATCTATGAACACCTTATCGAGTTGGTCATCGATATCGGCCGACTTATCAAGCGCAGACAAACGAATATTGTCTTGCACTGAAACGACGGCCGCTGTCGGCGTCTTGATCTTATTCATTTCAAGTGTCGTCATTCCAAGACGAATCATATCTTGCAGCTTAGTATCGAATGACTTCTTACGGTCATCCGACAAAATTAGTCCGCGTAATTGCATTCGACATAGGGATAGAAACCAATTGGGAATTTGCCAATGATTTAGCGCATTGATAGCACGAACATCATCGGCCGCGCCCGCATCTCTACTAATATAGTCCGTTACGAGCTTATTCTTATCCTTATCGGCCACTGCATAATTGTACCAATTATACGCGCTCACAATACGGCGCTCGTTATCATCAACCTTAGTTGGGTCGAAGTCAGCCCAGCTAGGTTCTACGCCGATATATTTCTGCTCGACGCCAATTTTAATATCTTTCATATCAATTCACCATAGAGCTTAAAAAAGCATTCCATTGTTGTGCCCGTATATCCCAGTTGTAGAAATTGTCAAAATACATCTTTTGAAACCTTAGCTTATTCTGATTGTTCTCATGCCAATATTCGCGGATCATCATATTAGCGATAACCGCAAACATATTGGCATGTGCATTGTAATCTTCATTGAATCCATACATCGTAGCAAAGTTGGCGCATGTTTCGGGTAGAGCCGCGAAATTTGGGCATATCACATTACACCCCGCACTCATGGCTTCGATCACCGAGATGCATGATGTCTCTGGCCAGATATTGGGGTATGCATAGATATGAGCTTTTTTTAGTGCCTCACGCACGACTTCATTGGGCTGATAGCCGTGATAGGTCATATTGGGATGGTCTATAATTCGCTGGAAGGTACTCTGATATTGATCATCGCGAGCATCCCATCCATAAATCTTGAACGACGAATATACGTCAAGATGAATATTAGGCACGCTCTCGGCCAGCTTTTCAAAGACAGGAACAAGAAGCTCCAGCCCTCGGTGTGGTGTGGTATGATAGATAAATCGAATAATCGAGGACTTCTTATCATCGGGGGTAAGCGCAATCGGCTCAATTGCATTTTGAATAACCACTCCCTTATTGAAGGGAACGCCCAGCCCGATATTGAATGTGGCCTGCTGATAGTGCGATACAAAGACCAACTTAGAAAACCGATCTAAGCTCTTTTCATCTTTAAGATGCTGACTTTCGGGATCGTCCCATGTATCATGTAGAACAAGAATGTTACTCTTATCCTTAGAGATATTTTCTTCCCGCACGCGCGAATGAATAAGATTGAACTTAGCAAGAAGTTCCGGAGATAGACGGTTGCGAATCTGCTCGGCTATCATTTCGGTACCGCCACGCGCACCGATATGCGAATACGTGCCGTCGCTATTCGGGTCGATGTTCTTTGACTCATTTTTGAGCCCAGTAATATTAAGTTTTGTCATTGTTATATTTCTTTCGACGGAGTATAGACCGCGGGTAGGGTTACATTCAATACCGAATCGACACGGAAGCTTCGCCAACCCTTGGCCTCGATATCCCATACCGCGAGAACATTCGGGTTTTCCTTCGTAGTTATTTCCTCGACATCTTTCTGAGGAGGGAGGTATTCACTAAGTAGCGTACATTTCATATTACGTTCTTCGCCATTCACCTTGGTAAATCGAACGGTAATTACATTATTGCGGGCTGCTTCAAGCAGTCCAATCTTATCATACGTCATATATAATATCCTCATCATGATTGTTGTTCATGGCAATAAACCGATTGAGATAATCAATAGCATCATCGTAATTAAGAAACGACTGCCTAGTTATGATATAGTCCCATTCATCCATGCGCCATGGGCGACCCATAGCTCTAAACTGAGTCATTAGATTTAATGTAGTTTTAGCTTGTGGTGTGGTCATATTGATCATTTGTTATTTCATTATATATCATGTTAATTACAATGTCAACCGCTATTGTGGTGCCGGGTGAGGGATTCGAACCCCCGACCTGTGGTTTACAAAACCACTGCACTACCACTGTGCTAACCCGGCATTTCATAGGTATCTAAATTTTGTACTTGGCCCGCGCACGATTTAATGCGCTACTATCTATATTCGTAAATTTACGCAACAGCTTAAAATATTGATTTACGAAAGCCTTATCATGGTCATCGTATCCAAGAGCATGAGTCAGTTCATGAATTAGAACCACAATATTGCGCTGATTTCTCGCAAGCGTAATACTATCATTAGAAAGATAATAGCTATATAGAAATCCATTATACTTTACACCGCGACCTGCGCGAATATTAGGCAGTGGGTAGTAATCTCGACCAGATGTGGAGAATAAATCGCGCCATATTTTCGTGGCTATGCGGCGTAGCTTAGCCATCGGTATACTTCTACTCAGAGAATGCCCACGAAAATATTGGGCCTCGAATAGATATACTCGGCGCGTATCCCATCCAGAACTAGTCATTAATATTGCTCGGCCGGGTCATAGACCTGAGCATCACCACAGAACCACAGACCTTAGCATTGTCATAGACCTCAGCGTTGCCGAAGACCCAAGCATTGTCATAGACCTCAGCGTTGCCGAAGACCCAAGCGTTGTCATAGACCCTAGCGTTGTCATAGACCCTAGCGGTGCCACAGACCACAGCGTTGCCATAGACCGAAGCGTTGTCATAGACCCTAGCTGTGCCACAGACCACAGCGTTGCCATAGATCCAAGCGTTGCCACGGACCTCAGCGGTGCCGAAGACTCTAGCGTTGCCGAAGACTCTAGCGTTGCCACAGACCGAAGCGTTGTCATAGACCGAAGCGGTACCGGTGACTAAAGCGTAGCCATAGACCGAAGCGTTGTCACTGACCGAAGCGACACCGGTGACCTCAGCGGCGTCACTGACCACTGCATTGCCGAAAACCTTAGCATTGTCTAAGACCCTAGCGTGATCAAATACCCAAGCGTTGCCATAGACCTTAGCATTCGGGCCGACGAAGGCACTATCAACTACGCGGGTGCTATCAGCTACCCAGCCGCCGCCATTGGGATGCTGATGCGCCGGTACTGGGCCGACGCCATCGAGAAAATCATAAGTCTTTGTGTTCTTCATGTTACCATTATAGCGCATTTTAGCGCATTTGTCTAGTGAAATCGACGGTAATATTATTGCGTTGTTGAGATGCGGTAAGCAATAATATTACTCGGCCGTGTCATACGGATAGACCCTAGCGGTGCCACAGACCTTAGCGTTGCCGAAGACCTTAGCGTTGCCGAAGACCTTAGCGTTGCCATAGACGCTAGCGGTGTCACAAGCGGTGCCACAGACCACAGCGTTGTCATAGATCCAAGCGTTGTCAAAGACCTGAGCGTTGCCGAAGACCGCAGCGTTGCCACAGACCACAGCGTTGCCATAGACCATAGCGTTGTCATAGACGCTAGCGGTGTCACAGACCACAGCGTTGCCACGGACCTTAGCGTTGTCATAGATCCAAGCGTTGTCGAAGATCCTAGCGTTGCCATAGACCTTAGCGTTGTCATAGACCTTAGCGTTGTCATAGACCTTAGCATTCGGGCCGATGTAGGCACTATCAACTACGCGGGTACTATCTGCTACCCAGCCGCCGCCATTGGAATGCCGGTGAGCCGGTACTGGGCCGACGCCATCTTCAAAATCATAAGTCATTGTGTTTTTCATCATGTTACCATTATAGCGCATTTTAGGTACGTTTGTCTAGTGAAATCGACGATAATATTATTGCGTTGTTGAGATGCTGTAAGCAATAATATTACTCTACTAATTTACGTTGCGATACACCCAGGCATCATCATATTCTGACCAATACCACACTCTACGAATACCGGCTACGGTTATGGCCTGCCAGCACGCCATACATGGATGACTGGTTCTGATCTTATTGATAGCCCACCGAGCCACGATCATATCGCAACCCGTAACATCCGTCCGCGCACAAATAAGAGAGTGCATTTCGGCGTGTAGCCAAGTATTGTTACGCTTGTATGAATGAGCCCAGCGCATATAGCGGGCTTGCCGTGGATGAGTCTTTTCCTGACACCATCCGGTAGACACCACATTACGCCGATCAAATATAACGGCTCCAAAATGATATCCAGAAGCATTAGCTGATTTAGCAATAGAAATTACATAGTCTTGATGGTAGTTCATATTATTATTATACACTATCATATTCATATTGTCAAGCTATGGTTGACTTATCGCTAAAATTGTAAGCTATCAATCCCATAAAGAAGATAGATATACTCCGAATAGGCGATTAGCATTCTGTTTACGATCCTGCATGATTTTGAGTAACTCTGTTCCGCGCTTTCTCGGGCGAGTAGAATAATAAATATCTTCCTCTTTATTTCGTGCGTCAGTATCGAACGCCCAGATCATTTCATCCAATACCCAATCGAATCTATCGAAATGATAATCGTCAATATCCCATTCATTCTTTTTAGCTGGGGCTGCTGTCGAACGAAGATGCTCAGGAACATCCGAATCTTCTACATAAGGAGCTCCATGCTTTTTTAACTTTAGTTTAACCAGCATGGGATGAACGATACTATAAATAGTCTCGTCCATACTCCAAATATCATAATGATCGATTCTAATCTTAATCTTTCGCTTAAGTAGAGGATGGGCCATGGCCCACTCACAGAAAGTGTTCACCCAAGTACCGTGTAAATATTCTGCGATTGCTTCTCGACGTTCTTCCGATACGCCAAATATTTTTAGACGCTCAGTCAACATGTACGGGCTAATATACCAACTCCTATAAGGACCCATATAAATTTTCATAATTTCACTTCTTTGTCTTTCGTAATGTTGGTAGCTCTGCCAGGCTTAGCCCAGTTTATACTCTCTGCTTATACAAGCACATAGCTGCTTTATGTAAAAATCATCATAGTCCGTCTTCATCGGGTGTGCGAGATAGTAAAGCAGCATAAGAAAATGGGCCGAGAACATCATATTTTAGCCTGCCCTGGCACGAAACAGAATATAACGCCAAACGGAGATATGCAGAGGTGAGAGTTACCATCAGGAGCCATAGGTTGATCTCTTCTAATTATCTTGTCGTCTGGTATTAATACTTCCATACCATCGGCGAGCGCGTGCCAGACTCCGTTGTCGTCCATCCAGGCTCGGACTGGCCTGCAATCGCCAACGACTTCGCCGTTGGGAAACTCTATTCTCTCGCGACAGCATGATCCCGGTATAATTCGTTCTGCATTTGGAATATATAGATTCTTATAATACTCATGAAGTTCAAGGTGACCATTGTTATGGTTCCCGCTCTGCGCTAGGGCCACGCATGGAAACAGAAGCGCAAGCAGGAGAACAATAATCCGCATCTTTAGCCTCATTGTAATAACGCGGGAGCTATTACCAGTCCGCATGACAAATATTTATTTTGTACTTCGGTGTCTGACTAGCAAAAGTTGGATCATCAATGAAATTGGCTACAGTCGGCATAGATTCTGCCGCCTTGAGATCCATGCAATTATCGTACACGGTAGATTCTTTAATAATGCTCTTCATTGATTCCTACAGAGTCCCATATAAACTATCATCTTCACATCTTACCGTATTGGTAGGCCCGGCAGGACTCGAACCTGCGACATAACCGTTATGAGCGGCTCGTTCTGACCAACTGAACTACGGGCCCATATAGTTCTTAGTATGTAAGCTGTCGCCTTATATTTCATACACCACATGAAAACTGTCAGATAGATCATAAACCTATCTGACAGTCCATAGATTAGAACCTGATTGTAGTACCCATGGTTACGACATTCTCGTTTGTCTGATTAGTCATACCCTGAATGTAACGATAGCGAAGATCAAGGTCTGCATTTGGAGTAAGCGCAGTTCGCGCACCTCCGCCAACATTCCAGACGCCCTGATTAAGGCCATTCTGCCACTGATAACCTAGACCAGCCAGCGCATAGGGTGTCAACCTAAGGCCCGAAATAGGATACTGAACAATTGCGTTACCAGTAAGGTAATTGGACGAGTATGGCTGTGTACTAACTACGTGATCGAAGTCCGCTTCGCCACGCACATATCGATTGAACTGATAGCCAACAAGAGCGCCAACATCAAGAGCGCCCTGATTGAGCGCAGCGCCAACCGTCGGTCCAGCATACACATATGATGGCGAGCGTGCGTCCTGTGCCATAGCATCGAAAGTTGTCATCATGACGAGAGAAGTGGCGGCGAGTGTAAAAATATTCTTCATATTAGTATTCCTTTGATTGTTTCGATTGAGTGTCGGTAGATAAGTCACGTATATGTATATTACATAATTTTTACTCCGTTGTCAAGTTATTAATTTAGTCGTCGGTTTTACGGTCACCGAATATCTGTAGAAGATGAATGAAGATGTTAATAAAGTCTAGATATAGCGTTAGCGCACCCATAATCTCAACTTTGCCGTAATCTCCCTCGCCCGAATGAATCTGTGTACGGATACGTTGTGTGTCATAGGCCGTAAGGCCTGTGAAAATGATCACCGCCAGTATGCTAATAAGCATTTGCATCATGCTATTTTGTAGAAATATATTCACAATACCGGCCAAACAAATACCAATAAGACCGACGATTAAAAATTGTCCGAAACTTTCTAGGCTTCGTTTAGTGAAATACCCATATGCACTCATCGAAAGAAATAGTGCGGAACTTACAAAAAAAGCAGTGATGACCGAATCGGTGGTATATATCGCAAAGATAGTCGCGAGACTAGCACCACTGGCTACTGAATACAAATAGAACAATACTCCGAGAGTCTTCGCACTTAGTTTTTCTGCACCAAAACTCATAACGAGAACAAAACCCAGAGGCAATAGCATCACTGGCCACATTAACCATGTCTTGAATAATATCGCCATTAGCTCTAAATTCTGCGAGATTATCCACGAAACAGCACCAGATATAGCCACGCCTGATGCCATGTGGTTATACACGCGCACCATGCTACTATTAATGTCATCGACCGTTGGAAATTGAGAGTGTGTATACATCATTACATTCCTATTCTGTTAGTGCCATCAACTTGTATATATCGCAAGCTATGACGGTATCATCGACGCATTTTTGCAATTTCTTTGGCGTCATCATGATTAAATACGGGAACCATGTTACTCTTGTGCATCGTAGCAATGCCGATCAACTTATTTCCAGTGTACACCTTAGGCTCTGGTTTGACACACGCGCCCGATGCAATGCCATATTTTGAATGTGAGGGAATTTGAGCAGACGGGTTATGGTTCGCAGAAAAGTCGGAGCTATATTTTACAGGTCGAAACGATACCGTCTTCCCTACATTGTACTTTATATGTAGCTGGGCCAATGCTTTCTGCTCGACCATATATCTAGCTTTTTGGGCTGCGCTCTTGAACTTGATAGTTCGACGCTTCTTATAATTAGTCGTGGTCATATGTGGGCCAACAAGATGCATTGTCATGCTATTTTACTTCCACTTCTCACTTCGATCATCCCATAGAGTAAAGAATGCCGAAGCCTTCAGTTCATCATCCCAAGTATGACCATACTTGTTCTCCTGAACGCACATAGCTAGTGCTTCAGTACGGCTAACAATACGGTGGCTGATAATCTGTTCGCCAATATGTTTCTGGCTGAATTCGCGAGCTTCGCCCATGGTTACGGTATCGAGGGCCCACAAAGCTTTGTCATTGCCCTCCGTGTCAATTCCTTTAGGTACTTCAACCATATATCGAATGCGATAAGTTGAAACGCATTCTACCAGAACCAATTGGGTTTCGGTCTCAGTCTTTTTTTGTCGGCGGGGCATAGTACAGTCTCGATATGTTGATGTTATGATGAAACCCTGGCTAGGGTTCTATAGTAATTTATATTGCGCCTGACGATCTCGCCAGGCGTTAATGGCAGTAATGGCCTTACGTAGCCATTCGGCGCGTTCATTCTCCTCGAAGCCACCGTAACCTATAGGCGTACCGCAAAGAACTTCTTCGCCGCCGACATCTGGACATTCTACGGTAAAGTTCCCATGTCGAAGTCGTAGATAACCGACTATATTCCATGTGCTATCATATGCCTCATATTGCTCGGGACAAGCGCCACCACCCCTAAGAGTTAGCCCCTGATAACAGAATTGTTCCCCCTGCGAATTCACAATAGCTGTTACCAAATCATTCGCCGTCTTGACTTTCGACAAAGAATTTAGCGAAATGGTGATATTATATGTCTCTTCTATTTCCATAAGAAGATTCGTGATATCAAGGGAATCCATACCCAGATCGTGTTCCAGATCGGTATCGGCCGTTACGTAACGGCCAGATTCCACTCGCAATAGCCTATAGACAGTATCCTTAATCCACATATTGAGCTAACCTATAATTCAATTCATTTTGCATAATAGACCGAATCGTAGCCCGTATATTTTGTTGCGTATCTAGAATGGCTTGAATATGATCCGTATCTAAATCGGCAATAACCCGCCACTCTCGCGGGCCCTTACCGTCTTTTCCGAGAGTGCCCCAGGCAAGTGCGGTTCGAATAATGTCATGAGGTGCGTCCTCATATACCGACATTTCTTCGGCGGGTGCGACGACCAGTCCTGACCCTCCACGCCGAAGATAATCAATTCCACCATCGACTATATAGGTATACCCATTTGCATCGGTATACGTCTTATAATCATGACGATGAAACGATTGTAAAATCGTGCCGTCGGGCGTCTTAATGCGATTAGCTACAAGGTTCATTATTATTCTCCAATACTGTGCAGGCTGCCAAGAGAGGAACCGTCGGCCACAGCGTTGCCGAAGACCATAGCGTTTCCACGGACCTTAGCATTGCCATAGACCACAGCGTCGTCATAGACCTCAGCGCCGTCGAAGACCACAGCATTGCCGAAGACCACAGCGTTGCCATAGACCCTAGCGGTGCCATAGACCCTAGCGTTGGCATAGACCACAGCGTTGTCATAGACCCTAGCGGTGCCATAGACCTTAGCATCCGGGCCGACGAAGGCACTGGCCAGTGCGTAGGCACTATCGGCTACCCAGCCGCCGCCGTTAGAGTGCTGATGCGCCGGTACTGGGCCGACGCCATCTTCAAAATCATAAGTCATTGTGTTGTTCATCATATTACCATTATAGCGCATTTTAGCGCATTTGTCTAGTGAAATCGACGGTAATATTATTGCGTTGTTGAAGTGCTGTAAGCAATAATATTACTCGGCCGCGTCACAGACCTTAGTGTCGTCGTACCCGTCGTAGTCGTCTTCTGGGTGGGGCACCGCGGGGCCAGTGTAGAAGGGGTTGGCGTGCCACACATCGCGGTCGGTCAATATCCAAGCGCGATCCGGTTCCGCCGCTCCTGTCTCGCAGGCCGCGGCCCGATCCCACTCGCTGTCGCTGGAAACGTGAAAGTCACGCTCTTCTTGTTCTTGGATATTAAAACCATAAGTCATTGTGTTTTCGTCATTATTATTCTCCAAGCGCGAGCCCGCCTCGCATCCCGCCACAAAGCTCTCCAGCGTGCCTAGGTCGAAGTGGGTGTCGCGACCCCACGGGGTGACCAGAACGGTGACCGGCTCGCCCTTGGGGTGGGCGAAGCTCACGACGAGGTCCGTCTCCAGCGCGAACCGGAGGGCGCGGACGCGAGCGGCGAGGGCGGCGGGAACATGGAGGGCGCTGGTGGTCATTATTATTCTCCGAGCAAGTCCTGTTCATTTAGAAGAATAGTGGTGCGCTCTGTGCCGAAGATGGTAATAGGCTGAGCAAGAAGTACCGTGTGCTGCACATCACCGCGACCATACTTGACGCGGCTATTGGTGACTTTACCGCTGACCTTAAACTGGCCAAGGTATATACCCGTCACGGTCTGATCTTCACGATACCAATTCATATTACACAACATATGATGTACCAGTAATCACATTCACGACTGTTGCGCCTGCACCAAAAGCGGCGCGAGCTTCAAACTTTTCTTCGGCGGTCGGGCCTCGATAGTTGGCGCGGTATGCGTCCAAAAACTTGCAGATATCTTGCTCGCGAGCCTCATTGCTATTGGTAACAGTCTGACTATCAATCAAACCTGCCTTTAAGAATTCCTGAAGCATATCAGAAAAAGGAACACGGTCGTTGCTGACCCAGCGCACCACTGACCCAGCGGTTTCATCAATGTAAAAATCGTTTGCGTTCGGGTGGCTCATCGGTGTCTTTGTGTTGTTCATCATATTATCATTATAGCGCATTTTAGGTACGTTTGTCTAGTGAAATCGACGGTAATATTATTGCGTTGTTGAAGTGCTGTAAGCAATAATATTACATGGTCCAATAAAGTTCGGTGGACGGGTCACAGCTTCGCGGCGTGTTCACACTCTGAGTAAATTTCTTACCCGTCATCAAATTGACCTTTTCTTCGGTCTTCTCAATGGCGTAAAAAGACTCCAAATCGGAAATAGCATAGTCCGACATGCGATAGCCCATCTTGCCCATGCGGGTCAGATGCGCCTTGGCCGCTGCAAGGCCTCGGAACCACTTGCGGTTCTTTGAGCCCACAAGCTGGGTGGTCTTTTTGTTGTAAACTACAAAATCATAAGTCTTTGTGTTGTTCATCATATTATCATTATAGCGTACTTGATGGCGTTTGTCTAGTGAAATCGACGGTAATATTATTGCGTTGTTGAAGTGCTGTAAGCAATAATATTACGTGATGATTTAGGCCTGCCTTGTCATGTAATTTGGGCGCATTGTCATGGGATCAAAGTATTCGGCAAATACATCCAGCACGGTGCTCATGCTAAAACTCTTACAGGAGAATACGTCCAGATATACATCGCCCGAATCATTACAGAAATGAGCCACAATATTACTGGTTTCGATTAGCTGTACCAACGTAAAGCCGGCCTTGTTGCCTGAACCGAAATTGATAACCTGGGGTTCGCCATAAGCTACCATATCGATACGTTTGACTAACTCACGCGCAAAATTAGCGACATGTTCAGCATTCGTAATTTTCGATATATTGCAGCTAGCCGCGTCAACGATTAGATGATAGCCCCAGTGCTGCGCCATTTTACTGTACTCCCAATTGTTTAAATCCTATAGCATTCGTCGTATCGTAAGTTAGAGAACTCCATTTATCGAAGAATTTTCTAACATTTTTCTCATTTATTGTAGGATTAGTAATGCATTGCTCTAAATTATCGTTCAATTTTACTTTCATAGTAACTGCATCATATTCACATCGCCCATAAGTCACAACAGGTCTTAGATGTAATAGACTCTCCATACCTGTTCCGGAGTTTACTACAACAACCACTCGCGCATTAGGTATTAGATCGTGTATTGATATATTGTCGTACCATTCCGAATGAGTGTATTTAGCACATAATGATTTCAACCCCATCATGCTACTCGGATTAACAGGATGCCCCTTCACGATCAAACGCACGTTGAGTTTTTTTGTAACTTCACATGTTTCTTGTAGGGCCTGTTCGACGGTTACGTCCGAATGATACAGAATAGTCTGATCGTGAGGTAATTGACATAGAAATAGAACATAATCGGTTTCATCAAATCCCCTAGTCGGAGGCTGTTCGAATTTACTGGCTCCGGTATGTACATACTTCTGTAAGACATCAAATCTAGAAGATCGACTATTACCACTCTTTATATCCATGGGGTAAATACTGGCGCCGCCGGCAAATCCTAGAGGGTCGACATAGAATATCCATGGAAAGATTGATTGCATATAGTACAAAACGCGAATCTTTTTCGATGGCACGGTAAAGCTATGCTTTTCACGATGAGGAACATACACCACATCTGGATTAAGCTTTACTACCATCTCAGGCGTAAATTGCCATAGAGGTAATTCCAGAATCGTGACATTATCCTTACGGCGCCGATGTTCAGACGCGCACAATTCTACAAACTTGAGCCAGTGCTGCCGAATCGGAGGAATGGGTCCGCGCGCATCAGGCACTATTCCTTCCTTGAAAGCCACGTCCATTCGAGGCTGCAAAATCAAAATATTCATGATACCAACTTTCCGAATGAATTCTTTTGCGAAATATAGCGTGGATTATCAAACTTACGAGGGCCCTTGCCTGTCCATATACTTGTTCCTTGATTGAATTCCCAGTCCAGAAATTGCGGCGTAAATTGATGAAATTCCGTAATCTCATGCTTATGCTTCTGATAAATGCTATTAATCGCCATCTGATCTAGAAACCATCTAAGCTCATTAGTACGAATGACATTCGCTACTTTCTTAGCAAACCAGGCAATAGACTTATTGTAGTACACCGCGCCGGCTGCAACCTTAGTGCCTTCCTGTTCCCAGCCAATCGTATTGTCTAGTGATTCGCGCAGAAATAATCCCAGTTGAGCATTTGGTTCATCGATATGATCCATGAATATTGAATCTATGTCTGTGATGAACAACGAACCTGAATTCGAATCGAATAGATTATCCGCGAATAGAAATCTATTACATGCATAATACGTTCGGCGTTCTTCCTGCGATAGAGTAGATAGGTCGGTGCTTTCATACGTTATCGTAAGAAGTTCATTCTTAGTTATACGTTTCATGTTGTCTCTAATCTTATATGCAAAATCTAGATCACCGGTCGTGGGATTAATAATGTGTATATGTGATTTATTATCGTATACCGCAGCCGAGGCCGCAAAAGCTGGAGCATGATCGTGTAGATATACAGAATCACAGGAGACAAGCGTAGTGAATGAAGTCTCGGGCATCATCGGCCTATAATGTCATAGGGTCCAAAAGCAACATTTGGAATGTTAGGAACGTAATTAGAATTCAATGCTTCACTTTTCATCGAATACCATAGATCGATCATGTCTTGCCGCGGATGTGTCTCATGCTTACCTGTATACCAAGCGGGTCTCCATGGCTGCGTAGCCATATTTGTATAGTGCAAAATCCACATATCGTCCACGGCGCGATCTTCTCCATCGAGGCAATTCCATCGCGGATCCAAGTCACATACTAGATCATCATTCCCGCTAAACTTATGAATCATTCTATGATGATGTTCCTCAATACTCTTCATTCGACTAAGAGGAATAAGATGCGATGCTATCATAGCACAGTCAATGACCATTACACAAAATTCATGCCCATCGAAGCGTTTACCTCGCCGAGCAGCAATTGGCTTATTCTTCAGATCGGTATTCCATAGATCGGCGATATCGCGAAAATTAATCATGTCTGGGTCTGTATAAATGGCTCTACCTTCAAAATTACACGCAGCAGGAATACCCCAGCGATATCCACTAAATGGTGTGGACCATCTATGCGTATTCCATCCACCCCATACACTTTCGACATCGTGCGTCTGTCTCATCCATGTAATATTCACATCCTCCGAAGTGTTCTTCCGAATGCTATACTCATACACCATTTCGGCCTCGGCGTCTTCACCATTAGACGACGTACCAATGAACATTCTTATTGTCATGAGTGCCTCTCAAAGAACATGCCAGTTCGCGCCATAAACCCCTTAGCCATAGTTGAACACTTTCTCATTTCTATAGACATTTTATGATTGTACTTAAACCCATTGGCGGCAAATACCCCAATCCAATAATCTTCCAGACGACAGTTTACATGATGATGGCCACCGGCGCCAGGAGGAGCAGCAGTGACCACAGCATATCGGGCCCTCTTGAATACTTTCATGAAGTTAGGTACGTATCGTTCCTCGACATGCTCAAGAAATTCTACGGAAAAAGCTAAATCGAATTGACTATCGGTAATATGTTGTGGAATATATGGTTCGACAAAATCATGAATGGTAACAAGAGGCTTCATTTCTTCCGAATAGTTCAGAGTGTAATCGCCATCTATTCCGCGCCAGTCAATGCCGCAATCTTTGGCAATAGAATACATGCCGCCTGGGCCGCAGCCAATATCGATCATTGATGCAATGGAGTATTTTGTAGTAATTAAGTTGAGAACCCCTCTATCGACATGGGTTCTATCTAAGTGCCCGCCCAGATGTTCAGATAATTCATTCATAATCAATCCTATCTATGATATCGTCTCGCATTTATAATATGGCTAGGAGGTCGTCTCCACTTTCCGTTTATGTTCGCGTTTAGATATATATCGTCTTCCAATACGTTTCTACTAAATTGCTCTTTAACTTCATTTATATTCGTATCGCCCTTTGTCTTATGTAACGATAATATTTCTCTTCGAAAATTCTTGGTACCATATTTTTCTACTTCGGCCAATACATCGTCAGACGATGAGTAGTATGTTTTCCAATCACTAAATTTTGTTTTGCGTCGTGTGTCGGTACGTTTTTGCTTTCGAGTAGAATAAAAATATTTTCTTCCAATATACTTCTTATGCGTTGTTAAATTGGTGATAACATAGACAAAGCCAATCGAATCCCCGATATCCTTATCGGTGAATTCTATTCCGTCGAATGTCCATGGGTTGTCGTATGTCATTGCTCATCTGATTCACTGTCCTCTTCTATATAGTCATCGTCTAACTCTTCTCCGCAGAACGCGCAGAACAATAACTTATTGCTCACTGTGTCTTCTTTGTAGATAATGCGATATTGAGATTCGCAAAATTTACACATTATTTCTTCTTCGTAGTTTATCGTCATGCCCACACTTCTTTCCAATCTCCAAGTAGTGCGCCCTTCGCATAATCTGTCGAGCGATTCTCGAAGAACGAGGTATGCGAGGGAGCATTGATCATCGACTCTACCCACGGCAGAGGATTCTTTTTGATTTTGAAGATGCCCTTCATGCCCATGGATATGAGCCGTCTATCTGCGATGTATCGAATATAATGCTTTACATCATCGGCCGTTAGATTTTCCATCGGGCCCATAGAAAACGCCAAGTCGATAAATTTATCTTCTAGCTCAACCATCTTCGTTGCAATAGTGTATATATTCTCTTTTAACTTATCATTCCAGATTTCTCGATTCTCTTCGATGTAGACACGAAATAGCTTGATCATGGATTCGCTATGTTGTGTTTCATCAACAATCGACCAAGTAATTATCTGCCCCATACCCTTCATATGCCCATGCCTAGGGAAATTAAGAAGCATGATGAATGAACTGAATAGCTGCATACCCTCGGTAAAGGCCGAGAATACCGCAATATGCCTGGCTGTGGATGGCAGATCGCCATTCTTGTTCGATATATTCATAACGTATTCGTGCTTTTCTCGCATTTCGCTATATTCGAGAAATTCACTATACGTAGATTCTGGCATACCAAGAGTTTCAATCAAATGTGAATACGCGGCCACATGTAAGGCCTCGCGAGCCGCAAAACCCAAAAGCATCATGCGTACTTCGGGCTGAGGAAAATACGGTAGATAATTATGCACATAGCCGCCGGCTACATCAAGATCGCCCTGAGTGAAGAATCGAAAGATGTGAGTCAGAAAATGTTTCTGTTCCTTCGATAGATGGGTCTTCCAATCCTTCACATCATCAAGCATGGGAACTTCTGTGTGAATCCAATGACTCTGTTCATGCCTCAGCCAATCATCGAAACACCAAGCATATTTAAATGGCTTATAATAGGATCTTGTGTCTGTTATCCGCAGATCACTAAATTCTTTCTTATTCATTTTATTTTGTTTCCGTTCGTTTGCGACGTTGTTGAAAGTTGATCTGGTGATGTTTGAGCAATACGCTCAAAGTCAGATGCGGTTGGGTAATGGCGCATAATCCTACGGGCCTGTTCTCTAATAGATTTAGATACCCTAGGCGTTATCTGAGGGCGTAAAAGATTCTCGATAAGCCGCATTCCTTCAACTAGGGCACGGTATCGCTCACACGGCACTGTCATAAGCTACTCGCACGCCAGACATGTTTCACCCTCGACTATTTGTTTTAAATCGATCTCTTGAATAATCTCGCGCTCAATGCGCTTAGATACTTTATCGGCTCGCGCAATCTTTTCGCTTCGACAATAATAGAGTGTCTTTAGGCCTCGCTTCCAGGCCAGAAAATGAACTGCGTGCAGATACTTGATGTTGGTCGTCGGTCGAAAGAATACATTCAGGCTTTGCGCCTGATCAATATACTCTTGTCTATCTGCTGCGTGTTCGATAAGCCATCGTTGATCGATCTCCATGGCAGTCTTGAATACGTCCTTCGTGTAATCATCGAGCATAGATAGATGCTGAACTGATCCATCTGTCGCAATGATAGAAGACCATATGTCGTCATAATTCAGACTCTTATTCTTTTCACACGCGGCTATGATGATATTGTCTAGATATTTGTTTTTGTTTAGATGTGAGCCCGATAGAGTATCTTGACGATAGGCATTGGCTCTATACGGTTCGATGGAGGGAGATGTGTTTCCCATGATAATAGAAGATGATGCATTTGGCGCAATTGCAGTCATGTGACAAAAACGCATTCCTGATCCAACAGCATCAGGAGCTTCGCCGCGTTCTTCACCAAGCTCTAAATTAGCCTTGTCCAGCCCAGCCCGAATATGCTTGAATATACGCATGTTGGCTGATTTGGCCATGGCTCCCTCCCATGCAATATTATTCTTCTGTAGATATGCATGAAAGCCCAGCGCACCTATACCAATAGACCTCTCGCGCATGGCCGAATACTTCGCGCGTTTTGTTTGCTTGGGAGCATTGTCGATGAATACTTGAAGAACATTATCGAGCATCTCAGCTACATCTCGAAGAAATTTCTTATTGTTCTTCCATTCGTCATAGTATTCAATATTTACGGACGATAGACAACATACGGCTGTACGATTTTCATCTGTGGGAAGTATAATTTCGCTGCAAAGATTTGACTGCTTAATTGATAGCCCCAGCTTCTTCTGGTGCTCATTCATATCGGCATTAGACGTATCGATGAAATGCAGATAGGGTTCGCCCGTCTGCATACGTATCTCCAGAATGCGTTGCCATAATTCCTTGGCTGATACTGTATCGACTACTGCACCGTCGTTAGGATTCTTAAGTTCCCACTTATCTTCGGCCTTAGGATCGATCATGCATTTTTCAATGATCTGCATAAATGCATTCGGCACATTAATGCCGTGGTGCATATTCATACAGCGCATATTGGGATCGCCCGTCGGCTTACGCATCTCAAGAAACATCGCAATGTCTGGATGCGAAATATCCAGATACGCTGCATACGAACCACGCCGAGTTCTTCCCTGACGGTAGGCCAAAGACGCTGCGTCATATGTACGAAGATGAGGCATCACACCAACCGATTTGTCGTCGGCTGCACGAATACCAACACCAATACCAATTCCACCCCCAAGCATCGAAAGCCAATTTACTTCTGACATGCATTCGACCAACCCTTCGGCTGTATCGGGCAAATAAGGAAGAAAACACGAAATAGGTAGCCCACGCTTGCTACGCCCATACGATAAAATTGGTGTCGAATACGATAACCAATGCTTCGATGAATAATCATATAGCCGCTGAGCATGTTCAGGATTGCTGCCGAAGGCCTTACTTACATACGCAAATCGCTCTTGAGGAGATACCTCATCGTCTCTCATATACGATTCTTTTAGACGTTTAATTCCTAACACATCAAAAAGCGAATCGCGAGTAATATCGACAAGTAGGCCTGAATTCAATTTATTCTCCATGATTAATTTGCGAAATTAATGGAAATATTTTAGCGATCTCTCTTGCACAATCTACTGCAATTTCTCTATGTTCTTTTTGAGTCTCGGGACCAGAGCGTAACTGTATATAGTGAATAAAACTTCTCAGTGTTCCATTTATATACATGCGACTCATCGTCAATCCCTCAGGTAATACCGCGCGGGCTTGTTCCTTTGCAATGCCGCGCGCAATCGCCCACTCATACGCTTTAGTCGCGGCGTCGATAACTATCTGCTGCTGCTCTTGCCAAATCATCTGGGTATCATGATCCACTTCATCGATACTATTTTGTCGATTTTTGGGATCCTGTAATCGGGCTTGTCTAAGAGTGAATCCTAACGATTCCTGTGGATTGGCATATCGCTGACTGAATTCCTGAAAGCTAAAGCTTCTATGCCTAAGGATTTGTCGTGCGATGTCTCTCGTTGTAGTAATTTCGCAGCAAACCGATACCATTTCCAGTGGGCTCCAATGCTTATGTTTGATGAGATACTTGATAAGCTTTTCGGATGTTTCAGTATTAATTTGATTGCTTGGATTTGATACCCGGGCACAAAATGCGATAAGTTCCTGCGGACCGGGAAGAATATCACTATCGATAATATTAGCACTCTGCGAATACGATATAAGTTTTACTGACATTTATTCCACTCCCTCATTGCGAGTTTTAGGGTAAGATGTTGATGACTATGTGTATGTAGTGTCTGCATTAATGCCGAGGAAGTTATTCCGTCAATAATCGCTTCATTAATATCTTTATACCGCCAATTCGAAGGCCATATGACCAGTTTATAATTCTGGGTTATCATCTGATTCATGATATCGACAAGTTGTTTATTTCTTGGCTGATTATCAAATACGAGAATGATTTTATTTCTATCGAACTGCGCCACAACACGCTTGAAGTCAGATCCGCCGGCTGCAATCGCATTATCTACGAACATGCTATCTATTGGACCCTCGGTCACATAGATCGTCTGAGATAAATCAAGAAGATTTAAGCCATAGATCATGGCGTCATCGGTCACACGCACCGTAACATATCGTAACTTGTTATTTCCCATGGCGCGACCAGTTACGCCGGTGATATTACCTGCCATATCACGAAATGGAATTACCATACGCTCTTCCGATATTAACCGATTTTGATAACTTTTATTAAGCTTCTCAAGAACGCGCATATCGCGAGCATAATACAAATCGACCCAGCGAGATCGTGGTATTTTACGAGATTGCAAATAATTGACTATTCGATGATTCTCTGGAAGTTGATGAGCAGGTATTAGACCAAGATCAATTAGTATGTTGCTTTCGGATGGCTCTATTTTTGGTTTCTTCTCCAGTATCGCCGGCACCTTATGCGCGAAAGTTGAATGATTGTTTGAGAACTGCTCAAGCTTATATGCATTACCCAGAGATGAGTCAAGGTGATTCAATAACTTGTAGAGAGAAGTGGATAGATTGCAATTGTGGCATTTGTACGAGATTCGATCTTTATGCACATACAAATAGCCGCGAGTCTTGTTCTTGTCTTTCTGGGAATCGCCACAAAAGACGCAGCGAAAACTATATAATTTATCGCTTTTTCTTTTAAATTTAGGGAGCCTATTAGACGCCAGGCCTACGTATTTGTGATCAATCCAGAGCATACGTCATAATATCATGACGTTAGCTGAATGTCAATAAGTAATTATAGCTTAGTAGTTAGATTTTCGATAATGGGCAGGCGAGATATCAAAAATCCAATTACTAAGGCCCCGCCAACTATGGAAAATTTCCAACGATCTATATGTGTAATCCACGTGGTTAGTTTGTCTATTTTATCTGCCATCTTATTTGTTACCGCCAGCATATCGTCTTTCACTTCGTCACGAATTCGATTAAGCCTAGTGTTTAAGGCATCGTATCTATCTTCCGTTTGTTTGCGGTGTTCTTCTATTATGGTAAATATCCTACGTGTTGTGTCTTCTTGCTGAACTAATCGAGTTTCCTGAACTGCTATCATACGATTTAAGCTTATCGACACATCAGACAATTTTTCGATGGTAATGTCTATCTTGTCGAACAACTCACTCATACGATCTATATCTCTCTTAAGAATTGCAACATCTGTTTGGATATCAACGGGCATATTCATTCTCCATCATCGCCTGCTGAAGATGAACTCTTGCTGGCTAAAACCTTTCGCCCAAGCATCTTATAGAATACCATATTTTTCTTTTCAAGACGAATCTGCTCATTCTTTCTGCGGCGCAAATACAATATACCATCCATGGCCTGCCCGTATTTCTTTAATTTGCCCTTGTCGCCAAGCTTAGGCTGTCGCTTAGACCAATGAACTATATTATCACCAGTGCCGACCACACTTGCGCCAGTCATATTTGCAGGAGCATCTTCCATAAGCTTATTATACGTGGTCATATCGATATTGTCAATGACCTTACGAAATTCCTCTAGTAGATATTCATCATCGGTAATTAGGCGCTCATCTTCTTCGCGGAGAAGAAGAAGCGCGGCCGCGTATGAGGCCAAAACAGTTTTGCCTCCCGGTAAAACACCCAGCAGTCGTTTGAGATTAAATACTAGTCTATCAAAATACCCCAAAGCTCGTTTTTCTTCGGGTGTCTGCGCCTTGCGAAGCTTCTTACCTTCGGAGTCGATCAATCCGAGTCTATATGCGGGTGTCTGATCAAATGGTGTTACCAGTCGTTTTATGAACTGATACACCATAAAGATATCTACGACAAACCCAGACATTAAATTCTCCTAAGGGACTCTACTAATTTCATATCCATTACTATATCACTTCCGATTATATTAATACCAAGACTGCCTACGTTTGTTATTCTTTCAGGCCAGTACCCAAGTAATATCAAAAAAGGTTTTAGATAATGTAGATGATCACTAAATCGAAATACCAACATTCTCGTTAGGTGCGTAGCATCAAAAACATTATATAATAATCGTAGATGATTTAGTATCAATCGGTCATTTATTACTTTATCGTTGTCGTATCGCCTAAACATCTTATGTATGAGCTTTATGCGATTTACATCTTCATGAAATTCCTTTTCTGTAGTACAGAATGGATTATCATAATGACGAGCCGCATATAGCATAAAATTTTCATTCGAAACATAATTCATAATATAAACTCTACTCTACTTCATTAGAACACACCCAGCGCCACACGCTTTAATGTCGTAGTGTTGACTGCAACATATAGATGTGTGTTGCTAAAGAATATTTGCCCAACTTTATATCCGGCACTTAGCGCATTATTCGATCCGGGAGTCGAGCGAACAGTTATGATTACGTTATTGGCCTTAAATAAGCCACTCGTAGTTATATTAACATTACTTGTTATGAGAGTATTGCTACATAGAATTGTCGTATTGGCCTTAACATTTACGCGGCCATTAAATACTGTATTAGATGGAATTGTACCAAAGAAATTCTTTACTGTGATTCTCTTCGACGCAGGCGTGCCGTTCGGATCATCAATGACCAGCAATAAATCTTCGCTGGTCGTTGATGTCGCGGCCGTAAGTGCAGATACCTTTTTATCGGCCATATTAAATTCTCCGAATATTAATCTGAGGTTGCGGAGCGAACAGTGAACGTACCCATATTGTTCGATACCGCACCGCTAATCATTAGATTGGCGGATTCAGCGCCATTGGTAGAAATATTCAAGCTAACGAGATTGGCCGCAAATGCGCCGCCAGATGCGCTGCTGAACGCGATGGTATTCGAATTGACCTTATAAGTACCGGCCACGCCAGGCTTGAATGACAATACAAGAGTATTATTGGCATTGATGATATTGCCTGGAGCTGTAGTTTGAGCAGTGCCTGTCGCAATCACAGTATTACCAGTGACAGTGTTTGCTATCCGAACTCTCATATATCCGAGGCCGCCCTTATGGCGTATGGGCTCATTAAATACGACATAGAGATTAGCTGTGGCCGATCTCGCCAGAGCATTACCACCTGTAGAATTGGAAGATGTATACATTTCCACAATGTCAGGGAACCCTAGATATGCGCTATTTGCATAACCATCGGATACGCTTTCGGTACCCGGATTAGCAGCTACCAGAGTTTCGTCCATCTGGCGACTATTTGAATTCAAGTCTGTCTTATTTTGCCGACGAACCCAACCAGCACTGGTAGCGATTATATTACGCTTTCCTGTGCCGGCATGAGAACCCCCGCGTGGCTGTTGACCTGCAACCAAACCCGCAGTGGTGTTTGCACCAGAAACAGTCTTGGATGAATCTTTATTAAAACCCCATAATGGCATTTTTAGTTCCCTTTCGCATTTCGTCAAATTGCCCGACTACTCGGCATAATATACTTTTGTATTTATACTTTATTATTTACGTTTTAGTTAGCTTATCGGTTGCCTTAGCGATTCCCTGACGGCGCGCCCAAGACTTTTTGAAAAACTTATCAGCTAATTTATCAGCGTCTCGGGCAGCCATTGTGTCTCCCCAATAAGCATGGGCAGGACCACTCTTGGCATTTTTAGTATGTTCTCTTGATCTTTCACCATATCTGCCTGTTGCAGCAGACTTTGTTGCCACATCGTGCGAAGCTTTCTTTACATACGAACCAAGTGTAGCCTTTGAAATCTCGTCAACCTGTTCGACTTCTTCCTTAAAGTTTTTGGCGTGCTGAATTAGCTCTGGAACAGAGTGGTTATCAGCATTGTGAGTAATTACCTTGTTGGAATCAGTATGGATCATCTGGCCTTTGGTATTGAAATGCACCTTGTGTCCCGTGTTCTTTTTAATATGCGAACTTGTAGATAGACCACGTGATAGATCATTGCCATAACCCTCGCTGACTTCCTCAGTAGCTTTTACTCTCGGCTCAGATGTGCCATAATTTTTGTCGCCCCACTTCTTTTTAAGAGCTAATGCTCTACCAGCCTTACGTGAGCTTGAGTCTTTTGTTTTATCTATATAACGCGATGCTAGGCCACGCGAAATTTCATCAACCTGTTCGACTTCGGCCGGGCCGTCAATCGTCTCATTCATCTTTGGGCGGACATCGACGAATTCAGCCTTACCGCTCAATTTGATGCCATTCTTTTTCTTCTCTATAGTCTTTGCGATAACCTTGCGGCGATCCATCTTTTTAGCATCAACCTTAGCGACTGGAGCTGCCATGGGTTCCTTTTCGTCTGCCAGATCATGTATCTTTGGATTATATTGACTCTTAGGAATAACCTTTACTCCGCCCCCCTTGCCATGAGAGATCATGACAGTCGGCTCTTTCTTCTTCGGCATAGCCTTCTTGCCTGTCATAGTGGCTTCTTGAGCAACTACTTCGCGAACCGTCTGTAGTAGAGAATGAGTTAAATTGAAATTATTATTAGGCTTCATGACTATTATCCTTCTTCCCGAATACCAGAAATTGCTTTTCTAATATCTTGATATGTTTTTGGAGTCTTTCCTGTATCTATCGTATTTTCTTCGTTGGGACCCACCCAGGGCTTGCGCGCAGAAAACGAAGCTAGTATTACTTCTTCTTTTTGACCTGGAGTAGCGTTAGAATAATTTCTACGAAGCTCATCCGATCCAAATTCACCACCACCCGACGCTCTTTCCCATAAATCAGCGTCGGCTACAGCTTGGGTTTGGCCGCCAGAAAGAAAACTATTTACGCGATTGAATGCCCACTGTTCGCGCGTTAGCTTTCGCGATGAATCGCTCCACGCATTTATTCCGCGAGCATATACTTCTAGAATGATGTCGATATCGATATTATGCTTAATGGCTTTCTCATTCAGATTGTTTAGCGCACTATCACTTAGCTGAACTTCGTCCTTAAGTTCCTTCTTAACCGCTTTGCTAACGGTATTTCGGGCTACTGCGTTTGCCTTCTCGCGAGCTTGGCGAATAGCCATAGCATCTTGTTCAGAGTCGTGTTTAGTATCCAGTGCGCTTCGCACGGCTTCACGCATAGGATTCGTATCGCGAATTGTTGTACGCATACGATTAAATGTTTGCGGGTCCTGTGTTGATAGATCGAGTAGCCGATCTAATAGATCAGAAAGCCTACGACGCAGTTCTGGATTTGCAAGAGACTTTTCGCCGCCTCTAAGAGCAGCACGATATCTATTGATCGAATCTGCACTAACCAGGCCTAACCGCAATAGCATATCGATCTTGGGTGTAAGACGGCTATCGGTATTATCGGAAGTTGCTTCTTCAACTTTCTTGTCTTCGGCAGGCTTAGGTTTTGCCATAGCCGCAGCAAACTTAGGAGAATGCTTGGCCATTTTAGCTATAAGCTGCGCTCTACGCATAGCGGGCGATACTGGTGCTTCATCGACCTGCTCTACTTCTTCCTTGTGCATAGGAAGATTCTTTGTACTTGTACCAGCAAGCTTGCGAAGCTCTGAAGTCTTCATGGACGCCATCGATGCGATTGCGCCACCCTTCTTGCTACCATCATACTCGCCGCGCCGCGCGGCAAGTGCTGCTCCGGCGGCGTGTTGCTGAGCCTTTGATACCGCGACCTCGGCGACAGTTTTATCCTTTCTGATCAACTTGAAATCTTGAGCATCGAGCTTGCCGTTGTAGTTCTTGTCTAGCTTTACCTGCTTACCAACTAGGGCTTCTTTCATGTTAGGCTTACGATATTTGCCGCCAGCAAAGTCGGCGTCGTCGATCTTATGTGAATGGGCCTCGGTATTATCACAGTAATCGCATTTACCATTCTTACCATCCTCACTATAGTACATATCTTCCTTGATGGCCGACATAAATGACTTTTCGTCTTTTCCTAGCTTACGCACAAATCTTTGCTTCTGAGCGCCAGAAACGCCAGGCGAATTCATCATCTTTTTGTACATGTCTTGCGCTTTCACTGCGTGCTGAATGCTAACGGGTGTCTTTGTCCCATCAGCCCATGTAACCTTAAATGCCGCGCCGAGGCGTTGAACCTTGCGAAGCTGATATATTATATTAAGATCACCTTCGGCACCTTGATCAGCCGCGGCTGATTTTCGAGCTTCGAGAAATAGTTCCTCGAACATTCGCGTTTTCTTTGCTGAGTTATCGACAGGAGATAAATTCAAGTTATCTTTATTCATATCCCCTTCGGTCTTGGGCTGAGACGTAGGCGCAGAACGAGCCGCAGCAAGACGCTCCATCTCCTTCTTTCGAATCATAGGTAATAGTCGAGTAGATAGCATTGTGACTCGCGCACCTAGCTTCTTACCAAATCGACGCGCAATCTGCTGATCGATTGATATTTTCTGTGTCCTGGGTAGATCCTCATATTTCTTATTCTTGCCTATTATTCTTTTACGAATAGACATCAACGCGGCCTTACGCGCTCTATATTTCAGTCTGTCGGCTGGGGCCATTCTCTTGGCCTTTAGCTGCCGAATTCTTGCGTATCTCTTGGCCATACGACGCATACGCATACTTAGCTTCATGCGCCGAGAGGCCGAAAACACTCCAGCCTCATCTATCTGCTCAGATTCGTCAACTGGATCAGCCGATTCTTCCACATTGTCTTGTGGTTCAACCGCATCCGGATCGTCGGCGTCAAGATGTTCTCGACCAATCACATGTAGAAAATACGCATCGTCCTTATGCGGATCCAGATTCGTAAGATCAAGATCATCTAGCATCTTCTTGGCGTCAGCAATCGACAGCATAAGCTCAGCATCACCTTCTTCATCGGCTTCGACTAGCTGCTCAAACATTTCGTCTAGGGTCATGACATTCTCCACGGATTCATTTAATCCAGATATTACTGCTTTATACATTTTCTTCCTTACCAGCAGAGGCATTTTTGACGCTGCGCCTGCAATAAATTCTTTTTCCTTTTTCTCTTTAGCCAATTGTCGCATTTTACTTGCGCTCATACCAGCAACCCCTTCTGCATCTGGGTCACGCTCGCCGGCTGATACAATGGCGATGGTATTCATCTTATACTCTTTATCATTATATTTATTCAATAATACTTCAAATTCCTTTACGCGATCCGAGCCCACAATCATCGTTACATCGGTAAACTTTTCCTTATCGAGGGATTGCATAATCTCTATGACTGTTCTGGCATTCGATTTGATAACAATATTACCAAATGCGGCCCGAGCAAATGACATTTTGTCGGAGTATGATAGAGGATCTTTATTGCTATTTTGGGTATGGGATAGATAGATTCGCGCAATTGCATTCTGACTTCTGGCTACAGATGCGACCTTATTCACCAGAACTTCATGCCCAATAGTGATAGGGTTAAGACGCCCAAATGAAAATACAACTCTCTTAGCCATTCTGGTTTCCCTTAGGTACACAGGTAATGTTATTTATAATTTTTGATATTCTCATATCAAAATAGTTCTTGACATATGCGTTTATTATGGTATAATAGAGTGTAACGATTTAGAGAAGGTTACATATAGAGTAGATATAGAGTAGATACAAGGTAAAGTAGATATAGAATAAGTAATGAATAATGAAATACTACTTAGATGTATAATTAATCATTAATTTATACAATAGCAATGCTAGTATGAAGCCTAATATGAATCCTGTAATAAACGCATCAATCATTTAGTCCACCCCTTAATTACATCTTTTGAGAAGTTAGCCTTACTGAATTCTAATCTATCGACTAGCTTTACTGCTCCTCCGGTAAGATGATCGATAGCCACATACCCTTCTGGAGTGGTTACCTTATATCCATTGGCTGTACGAATGAATGTTCCAATAGCTGAGGCCTGATTCATCTTAGCCACAATGATATTCTTTGCGTCAACAATAGCATTATAGAAGTCATATATCTTATGCATGTCACCGACATTGTTTACGATTGGGCCTAATGTAAGCTTACGGCGGTCACGAACAGCAAGCTTGCCCTTATCCGTTTTTCTTGCACTTTCTTCTGCGGCGAAATAATCGTTAAGATAATTCAATAACCCAGCCACATGTGTCTTCGTATTTGTTATAGCCACTCCCTCACGTATCTTTGTATTGTTATATGTCTTGATACGCATAAGAAGTTCTTCATTCGAAGAAATAGCACTCAGTATGTCGGTGGGTATTTTTTTTAGTATAGTTTCGGCTTTTGATAATATGGTATTTAATGCTGCTGTTTCTTGAGCAGTCATCGTGGCTGTACCAGATACATCCTTGAATGTAGCGTCGTCCATCCAAACTGATTTGACTCTATTCATCTTGGTTATGATAGGTTTACCAAAAGAAGCTTTCATACCAGCAATCGTTTTGCCGGTATATGTCGTGTGCCAAACTATGCCAATTTGAGCATCCCGAATACGCTGAGCCAATGAGCTTGCATATGGAATAGCGTACATGATTGTATTGGGATGAAAAGTTAGATATGTCTCGCCATCTATCGTCGTCTTCTTAAGAGTCGAATGAACGAACATCAAATCGCCCTGATATACACCAGAAGTTATGCCAAGCTTGGCGAACTCTTTAAGTGCAATAGAAAAGTTTTTAGCTAGATCACCAGACAAGTCAGCATTGATATCTTTCTGAGTTTTGTATAGCTTTGGCTTGACATTGAATAGGCCTTTTTTGGCCACGAAGAATTTACCGTCGCTTGGGTCAATACCAGCAAACATGGCGGGCGCGCCGTCATACTTTACTGTGGTTGTAATCTTTGTCTTTGTCTTTCCAGAAAGCATATCGCGCAACGAGGCCATAAATGCAAATATTTCTCGGGCGCCAGTAATTCCTTTATTGAAAATAAGATCGTCAATATGCTCCATATGAAGATTCTTGTCTTCAGATTCTATAATAAAAGATTTGTAATTTAACATATGTGTGTTCATGTTTCTATTTATGATAAAACTTTATTGGTCTTATTTTTCAAGCAGATACTATAGATTTACAATGATTGCTTGCGATGGTACACTATCAGTGACCACAATACGACCAGCACTATCTCCTCTCGATGGCGACTTGCCGTATATCTTA
>Ga0049080_10000024_pt1 | contig 42155 bp, 23 predicted proteins | sample GreLakmeER15MSRF_FD_66716 | JGI IMG/M metagenome (GOLD analysis project Ga0049080, IMG submission 66716) | Freshwater lentic microbial communities from great Laurentian Lakes, MI, USA - Great Lakes metaG ER15MSRF | ecosystem: Environmental > Aquatic > Freshwater > Lake | place: Great Lakes... | reverse complement strand
TTTTTACCTTAGAATGCTGGCGGACCAGAATGAATAATATAATTCAATGTCAAAAACGGATTTATAACTGAAAATTCTTGCCCTAGTGTTCCAGCTGTTTTGATACCACCCGAACTGGGGATGTATTGACTTTGTCCTACTGTGGTTGGTCCTTTTTCTGAGAAAGATCCCACATCACTAGGTATAGCAGAATCTACTCTGGTTGCAAAGTATTGTTGTCCAGTTGATCCTTTCATGTTGTGTTCGTGATCTGGTAGATTCAACACAGTAAGCGTGTTAGCACTTTGTCCGCCGTTATCACCAAGATTATCAGGAGCAGTACCGGATACTCTATCTACATTTCCGCCGCCGGCATCAATAAAGCCACCCGAGCTGTTAGGCACAGTAAAGGCATTATCCATGTTGTCTTTGCCAAGAGGAAATCTTCCTCTAAGATCCGGTACTTTGAACGTGTTGATGCCGTTAAGAGCTGTCACTCCATTATAGGTTGAGCCAATAACATCATATAAATCAGAATATTTTGTCTGTTCAAGTTCACTGCCGTCGCACAAGATATATCCATATGGAGCTTCTGCTCCGGCATACGGCAATATAGCTCCGATTGGCACAGCTAAATCAGCAACAAAAGTGTTTCGTGTTTCTTTGATCAGACCAATACTAGGTCGAAAAACCAATACAGTATCTTGCGGGGTTGATATTAAAGGAAAAGGTTCATCTTTGCTGCTGATCAACGAAGAAGTCAGAGTGGTAGTAAATGTTTTGGTATTTCCGCCTACTTGTCCATCAAATATAAATGATGGTGCTGTGACATCTCCTTCCATTTTAAATGTTGATGTAAATTTTAAATTTGTTGCTGTAGATGCATTACCAACAATGTTTCCAGTCAGCACTCCTTCAATAGTTTCAGCAATTAAATTTTTAGTTCTAACATTTTTCCAACGTTTCAACACTGTACCACTATCATAAAAATCAGTGGCAGCTGGCTGCATATTATCAAATTCGCTAACTCCGGTAACTTTAAGTCCATCTCCAATGATTAGATTCTTTGTGATAGCTGCACCTCCGGCAGTTCTAAATGTACCATTGTTAAAATTAGAACTTGCTGCGGTACCTGTGAGGATCAAGGATCCATTAGTTTTAATATTGCCATCGACGTGTAGAGCTTCATCTGGCGATAACACATTGATACCCACTGTATTACCAATTACTCGTAGTACTGTGGACGGAATACCATCATTATTAATTTGCAAATCAATACTGCCGCCAGGAGTTGAGTCATAAATTCTAGAAGCTACATCTGATGTAGTGAGACTAAATGTACCATTGACTCCAATAGTGATGCCTTGATTATTTCTAACATTGATACCAAATTCAGTGGTATTGATAATATCAGAACGCAAGAATTTGGCTGCAGGAATTTCAACGTCTGAAACAATCAATGACTCAGCAGATGTTGCAGCCCCATATATTTTGGTATCAAATCCGCCAAGACCAATATTATTTTCTGTAATGTTTAGCCCAGACTTGATGGTAATAAATCCTGAAAGCGATAATTTTGGAGTAAAACTATCCTTGCTGAATATAATTACCGGGATATCTTCAATGTAAAATATCAGTATCACTCTAGATATGTTGTCTGAATCTGTAATGGATTCCACTATAGGGCCGCTTCGTAGTCCGGTTGAAAAGTTAGGTCCTACTAGAATCCAGCGTGTGCCACTGTAGACATACAGTTGTTGATTAGTTGTGTCTACCCAGAGTTCTCCAACTTTTGACTGTTCAGTAGAAGGTTCAACTCCGCCTTTTTGAATGTTGCTGGCTGCCTTCCAGGCTGTGCTGTCCCACAACTGAAGTACACCGTCAGTTGTGTTATACCACAGTTGACCTTCAACAGGATTTACTGGTTGTGTTTCTTTGGCAAAATTTTCTAATAATGCTAGGAAATTTTCTGCAATGGTCTGACCGTAACCTGTTACGTTTCTACCGGGAAACGTTAAACTGGTATCTGTGCTGGAAGTATTATCGTATACCGTGATTGGTAGTTTATTATCTTTATCTGTAAAATTAACAATATATGGCATCTTTATACCTCAGTGAAACTGGTTAAACTTTGAATACGTATTGTGTAGTCAATTTGCAATAACCTGTTCAGTGACTTTTGCACAGGATGAAATATCACATGTGTCAACAATTTTCCAGTTCCTGAAGGGTTAAAAGACACTAATCCTAATTCATCAAATACAAAATTGCCACTCATATCCACACTGTTGTCAAATGCTTCTTGCCCGTCTGGCTCACCGTAATCCAATATGCAACTAATAATAATATCACTATAGGTAGCTCCGCTGACATGGCGAATCTGCATTTTATTCCGTATAGGATCTACGTTTTCTATAGCAGTTTGATCTATGACTTTTTGGAATGTTTGATTATATAGACTGGTGTTTATGCCCACTGTATTGGGTGTTAGATACGTGATAAGACCTGTGGGATCAACGTTGGTTCCGCCGTTGCCAAATACCATCTGATAAAGAGTTCCCTGGCCTTGATTGCTAAGACTGTTTACCATGGCCACACTCATATTTTCATAATGAATCGCGTTTCTTTTGTCGATTAAAACTTCACCGCTAGTTGGATCAAATATCTTTATATGACCTTCAAAATGAAACCCGCCAGTTTCATTGGGCAGTTTTTCGGGTTTTTCGTTGTTGTTTGGCATGATGTTTTCTTGTTGGTTATTCATAGTAGTATTTATTCGGGCAATTCAGAGGTCTTGGCAGCAATGAATTCTGCAATAGGAGTACGGTTAGACAACAGTGTCACTCCTTTGCTGGCAGAAAAATCACTTCTCTCATACCATATTCTTCCCAATTTCCTTATAATTGTAATTTTAGCTCCCACTGCCACAGGTTCAGTTAATCTAATGTATGGCGTGGTTCCGCTTACTGAAAATTCAGCTTCTGCAATCTCGTCTGCCGATGGACTGCTGGCTCCATTAGATTCCACATATACATCTAAAGGATTTTTACGTAATCTTCTGCCTGAAACAAAAACTTCAATTTCATCACAAGGGCCGTAGGTATTAGGAATAGAATCTCTGTACCAACTTGGTCTAGTAGCCTGCGTTGGAGTAAACTCGAGAGGTCCAATCAACAAGGTACTGCCATCACCAATAAAATTAGATTTTTCTTGATTCTCTGTATAGGGCAGAGTATCGTTGGCACCTGCATTAATAACATAACTGCCTGCGGCATGAATGTCTGCAATACCTGTGCCAAGACAACCACGACGTATCTGTGACAAAATATTGCCATTCTTTTCAAAATAGTCAATACGCTCATTGTTGATGATAACTACTCCGGGAATTCTTCTACTCGGTATAGGATCAGATAATTCACTGCTGTCAGTGACTTCAATTTCAGTGTCATAATAGGTCAATGCTTTGGCCAATCTAATAGTTTTGGATATTGAGTGCCGTTTGTAATGATAGTTATTCAGCATGTCTTTGAAAATTTCAAATGCACGGTTTGGTTTATATATGATGTTGCCAAACTGCACTATTTTTATAAGATCATTGCTAGTTGAATCTTCTGTGAGATATATCACTGATCTCGGAGCATCTAATCTGTAGTCTGCGTCTTTGGTCAGTCGTTGACCATTTTTATACACCCAAACAAAATTCTCATCTATGGGTTGTCTTGGCAATTGGTACTGTACTCGACCTCCAGTATATTCATCTGTAATCATATTCAGTGTGGGGTATTCACTGAAGCAGATTATCTGTATATCATCATTGAGAGACAGATTTACTGTGGCAGGAATTACCAGATTATTTCCAACTATAGAATATTCGGCTCTTACATCAGTCTCTATTCTTATAACATCGCCTAGTGTGAGATTTTCTGCAGGGATATTGATTAAATTTGCATTTCCGTTATAGGTAAAATCAATCACAAACTGCTGTAGCACTTCGTTGATATAGACCTTTATGCCACCTGACGTAATAGTTCCAATAGACTCTGCAGGGTCTACTCCTAGGGTGATATCATTGTTTGTGCCGTCATATACAAGATAGGTAGTATCGATTCCCTGCAAGAAAGTTCCATTGACATTGACCAGCACCGAAGCTATTTCAGATGACCTCTGTAAATTAACAAATTGATCTACAGGAATACTGCGAGTACTGCCATCAAATGGTACAGTCTGTTGATTTATTCTAACAAAGCTGAGATTATTAGAATTTGAATATTCACTAGATTCAAAACATATTATTTTTATCACTTGTCTAAATTCTGGTGATATTCCAAATTGAACCATGGTTTTATTTTCAACACTGATAAAATCAGAACTGTTTACAAATCCGGTATCTATTTCTTCGCCGTCTAGTGTGACTAGCACTGCTGAAGTCTGCGCATACTGAGCATTGGTTAAAAATAAATTTGTTGTACCGTCGGCTACAAATTCTTGGTAGTCAATTATGCCAATACCTCCTATACCTATAGATACAATTTCTATTATATCGCCGATTGCAGGAGCAAGATTAAATTCAATTTCATTTTCCACAAAATTAATACTAAAATTAATAGTGCTATCCCCAATATATTCCTGTTTGATTTTATTCACATATACGGTAACTGCTTTAGATTCTACTATAGTGAGACCAATCTTAAAGTTACGAGTGGATCCGTCACCTATGTATCCACGATGTTGCAAAGGAGCGGCTCCCGGATCAGTTTTGTTAAAAACTTTTATACTCACACTGTCTAAAATTTGACCTGGGACATTTTCCTCAGGTGCCGGCACTTGATCCGGACTAACAAATTTTTCGCCATCTATCACTATTTCTTCTGGGGTCATTCCAGATGCTGAAACATAGGCGCCGCCAATATTGGCCAGTGTGCCCCCACTAATCCTAGTGTCTAATAGATTTACATCACTGATTGTCACAGATCCGTCGCTGTCTAATTTCCTAAAGATCAACGTGTCGCCTGGCTGAGTACTTAGGTATCTGTGTATTTCTATAATTTTTGTAGAACCATCGCCAATAAATGTTGGCATTTCTGCGTTGGCATTTGTACGCACACTGGAATCTAAACTAGGATTGTACAATGGGTCGTCGATTCTGATAGGTTTATTAGTGCCTGATCGTTGGATATAGATTGATATTGGCTGATTGTTTTCCGGAGTATAGGGCAAGGATACAAATGTTGTGCTACCGTCTGCAACATAATAAAAGTCATTGCTGGATTCTACACTGTCCCAACTGTCAGTGAACCATGGAAGAGCATCCCAACCTCCAGTGACTTCAAAAGTAGTACCCTGAACTTGTACCCCTCCAAAATCTATACCAGTCATTAGCTGATCTAATTCTTGTCCTTTCATACCACTTGTAGGAGCATAATATTTGTTGATTCTATCAATGCTGTCTAATAATAGATCATTCTTTTCATAGGTAATAACAATTATATCTCCGGCCAACGGCGGTATATAGAATTTTATTTTTCCTTTTAATAAACCATAGGTGTCCGTGCTGGATGTGTAAAGACTTATTTCATATTCTGTATTCAACACTGCTTGATTGTTTTTTATCACTGAAATCTTGGTTTTATCTCTAGTAGGTGCATAGATTAAATTAAAAATTGCACTGGAACCAGTGGCTGTAAACGACTGAGTATTTGACAGCTGACTATAAGTTCCTATTTTGTTGGTTCTATCAAATCTCATAGTGATGTCAAAAGATCTTACCTTGCTGTTGCCCAACACTGCTGCTGCTTTTGCAATGTTGACTGATGCTCCGTTACCACCAACAAGACTAACTACAGGAATACCTGTGTACCCAGATCCTTGAGTGATAACTTGTATGCCTGATACTCTACCGTTGGAAACAAATGCCTGTGCTGTGGCTCCTGATCCATTGCCTTGAATCAGTACTGTAGGAGGCGAAGTGTAGTCACTACCACTATAGGACACAGAAATAGCAGTGATAGAATATCCGTTGTTTTCTTGCCAAGACTTCCAAGGATATTCATCAAATCTATTATAGTATTGATTTACGGGTAGTATTTTTCCATCCCTAACCGAATAGGCAGGCGGCAGGTCAAAGTCAGAAGTTGCGGCGCCATTGATCTCAAGATTCGTGTATCTGCTGGTATATTCTCTAATGCTGGTTCTATAAGGTTTTACTTCTTCTATGTATTGTTGAAAACTTTGTAGATTGTCATTCTTGTAATTTTTTCGTTGTTCTAATGCACCAACATTATGTATGGCGTTTAAGAAGCTGGTCTTAAATGCCCAATCAATATAGGTTTGTTCTGAGAACGCATACTTGATGGATGAGAAGAACAACTTGTTCCATTCCACTGTGAGGTCGTCAACAAAAATATTTTCTTTAGCAGCCTTGAGAATAAATCTTAGTTCTTTAGTTGGCTGAAGATCGTACGATGCAGCATCATAGGATCCTACGTTGTCATAGCCTAGACTGTTAACCAGACTATTGTACAATATATCTTTGATGTTAATTGTACCACGTTGTTTGCCCACGAGATTGTAGTTATCTAAAAGAGTTCCCAGTCCCTGTTCAGTTTTCGCTAATACAGCCCATCCACCGTTGGAATATTCTTTTATTCTAATTAGATCCCCCACTTGAGCCTCTATAGAAGGTTCTTGATAGATATTGCCAATTTCTTTGATTATTCTTGAGCTTGAAGAATATCCCTCGGCCCACCAATCGATGAGTTCCCAATAGATAGTGGTATCATAGCCCTGAGATTTACTGCGGTAGAAAATCCTACGTTGTTGGTCCCAACCATAGATGCTCCAAAATCCATTAGCTGTACTGTCATTGACCAATAACACTGAAAATGGTCTGATTTTCACTATGGCTGTGGAGTATTTTTTTCCTTTTGATGTTACTGTTATAGAATTGACCTTGCCCTGAGTGTTAAGTGTTATCACTGCTGTGGCGCCGAATCCATCTCCTTGGATTTCTACATATGGTACAGTTCTATATCCAAATCCCGGATCTACAATATCAATAGTATCAATCTCACCGTTGATGATATTTGCAGAAAACTCTGCTTGGCGAACTTTTACAGTACCCACTTGCTCGAGATCGATATTTGTATCAACAATGACGTCGTACTGATTTAATGATTCTCCAGGTATAGGATCTAATTTATTGAGATTTTCAAAGTTGATAGTATCTGCAAACGGTCTAGTCAATAAGATATTATTGATATTATCGATGGCAATTTTCAATGCTTTGTCTCTGTTTACAAACATGCTTTGACGGGGTCTTACACTGAGTCCGTATTTTTTCTTTTGGGGAAGTTTTGGATCTGGAACTGCATTACCGGCACGATCTTCACCCACAAGACTATCCAACCATTTTTCTTCAAGCGTAGCTGTAGGCAGACTGTCAGCAACGCCATTGGTCAACAATTGGTATTCTCTGTGAACTGCGTTCAACTGCTTGCGATTTTTAATGTATTCAAAATTAATTAAAGCAGTATCAGTGTTTATCACAGTGGGCAAATTATAAGCTAAGAATTTATCCTCTCCTATCACCGCCATAAATGCAGCGCCTGTGCCTATGGGATTGGAAATAGCCGACTGTATGGCGCTGGCTGAAATTTTTCGCTGAGCCAATGACGGCAAGGTAGTTTTAGATTTAACCCAATAATAGTGTAGTGTGCCTGTAGCAAGGCCAGTATTGGGGTTGAAAAATACTTTGGTATTGTACACAGTGTCATCAATAAATTTTGGCTGACCGGATATGCCCTCTGCAAGACCTTCCACAGTGTCTGCCAAGATACTCCATTCTGATGGCAGTAATGGGCTTGCCACCCATTCGTAGATATCTATAGAAGATCCTACTACCTGTGAATTCCAATTGCCAATTCTATAGGCAAAATCATCTTGTTCATAATTCAAATATTTTACTGTGCTAAGGTCCCACCATATCTGTCCCACAGGTTTTTCAAACCATGCCTGAGTTTCATCTATGACTTGTTCTTCTGTGGCAGTGATATAGATCGCAGGATCATACACAGTTTTAAAGCTAATTTCCTGTTCGGCCTGCCCCAGTATTTTTAATTTATATCCATCTACAATATCTAGATCAGTGATTTTTATGTTGTTAACATTGTCAAATAATTCAATGTTTTGCAGTAGATCAATATCTATAAGTTTGTTTTGTTGGCCAATAGTTTTAAAACTTTCTGTATCAGTGGATGACTTAAACAGTCTTACTCGCCCCGCCGGAGCACCATCAACTTGATAAGTAGGCGATCCTACCACGATAATTGAGCTGGTAGTGTCAATGGAGTATCCGAACGATTCTCCTGACTGAAACTCTGCTTCTAGTTTTTCTACCAAGAAATACCCTGTGTCTTTTCTTTGATAGACATAGACCTGTCCAGGAAAACCTCTCGGATCGGAAAATGTAGTTCTGCGTTTGTCAAAGGTTGTGAAACTAAATTGCGTGGGAATGGAATATCCTGCATTCTTGGCAGCCACTACGATTTTTTCTGTGGACGGGCTTATAGATATACTGGATCCAAAATATTCATTGGTGAAATATTCAAAACTCTGTAATTTTTGTTTCAATCTAAATTGACGTACAGAAGAATCACTGTCAAATTTAAACACATAGGCAGCACCTTGATTTTGCTTGGTAATATCTGCTAAAGGACTACTAGCCACAATAGTAGTAGCAGCAGCGTCTATGTCTACGGCAAATCCAAATTGATCTCCAGACGCTATTATTCCACCGTTGCTAGTGTCGTTGATATCTGACAGTGATTCTGCGGTAATGGTCTGTAACAGAGAATATCTGTTACCGGCATCTCTTTCATATATAAAAATTTTGCCTGTGGATGGTGATGCACTGTCGCCTACATTTGACCAAGGCAATCCCGCATCTGGATACTGTGCTAGGCTGGTAATAGATGACGTAGTTGCGTCTATCAATCTGTGGTATCCGCCCTGCCATTTGACCACATCACCTTCCTTGTATTCCTGGTACAAATTCCAATTACCTCTGTAGTTGGAAAAATACTGTCCGTCTGAATTAGGTGCGCCTACAACTAGAACCGCACCGTCTCGACTCATGGTCAAACTTATACCAAATTGATCTCCGTCCTTGACCAGTTCTGCCAACTGACTTGAACTCAACAGGCCTTCTGCAAGCGTTGATCCGTCATCATCCATGGCCACATTTGTTGGCAATGAGCATTGTGTAGACACAGGATCTAATTTTCTCCAATTAGTTAGCACGGTGGGCAATATTGCGCCGCCTTGATTGTCAACTACAGATTCATACAAATCTCCCTGATACCATACTATCGATCCGGCTGGATAGAATACTAGAGACGACGATTGATATAACCCTAGATACTTGGTGTTTTCTAAATGTTGCCATTCTGTGCCGTTGTAGAAATATAGATACACTCGGCCTCGACCTGTATTGGCGCCTAGTGCTGGATCGCACAACGACCCTACTGCTGACACTGCCATGTAATAGGTGTTGCCGGACACACCAATCGAAATAGCACTGCCAAATTGTTCAAATGCTGCTTGACGAGGGCTTACAAAACTATGAGTAATTTCCCACTGTCCTTGAGAATATCTATACAAAGAGATCATGCCCTGATCTGTAAATCCATTTCCTCTTGCTGCGGGATTGGCATTAACTATGGTGGCTGGTTTCCAATCTTCACTGTTGAAATTTATAGAACTGCCGTCGCCTGCACTGATGTTATTCACCGCTTCCCAAAGTTTGCCCTGATACAACACAGTTTCGCCTACAAGATAACTAGCAAACTGATTCAGCTCACCTAGGTAGCCACTTTTTACGCCATTGGCGTTTGGTGAGCCAACTGCTAGCCATCTATGGTCAGGGCTCACTGCCAATACTTTACCGAATGATCCTAGTACCGCTGTGTCAAAATCGTCGGGTGGGGGTACTATCTGTTTCAATATCAACTGTGATCCAACAGTCTGTGTTGTATAAATCATCACGTAACCCGAGTCTGGAATACTAGTGGCAATTTGTTTGAGACTGTCCAAATACAACACAGCAGTGCCTGTGCCGAGCGGTGCAGTAATTCCGTATTCTGCAAATTCAAAAGTTGAATATTGTTTAGTTTTTTCTATGACTTCCCATTTGTTGGCGCCATTGTTGTCCACCCATAGTTTTGATCCGAGGCCCAGCAGTGCAGTTTTTTGGTCATCTAACTGTGCATATGTTTGGAATCTCACTGTGGTAAAAATACCCACCACTGACGAGGTGCTGTCTTCTATTGCTGGAACATCTGTAGACGATGGTGCTACAATAATGGTATTGCGTGTAACTGCTGTAATCTTGAAGAATCCATTGAGATTCAATACATACGTGATGCCTACAATGTCATCAACTGCAAAATTATGCAGTCTTTCAAATGTTAGTTCTATTTCAGTTTCGGATAATTTTTCAACTCTGCTGATTCTCAAAGCTAATTCTTCGTTGTAACGTAACACCGTCCACGAAGCTTTATCGAATGTAATCCAAAAGTGTGTGTTGTCAAACACTGTTCTAATATCTAGATCAAGAATGTCGTCCTTGTTTTTAAGAATAAAATCCACATGTTTTTTGTTAACATAACCTGCAGACCTAGAGTCTCCGTCGTAGTCAATCAACGGATTGAGATTTGTAACAAAGGGAGTATCGGCCAGGGTAAAGTTAGAGGATTTTATTCTTAGATATTGATCTAGAACCGTGCCCGCATCTTCACTGTATGTAATTAATATAGGTTGTGGATTGATAGCAAAGGCATCTTTTTTAATTTCAAATTCGAATTCTTTGGTTTGAGCTGTGCCACCGTATTGAGCTATTTTAAATGCCCACTCTTCTTTTAGTACCACACTGTCATCGTCTGTTCGACTGATTTTGTCAAACACCTTGACAATGGCATTGGCTGTGCCTTTTTCTCTAATGAATCCTTGATAAATTCGAAACTGTGTGATTTCGTCTTCAGCTAAATTTTGCAGATATTCTCTAGGTTGATATCCAATGGCATGTCTTGCAAGATTTCGTTGGCTGGACCCAACCCCGTCTGTGTTTACTTCGTAGTAGTCTTCGAATTGATTTATTCTATAATCAAAATTTGGAATCAAAGACTTAGTTGGAGTCGAGTCGAGTTTTGTCCAACCAGCATCTACAAATTCCACTGTTCCTAATTGACTATATCTGCTAGTCCAATTGTATGATTTGTACGCAACAATATCACCGAGTTTGTAGTCTGTGAAAGGTTGCCAAGTCTGTATATTGACATTGTCAAACAAGAATCCAGGACTAGTATAGTCGCCATCCCAATCCACTGTGCGGAACCCACGGCTCTTGATACGTTCCTGACGATATCCCGTGGGCTTGTCATATATGACATCATTAAAAACTGTGCGGTCATCAAACACAACCACATGTTCTTTGAGAACATAGTGTAATTTTAAGAAATAAATTCCTTGGTTGGTATTAGTAGTTGATAGACTTATGGTTTGAAAGTCTCTGTTGACATTGATGTTTTGAGGCGACAAGGGTGTGCCATCATCCTTAAGGACTTGATAATCATAAAAACTATCTAATACGTTGTCCGCTACTCCTACAGCAAAATTAATTTTCAATAGTGATGCTGACGGACTGAGTGTGAGTAGAGATCCTTCAGCCCAATTATGCTGACTCCAAAACATGAATTCTTTAGCAGATGTAAACCAATCTCTAGCTGCTTGATATTGCGGATCATAAAAATCAAAAACAAATCCCACACTTTTGAGATATTCCTGGTAGCCTAAAACAAAATCTATCACCTGTTGAATATCAGACACTGTTGTGCCATAGGATAATTTTCTTATTTTAAGTTTATTGAAATTTCTTCTTCTAAAAGCAGTGATTCCCCCAGTGATAGGAGCTCCTGTTAATTTTCTCCATGTTGCTGTGTTATCGACAGTTTCCTCAAATGTTGTGCCGCTAGTGTGACTGCGTATGCTTCGATAAAATTGATTTTGATGTCTAATTACTACTCCATTGCCATAGAATTTTTCGCTTTCCCAGTCAAAGAAATTTTCACTGACTCCGCCTACCTGAATAACAGGATCACGTTGAGATTGTGACGCAGCATAGTAATTAAAAAAGGCATTGGAATTATCATATCCACTAATCTTGTATCCTTGATTAGTTTTTTCTATAATTACTCCGCTATAGACAATAGTTGCAATTGGCGCACTAACATTAAAGATTATATCATAATTTTCTGGTGGAATAAAAATACTACTAGAGGTCGAATTGGGGTTTTTACTGTCTAACACATATTTTTGTTGTGCTTGATCCACAAAACCCGACAGCCTATTTGATAGTCTTATATTGATATTTGATAACTTGTCTTCTAGATTGGCAGGATCAGTGGCTGTGCTTTTTAAATAATTTACTACATAAATTACCAATCCCGACACTGGTCGATCTACCGTGGATTCATAAACTAAATCATCCATAGTTAGAAACATCTGTGTATTTGTATTAACTGTTTGGCCAAGAATATTTGTGGTTACTGCACTCCGATTAAAACCGTCTGCAATAAATTCCATAGGTTTTAACAATGCCAATACTGCCATAACGGCAAATGGCCATTCACTACTAGCCCTCCATGCAAATTCTACCGGAGCTAGATCCCCAAGTTGAAAAGCTCCTTGGTTATTGACCAATGAAAAATTACCAGCAAGACCGGAATCTAAGGGGCTTAGTAAATTACCATCACCGTCTACAGGAATGTGCTGCATTATTGACGGACGTTTGTATCTGTCTCGTGTGCCGGCTCTTTCGCCTTGACGAATAATACCGTCACGTAAATCTTCCCACAATATTAAATTATTTGAAGTATACGGTGCTGGGCCATACTCGCTTTCCCACCATGTGGGTTTTTCAGAGAATCCCAACATTTCCCACGGGCATTGATTTGGCCTTGTTGTGTCATAGAACCATTGATAGACTCCTCTCCAATAACCTGGTAGATTGACTGTGCCTGTAGGATCAGTCATGTTGCTGTAGGTATAGGTGAAAGAATTTTGAGAATCGTAATAACTGTTTTTTACATAGTCAATACTGGTGCCTTGAATCCATTTCAAAAATTCAGCATTTACAATGTTGTCAACTTGAGTTTTGTTATACTGTGAGTTTCCGTAATAGCCACCAAGTATAAGATCAATGTCAAATACATTTTCATTATATTCTTGTTTGATATTATTGTAAATTCTATATTCTAGTTCTAACAGTACATCATCTCTAAAATCACCATAGGCCACAGTGATACTACCGTCGTGCCCTTGTATAACTTGTTGTGACTCAGCATATGTGTCGTCTAAGAATTTTTTAGGTAGATATTTTTTATACAATCCCAACTTGGTAGGAGTTGGTGGAATAAAATTCACAGATGTAGATACATACTCTCTAATTTGAATTTTATCGTTTTCGAAAAGTTCTATTTTTAACTTTACAAAACCAAAAGTTGAATTGAATTCATAATCTTTGTTGTGTAACAGTTGTTGATTGTTGTAGTACACGTAGACTGCTTGCGAACTAAGTGTAACAAGATCAAATTTTTCAGACAATGCAAATGTTTTGATTCCTGTATCTTCTACTATGTAATCTATTGTAGAATATGCACCACTACCAATCATGTCTGATCCAGCAAAGGGTCTAGTGGCGTTTTGTGATCTGCTGATTTCTTCTAGTATAGAATCTACAAAATCTTTTGGAGTTTGATCATAATACAGTTCATTGGCCAACGTGATAAAACTGTTTTTAAAATCTGTATAGGTTTTATTAGCATACTGTATGGATTTGATGATATTGATTTCTTTGTCGCACAACAATGCAATTGACAGTGGGGCAGGGCTAGAGTGTTTTAGAAATCGTCTAGTAAGATTTTGAAATCCACTAATATCACGTAGATTATTACTGCCAGGATATCGACCAGCAAAATTATCTAGCATTTCTAGTCCGCTAGAAATATGATCAGAAGCTTGTCCGAGAGTAAATGTTTTTATTCTTTCATTTAGAGGATTTTTTTCCAGACCCATTGGTATTTCATAATATCCTAGATCAGGCACAGCGGTTGCAAATATTTTAATTGTGACAACATCACCGACCGCAAAATTATTTGTAAAAGTAAATGTGTTAATGTTTCTTGTATAGGTGTCACGTAGTTGTACACCGTTGAGGTAAAACAAAATCTTTGCTATTTTGTCATCTGCAAGTGTAGTCCAATCAACTACTGATGTGACAATTTCATTAGTAATAGAATTTATAGTGATTGTGTCTATTATAGGTTGCACAAAATCAGGATCTAGTTTTAACCAACCATTATCATACTGTTCATCTGTGCTGAATTTATAGAATCCTGTGGCTAGATTTTTGTAATAAAGTTTCTTATCAACTGTGTAGTTAAAAACATCACTATCTAAATTCCAGGCAAACTGTATATCTCCAACATTATCTATATTAAGATAACTGATAGCAAAGCCTAGTTCGTTGTCTATACTGCCTATACCTTGTTTGTAGCTAATGATTGGGCTACCAACAAACGAGCTCACTGGGTATGCGTCAACATCACTAAAACTCACGGCATTAGCATCAAACATATCAAACAATGGGGCTTGATTGGTGCCTGTTTTTGTTTGGCTCTTAATCCAATCAATACCGTCAAAGTGGTACATGAATCCTCGATTTGCAAGGCCTCGACCGATTAGCACACATTCCCCTGCTATGGGATCTAATTCCGAACTTCTTATCAAACTGATTTGTCTTGAATTGACATGTCTAATAAATTTCACTGTGTATATTTGATTGTTAACCAGCGTGTCAGTGTCGTTGGTTATCAAAATTCTAGCACCGTCAAAAAGACTTTCGCCATCGATGATATATCCGCTGCTGCCTTCTATAACTGAAAACACGTCTGTGGTGAAATCGTCTACATAGTCCACTGAAGGTATTGCCACTGATCCGTGATTGTATAATTTCAAATTTGATTTAAATTCTATAATCGGGCGTTTTGCTCTAGCAGTTTCATCTGCTTCAAAGCTAGATTGATTTAGACTGTGAGCATAATCCAACACTGCTCTATGATACCATCTATTGTATCTTGACCATGGATTAGAATCTACGCTAGCTCTATTAATTGTAATATAATCTTTGTTGCCTGGAAATGCGGCAGCGTCGTCAAAGGGTTGAGTATCGAATCCGCCATTGTCGAATAAAATTTCTGGCGAAGAATTTGCAAATGTAGCTGACACAACTAGATCAGCAACATTGGTCAAAGAAATCTTTTCTCCAACACCTTCTACTATCCATTTGTTGTTCATTGATTGATTGCTGTATTTCACTGGTAATACTGTGCCAGTGAAATACACTATCATGCCATTGCTAAAAGAGATGCCATTGCTGCTGGTATATGTGGTTTTGCCTAGAATTTCTTTTTCGATATCAATTTTAGTATTGCTTTCAATGTTGGCAATGATGAATCGACCAAATCTGTTTGGATCTGTGAAACTTTGATAGAACAACACGTCAGGAGCATCTAAGGGCACAACAAAAGTTATGGTACCATTTTCAGTTCCGTTATTGGTCAATCCTTTGGTATAATCAAACGAGGTAGTCTCGTTGACCGCATCAACAAACTCCCAGTCGTCACTGTTTTCATCTATAGTGCTGCCGTCTACAGGATTGATATTTTTTTTGGCTTTCCATATCTTACCATCAAATACTGTGAGCTGGCCTTGAACATAGGGGAACACAGGATTGTACTGCAACGTACCTGTGTCAACGTTGGTTCTAATAATAAATGGATTGCCAGGTGTTGCAACTTGGAATTTGTAGGTCTGTCCTCTGTACAATGTGATTGCAGGATTATTAGTCAACCCATCTGGTGTGAATATAAAAACACTGCCCACACCAGGCCGCACACGATAGGTGCTGGTAATGTTCTGCGCCTGTCCGAGAATTTTAATTGGGGGCGGTCCTGCAGGCACCCAATAGTATTCACGATAATTGACCAACTTGTCCCATTCTATAGGGGGATTCCAAGTATAGTGATCCTGTGATACTATTAGATCATCTCTTTCTTCGTTGTTGTTAAAAAACTTTATTTGATTTTTAAAATCTATATAGTCCCAAAAGTCAGTGACTTTTTGATCTTTTTCAACCACAACTGCTGGTTCCAACTGATATCTACTTCTTAGTGTTTCGTCACTGTCAAGATATATGTCGTTGGCATTAAATGTTTTGCCGTATCTTCTACCTATGTATCCAACTTTCTTTTCAAGTACACCAGGTTGAGTCAGAGGATCTAGTGTTGCCGCTAGAAATTTTTGGTTCGCTTCCGTTTGAAAAATCTGTGGGAGTAGTTCAGAAGTTTTTCTAATAGGTAGACCGCTGTTAGGAAATATTTTATCTGCCATTTTTAATTTGTACTCGATATAACTGAATCAACGGATATTCTAAGTTCGGATGCAGAAATTGATGTGACAATTTCTATGTCATCTACTGTAGCACCGTTAACAAAAATTTCATCAACTCTGCTTTGTATTTCAAACAGACTGCCAAATGCCTGTGTGATCTGTCTTGGCAGAATAATCATGTTGCTGATGTCAGGAGCTGCTGTGTTAATCACATATGTGATCAATTCGCTGACATAAAATCTATCACCAAAATCCCAATTATTAACATCGAAGAATTGATTGATGGCATTTATAATTTTAACTTTTAGATCGTTGTCATTGATTAGTCTATTTGAATTTTTAACTATTTTAAATTTTGCTTGAAATTGTACGTCGGCAGTTGATCCAAACAGCACCTTGTAGGCCACAGGATGATATATGATTTCATCAGATATAGATTTGATTAGATCTAAATTTGAACCAAATGCAATTCGTAGACTATCACTGTTTGGTTCATCTGGTTTTACAGCTGCCCCTGCAAGATAGTTTCTAAATGCAGTGTTATAACTTCGTGTTAAAAGATACACATCAACAATGTTACTGGAACTAGGATCAATTCTACGATCAACATTGGCATTGTGAATGTACTGGAATTTAAGTCCTGCTCTACCGTAATTTGCAGTATATGAACTGTCTAACACCAAAGTATTAGTAGTTCGATCAACTCGCTTAATCACATTTTCATTGCTGTCATAGAAGTAGATCAGTTGGCCTTCAGCGTAGTCATTGACATTAACTAAACTTTCTTTCTGCGCAATAACAATGATATTTTCAGTATTATCCACATATTGTTTGATTTTATTGCCTGCTACATCTACAGATTCTTGGAAGAATAAAAATTTCAAATCAAAGTCTAGTCCCGCTACCTGCTCAAATGCTTCAGGATTGTCAATGACTCCGTCACTGTCAGAATCATAGAATTCAATTTTTATTTCTTCTGTGCTTTGATATCCATCGTCAAATGTAATAGCATCGCTGATAGCAAAACTGATGTCTTGTTTTAACGGGTTTAAAAGATTACTATCAGAATTAATACCTAAAATTTTAATTTGATCTTTAACTACATCACCGGTTTTACCATTATAGGTTTTTTGCGAGCTATCATAGTAAAATCTATTTTCTTCTATACTGCCAAACACATATTCTAAACCACGTATTCTAACAAAGTATTCATCTGCCTGTTTAACAAATGCAATAATCCACGACGAATCCAAATTTTGACTGGTTGTGTCGCCACTTTTACCAAGACTGAAATCATTAAGAAGATTTAAATCGGCGGTGGCTACTAATTTCCAAGCTGCGTCAATTACTGAAAAACGCAGGCCAAAATTGAGATTGGCCAGCATGAGATTGATCATTTCATTTTCTATTCCGTTAGGAAGATTATTCACAAACTTAGCCACTATCCTAGTAGCAATAGCTTCTGATGGGACGATGTCACTGAACTGCACTGCTCCTAGTCCAGACGCTAAAATTCCCACTCCGGCATTGGTACCATCGCCTGTGATTTTTATAACTTTAGTCCATAGTCGATCTTTTTGTTCAGGATCGTTAGCATCGGTAGTAACTAATTTGCCACGTCTAAAAGACTGTCCGGCAGGTGCCGTGAATTTGATTAGTGTACCCGGAGTGATGTATTGCAATGTGCTAGTGGTATATGACCCAACTTTTAAAATTGTACTATCAATGAAATTGTAAAAATATCCGGTAGAATTATTCACGTCTGTGGTTATCTGTTTCCAACGATAGTTTGTGTCACTAAACAAGATCTTGTCAAATTTAGTGAGATAAAAATTGTAGGTATCTGCAGAAGTGAAAATAGGTTCAATGCTGTTGCGTATAAAATTAATAATATCAATTCTATTTGTAAATTTAAATGCCAATGATTTTTCAACGTTTTGTTTATAGATTAGTCCATCGGCAGCAAATACATTTATACTAGAATATTTCCCGCTGGCATCAATCAAATCATAGTTTCTACTGATTCCGCTTGATACTCTATTGATTGCTTTGACTTTGAGAATGTTCTGTGAAGTAGATAGTGGAGCAAGATTGTAGTCTTCTCCTGTTATCATTCTATTTTGTGTGTAGTATTGAGCAGGAGCATTTGTTCTAATTGAAGCCACAGACTCACTTGGAGAAGATGAGCTTACTGTAGACTTGAGACTCATGGTCAATGTCAATGTGTGTCGGACTCCTGATTTGCTAATATAGGGCACAGCAATACTGATACCGCGCATTTCGTTTGGTGCTATTTGATAGCTGAGGCCATTGCTGGTTCTATAATAGGTTCGAAAAGGTCCTTGAGGCAAATTACCATATACTCCGTCTGCAAACGCTAGATCAATTCTATCGTTTTCTTTTGTGATCACTGAATAGATATTTCTAATATTGCTATTAATACTATTGTATGATATGTTGTTGCCTATAAGAGCAGATACCTTGGTCCATTCGTTTAATTGTACACCTGCTGAATCCAATGCAAATAACCACACATCGTTGTTGTTGATGTTGTTGCTGTCCACAGCAATTAATTCGTTTGTGGCTGGGATATCGATCGAAAAGTCTGCCAACTGCAAACTGCCTTGTTTGAACATTAGGTAAAATCCAGTATTGGCACTGGTTCCACCTTTGCCATCATTTCTATACACAAATCCCAATTGATTGCCGGGAACTGGAGATTCTTCGTAGATTTCTTCTTTGCCTTTGAAACTGGTACTAACTAGTTCAAATGTCATTTGGCGGCCTGCCACTACTTTGCTGTAAGTGAAAATAGGCACATCGCTCGACGATGTTCTAAATCGGTATTGTTCTGTAGGTATTCCGTCGATTGTGGCGGATCCCTGACTACGACCAAATGCTGTGTTATCTGTCATTGCAGCGTTTAACACTGTGACAAATTGTTCTACCCAGTTTTGGTTAGTTGGATCATTCCACACAATTGTTTGTTGCGCTAGATTCTTACCGTTGTTGTCTAACACACTTTCAGTGGTGCTGATGGTGTCAAATTTCAACAGACCAGTCGACGGCAAATTACGCTTGGCATTATAACTCAACATTTTAGACAGTCGTAAAACACTTTCTTTACGTTCTGCTAGTTCTATAAAATTTTCGCGGCTGGCTAGATCTATTCTAAAAGCTAGGCTCTGTCCTAGAAAAGCAATAGCATCGATTAACGCAAGATATTCACTGCTTTCAATGTAATCGTTAAAATCTTCTGGATAGTTTTCTCTGAAATAGGCAATGATGACTCTACGAAGATTTTCAAAATCGTAGCTTTTGAAATCTGCATTTTGAAAAGTCTGGTATATTCTAGTCCAGTCTTCGTTCAATATCAAGTTGTTTTGTCTAGACGTTGTGGTCATTTTGCTATCCTATCATGTATTTAACTAATAAAATTAACTGCTTACTTAATAATATTATTTTGTCGATCAAAATCAAAAGTCATTCGTTCATTGATATTAAATGGAATGTAAGTGATATCTGCTTCTATTCTGATACCCATGTCTGTGCTGTCTATAATTACTCCATTAATTGCAATACGTGGATCATAGTTAATGATCTGTTCAACATCTTCTGTAATAAGTTTTTTGACTTCTTCAGTGAATTGTTCGAACAACAGATCCCAGATGACTGTGCCAAAATCAGGATTCATTAATTTCTCACCTTTGCGAATATAAAAATGATTTATAATATCCTGCTTGACCAAATCAATGTCATAGAGTTTGAAGCTAGATTTGGTTTCTTGAGAACTGAAACCCTTGTAGGTAAATGCTGCGGTGCTGTTGGTACCGGTGCTGGCGGTGAACGCAGCCACTGATTTCTTGTTATATATTTTTGTCATTTTATGTATCCCTATCAGTGTTTTTTGGTGTCAGCAGTGTTGGCGCTTGGTTTTCATGCAATGCCCACGGTTCGTGCATAGGGATTCTTTTCATGATACTTTCCAATGTTCCGTCAGAGTATCGTTTTTTGTTGCCCCAGGTTGAACTAGAACTAGTTTTAATATTAGTATGTGTTAATAATAATTCTGCTAACGCAGCATCAGCGGCCTCGGGCGCAGCTGGGCCATTAAGGTTAATGTCGCCGCCTGAAATTGTTGTGTTTGCAGCACCAACAGAAAAATCACCGCCCGCAGTAATTTTTGCTGCGCCGCCACTTTTAATATCAAGTGTTCCGCCGGCTGTCAGGGTATTATTGCCTGTGGTGTTTACATCTAGATTTCCAGTAGTGGTTATAAGGCCGTTGGCTCCGACTACTATTTCTAAATTAGTTGCAATGTCTGCATGTAATCTACCTTCTTCTGCTCTTAAATTTATATTTCTACCTGCTTCAAAATTAATATCTCTATCGGCACGAAAATTTAAATCATTCTCAGTGTGTATACTAATGCTATCTTCTGCATAGATATCTATTTTGCCATTACTGGTTAATTCAATCCAAGTGGTACCACGTGAATTTCCTATGTAAATTAAGTCTTCACTGTTGTGCAAAAGGATTTGATGACCGGTGCGGGTACGAACTCTAAAATATTCATTAAAGGGAATGTCCACGTTGCCTTTTTCTTTTTTTGCAATTTCTGCATATTCAACTGGGCCTTCGCCTGCAGGTTTTTTTCTAACAAAACGATCATCACCGTCATCCATTACCAGTGTAGTACCTCCAAGTCTGCTGGCCGGAAGTTGCACAGGACTTTTGCTTTGTGGACTGCCTATGAATTGTTTTTTGGCATTAGCGCCTCTATCAAATGGGCCGGGAGTTGAGATACCAAATACTGAATTAGGTATCATACGTCTACTACTTGATGTGGTTATTCCTCTAACATCATCCTCCAACAGACCCTGCTCTAAAAATCTATCAGCGATAGGATGGATGGCTTTTTTAATTTTTTCAGTGTTTGTGCCTTTTTCAAGAGTGTTAGCTCTTCTATTAACTTCTGCCACAGGCAAAGGCAACGTGGTATCATATTTCTTTTTCTGTTCTGCGGTGGCTTCAAAGGATGCTGATGCTCCTATGGCTGGAATCATCTGGTTCATAAATCTACCGGGCACACAGCCTATAAAATAACCTTCAGATGCTTCACCGTTCACAAAGACCACCAATACCGTGGTACCTACTTCCACTGTGGGGAACCACATGCCATAGGTTTTTTGTGTGTCATTAAAATCAGACACATTCTGACCCATGTTTTCATATGCAGTGGATCCATAAAAAGGACTGGCATATTTGACACCATAGCTTTGTCCGCTGTCTCCAATATCGTTGCCGGTTTCTCTCAACAGAGTAACTTCAAGCCCGCACATAAACGATGGGTCAAGATAACCAACCACCTTGGCCATCATTATACCTGTGGGCAGTTTGGCGCCGCCAGGCGTTTCAGGTGAGCGTTTTTCTATTGTCATTTATTATCCTGGGAAATCGCCAAGGTCGGCATTGTTTTGTGCTAGTTCTTCATCTGTATAATCAACAGGACCATTTTTGGGTTTTTCTTCTTTACTGGTATCGTATACTGATGACGTTTCAGCGGAGATTTTTGCTGTACCTACATAGTCGATATCTTGTTGTGGTTGACGAGATAGATCTAGAGTCTGTTGAAAAGTTCCTCCAGAAAATTTGCTCTCCACGCCGGTGACCTTGTAAATTCCACTAAAAGGCGTTACTTTTCCACCGTTGGGAAAATTATACAATCCGCCTTGTCCTGTGGTTCCAAGATTAGGTTCGATAGGATTGCGCCAAGTGATATAAATGAATATCTCACTGCCTTCCCAATTCATAGATGCGTCTGCCTTAACCTGCTTGTTGGGTCCTTCTTCTGCAAAATAATTTGAATTCAACCCGCTGTCAGAAAGAAAATACAAATCCCCTAGGATGTCTATTTTAACAGTGACCATATCTTGACTTCTAGTGAACGATTGATTAAAATTATCTGCCACCATTTGTTCAACTGTTTTTTCGCCAGAGGCTGACGGAAAAGTCAATAAAGGATTTGGTTTGGTAGGTGCAGATCCAGTCACTGCCAAAGAGCTTTCAGGAGCAACACCTTTTTGTAATCTACCCTGCGGTGTTTTTTCTTCAGCAGTATCAGCAGTTTCTTTGTTGGCAATGTTGGCATTGTTTTGTATGGGGGTAGGAGAGATTCCTGTGAAAAATTGTCCGTTAAATTGCAGATCAAATTTTATTATATCATTGTTTTGTCCGGTGAATAAGTAGTCATATCTCTTGGCAATTATTCTTTCTAATGCTGCTTGACCAGGTGTGGCCGATGTGGCATTTTGAAAAATTGCGCCGCTGACTTCAAATGGCACAACCCTATAGATATACTTCCTTGCTCGCATATTTCTAATAGGATCAAACTCCAACAATTGAATCTGCACATCAATCCTAAACCAATCAACCTTGCCGTTTTTGACAGCTTCCTCTTTCAATCTTGAAATACAATATTCGCTGGCCAACATCACACGCTGGATTACTTCTGTGATCTTTGTTTGTTGCGGAAATCGTATTTCTCTCTGTTTAGGATCAATGGTCATTGCTTCTCTTACAATTCTGCCATCTTCGTCAACTGTGTCCCCGGCCAGTTTGAAATTGTAGTTACCACCTGAGGTTTCAGAAAATCCCATGCTGGCTTTGCCCATGTCACCTTCACCAAAATTCTCAGCCAGTGACTGTCTTTCGGCAGCAGAAATTGTTTGTGTTTTTTCTTTTTTTGGATCTGCTATGGCTTTGAGCAGTTCGGTATTATCCGTAGAGTCAATACCAACGGGATCTGATGAATTTACAGGGAATACAACTTCGTAGATATCTGCATATGCAGCCTGTCCGTCGCTGACTCTCTTCAACTGTGTTTCATTTAATCTTGCACAAAGACTTTCTTGACCCGATACTAAAACTTCGGCAGCTGTCATGCCTGTGATTTTCAAATCAGTGGTGATGTTTGTGACCACGTCACTGAATCCAGTATAGTGCATGGGGGTGGCTTCAACGGTGTATTTGCTGCCGGCTTCGTCTACTTTGAATTCTACTTTGGTTATTTTAATTGTAAAGTACTTGGTCAACTCATCAGAACCCTTGTATACCGCACCGTCATCAGAGGATCCGTTGATTTCAAGTTTTAACAAGTAGGGACAATCATTGAGATATGAGGGATATCCTGCATTTATGGCAGCTGCCTGCAAACTTTGTAAAAATATCCCCAAAGAATAAGGTTCATATACATCAAATTTAAAACTTGTTACATTGGTATTTCCAGCCTTCATACTGCCGCCTAAGCCAGCGGACAACGCAAAATTATCAATGAAATATTCTGGAGCTCCGTACATGGTCTGTGTACGACTGAAATCGTATCTTCCTGCAGAGGACAACACAATGTTATCTAACAAATAGGGTGAACCTCGATATAACTTAGGGTTGTTAAATTGTTCTGGTGTAAGACAGGCCAAAGTCCATATAGGTGAATAAGAAGCAAATTGCTCAAGTACATTCTCATACGGTGGTCCACCTGCTGGCGGTTTGACTGTGCCAAACGACTTGAGCAAACTGGTGGTGCTGGGATTTTCTACGACCTGTGCAATTTTTGAAACATTGAAACTAGCGGCATTGGCACTGATAGCATTGGTTATTTGTTTTGCTGCTCCTGTGATCAATCCTGAAGTGGTTGCGATTTGTGAAATTGCCTGACCGGCAGGAGTCAATAAATTAGCAAATGTTCGACCAAGGTCTCGAATATCTGGCATATTATATTCCTATGAATCGTTCTATATTTGTTTTTTTAGGACAATATATCACGGTACCGGGAGCAAAATCGTATATGGGATCTTTGAGAATTTCCATATTACGTTGCACAAACACCCACCACAGGTTAGGATTGCCATAAAGGTCAAAGGCTAGTAAATCTGGCCTATGTTTGTATTGTGTTTCAATGGTGTAGGCAAAATCGTCTGCTTCGGCCGGTACAGGTCGTATGGTCAATAATTCTAGATAAGAATTATTTGCCACAGTGTTGTAGTAAGGAGATGTTTTTTTATATGATGCCATGTTATACAAATCCTTGACCGGCCACAATGTTGCCTTTGGCGTATTCTGCTAGATTAAACTGCCTTAGTCTTGTTCTGTTGTAGATAGGAGCCACGGTTACTGAAATTGTACTCATCACCGGTACCCATGTTGGTGCGGCGCCATTCAAAGCATGTTTGATATAGGCCGTGTCATCTTTAAAATCTACAGAGAAACTTTTAATTATCACTGGGACTCCTGAAAATACTCTAGCACCGTACCCTGTGAGGTTACAGATTATAGGTGGATTACCTACATTGGGCCCGGAGCCAAAAAACATTCTTGTGGCAGTTTTTAAAAAGGTAGTGGCTTGGATCCAATATTCTGCATCAAGTTCATTTTCTACAGAAAACTCTCCAGAAATTTGTATGTCATCAATTTGACTATTCTTGTAAGCATAAAACGGTTGGTTACTGTGTACTGGATCTATTTGAGCATAATTGGCTTTGGAAGAAACTGTGATCTGTGGAAGATAGGGCCAGGTAAATCCTCCGGTGGATGACAGTCTTGAGAATGCTGTGCCGAACAGTCCAAAGTTGGCATTGATTTTTACTCTCCAGTCATTAGCAGAACCCGGTTCTAATTTCACAAACGTGCCCTGCTGACTAAATACCTCTGCACCACTGGGCAAGTTCTTTCCCCGGACCATACTTAATAAATTGTTTACCATACCAGCAGCCGATGAGACCGACTTAGCCAGTGAAGCAATGCCACCGCCAAGACCTCCACTGGCCAATCCTAATTTGTCAAGACTTGCCCCAATAGCTGCTCCAGCATTGCTGAGTCCGCCTGCAACACCGCCAAGTGATGCAGCGGCTCCTGAAATTGCGCTAGAAGCATTGGAGGCAAGTCCTTGTAGAGCACTGCCAACACCTGTGGCATTTGATGCAAGGCTCTGTACAGTGTTGCTGATACCGCCCATGGCTCCTGTAACTCCGCCTAACGCTCCTTTGGCATCATTAGCGAGATTTCCTGCGGCAGCCGTAAACCCATTTAGACCAGTGCCTATTTCGCCACTCAAACGGCCAACCTTGGCATTTAGCTCTGATTTCAGTGAAGCAAAATTTTCTACCGATGCATTAGCAGCGGCAGCTGCATCGGCAGCTACTGATTCAACCTGTGTTGAAATTCCTGCCACTAATTTTGCAAAAGGATTGCCTGGCCCTGCTGATGGTGTTGTTGAACCACCACCAAATGCTGCTGTTAGTTTTTCATTAATGCCCCTATTGTTGGCAACCTGTTGGGCGGTGATACCTTCAGGATCACCGCTGGCTTTATTGATTCGTGCAGCTTCTTGTGCTGGAGTTTCAGGATAAGAGTTACGTGCCATTTTGAGCAAATTTCCTTGTCATATAGACTATTTATTATTGACAAAATGTGCTATTATATTACTAACCGGAGAATTTTAAATCAATGACTATAATTACGCAGCCTCCTAAGATTAAGTATCTTACCAACAAGGATCTACTAAAAGAAATACATCTCAGCAAGAATACCTATTGCACCTACAGCGATCCTGCATACGGTGACTACGATTTAATCATCCCAAATTTGTCTAAAATCAATATTAGAACAATTGCCGATGCCAAAAGAAATCGTGCCATCAAGATGGGTAAAAAAGCTCATGAACTTGCACAGTCAGGTGGAAAAAAGTTTCCTGCCAAAGACTATGAAGTTGACTATAAAAAAATCCTTAAAACAGATGTGGTATTTAGAGTCATGACCTTTGAACATGTGCCGCTGGCGCCGGGGAGAAAAAAGACCCTAAAGAATACCGCAGACAGTCATGAGAAGGTGAACTTTCCTCCTTTCCAACACTGGAAGTTTGATGAAAATGACAATCTTGTATTGGTAGGTAAAAGTCATTGGAAAGGCGATTTTGTCACTGGCTCCTTTAACAAAGAACACGGTCAAATGACTAACAATCTAGCACGTATGTTTTTAAAATTATGTGAACGTTATGCAACTAGAGGCAACGTTCGTGGTTATACTTATAACGACGAGATGCGTGGGCAGGCTATCCTACAGCTAACACAAATTGGTTTACAATTTGATGAATCAAAAAGTGACAATCCTTTTGCCTACTATACTGCTGCTGTTACCAATAGTTTTGTACGTATTATCAACATCGAAAAACGTAATCAAAACATCCGAGATGATATTTTAGAAATTAACGGAATGAATCCAAGTTGGACTAGACAAAACGCTGCCGGCAAAGGTGGTGCCAGTTATGGACCAGTTAGTACTGCTCCGGTAGATGGTGGCGGAGATTGGGATTGACCTAGTGGTTGTAAGCGTGTTACAATAACTAAGGAGATTCTATGTCATTATTTAAAAAAGTAGCCTGCTTTACTGATATACATTTTGGATTAAAGTCTGGTAGTAGAACACACAATCAAGATTGTGAAGATTTCGTTACGTGGTTTTGTGAAACTGCCAAACGAGAAAATTGTGAAACTGCAATTTTTCTCGGCGATTGGCATCACAATAGAAATACCACTGATGTATCAACTATGAACTATACAGTTTCTAATTTAGAGAAGCTGAGCCAATCATTTGAAAAAGTCTATTTCATTCTAGGCAATCACGACTTGTTCTACAAAGACAAGCGTGAAATCAACAGTATTGAGTTCATGCGTCTGTTTCCTAACATTGTGCCTATTAGAGAACGACTAACAGAAGGTGATGTTACTATTATGCCTTGGCTAGTCGGAGACGAATGGAAAACTATTCCGGACATTAAAAGCAGGTACCTTTTTGGCCACTTGGAACTGCCCAGCTTCTACATGAACGCTATGGTGCAGATGCCTGATCACGGAACTATTCAATCAGGACACTTTGCCAATCAAGAATATGTGTTCACTGGACATTTTCATAAACGACAAAACAACAGAAACATACATTACATTGGTAATGCATTTCCTCACAACTATGCTGATGCTGGTGATGATGACCGTGGTATGATGATGTTAGAGTGGGGTGGCAAGCCTGAGTTCCGTACTTGGACTGCTCAACCTGTGTATCGTACTTTTAAACTGAGTCAAATTATTGATAAGCCGGACGAGCTCCTAAGAGAAAAGATGCATTGCCGTGTTACTATTGATTTGCCTATCAGCTTTGAAGAAGCAAACTTTATCAAAGAAACATTTATGCCGCAGTACAAATTGCGTGAGCTCATGTTGATTCCTGAAAAAGTTGAAGTAGATGCACAGTCTACTCCTATCGATATCAACTTTGAATCAGTTGATACCATTGTAATGAATCAAATTAATGCCATTGACAGTGATACCTTTGACAAGGCCATGCTGTTGGAGATCTATAATAACCTATGATTAAAATCAAAGACCTAACTGTTAGAAACTTTATGAGTGTGGGCGCACAGACCCAGGCGATCAACTTTGACAAAGGACAACTGACTCTAGTGCTAGGTGAAAATCTAGATCTAGGTGGGGATGACAGTGGTGCTCGTAATGGCACAGGTAAAACCACTATTATCAATGGCCTTAGCTATGCTATCTACGGCAATGCACTAACTAACATCAAGAAAGACAATCTCGTTAACAAAATCAACAACAAAGGTATGTTATGTACTGTTAGTTTTGAAAAGGACGGCATTGACTATCGTATCGAACGTGGTCGAAAACCTAACATTTTAAAATTTACTGTTAACGGGCAAGAACAAGAAAATCTAGATCAAGACGAAAGTCAAGGCGATTCAAGAGAAACACAAAAAGACATTGAAGATGTATTCGGTATGACTCATGACATGTTCAAACATCTTGTGGCTCTTAACACTTACACTGAACCGTTTCTTTCTATGAGAGCGGCGGATCAACGTGCCATCATTGAACAGTTGTTGGGTATTACACAATTAAGTGAAAAGGCCGAAGCTCTTAAAGAACAAGTCAAGCAGAGCAAAGATAATATTTCCACAGAAAATATAAAACTTGAAACTATCAAAGCCAGCAATGAACGTATTCAACAGAGTATTGAAGCTCTTGAGCGTAAACAACGTCTGTGGGAAGAACAACACGAAACTGCTCTTGCTAATTTAGCTAGGGCAATTGAAAAATTGTTGGATGTTGAGATTGATGAAGAAATTGCCAACCAACGTGCTCTAGTAGAGTGGAATAGAAGTAAAAAGGAACGTGATAGCCTAACAGTTCTTGTTGCCAAACAGACTAGCACACTAGAAAGAGAACAGCGAACGCTGGAAAAGCTAGAAAGAGAATTAATAACTCTTGCAGATCACAAGTGTCATAGTTGCGGTCAAGACCTACATGACACCAAGCATGATGAAATGATGTCTGCTAAAAGTAAGCAGGTTGAAGAAAGTCAAGGACATTTAAAAACTCACAGTGAAGAACTCAGCGAACTCAACGAAGCACTTGGCCTAGTTGGAGAATTAGGACAATGTCCTAGTGTAATCTATGACAATCTAGAACAAGCCCTCAATCACAAAAATACTCTAAGCAGTTTAGAGCGTGATTTAGAAATCAAAGTTGCAGAAGATAATCCTTATATTGAACAAATTGAGGAATTACGCAATACTGCGGTACAGGAAGTAGACTATGAAGGCTTAAACAAGTTGGTGCGTGTTAAAGATCATCAGGAGTTTTTACATAAACTGTTAACTAACAAAGATAGTTTTATTCGTAAACGTATTATTGATCAAAATCTAGCCTATCTAAATCAGCGACTAACCTATTATCTTGATAAAATTGGTTTGCCGCATCTGGTAGAATTTCAAAACGACCTAACTGTTATCATTACACAGCTAGGACAAGATTTAGACTTTGATAATCTATCACGTGGTGAACGAAATAGACTTATTTTGTCTATGAGTTGGGCATTCCGTGATGTATGGGAAAACTTATATCAAGCAATTAATCTATTATTCATTGATGAACTTGTTGATAGCGGTATGGATGCTAGCGGAGTTGAATCTAGTATCGCGGTTCTTAAGAAGATGACCCGTGAACGCAACAAGAATGTATTCTTGATCAGTCATAGAGATGATTTAGCTAGTCGTGTTAATCATGTGCTTAAGGTGATTAAAGAAAACGGATTCACTAGCTATTCAAACGATGTGGAGATTGTTGCTTGAGTTCAGAAAGCCACGATAAAATGATTGCTGCTTTTCAGGAATATTTTAAGTGGCAAGAACGATTTGAATACAAAGGCTCCGACGAAGCAGGCATTAAAGCACGATATTGGCTTTCAGAAATACGCAATGAAGCAAGTACTAGGCGCATAGAAATACAGGCAAAAAGAGAAGAACGTAAACAAGCCAGAAAAGGCATGATAGGAAGACCCAAGAAAATAAGTACCTGATGACATGGTACTATAAGAAGAAAGAAGTTGTTGAAATCTCTGAAGATTACATCGGGTTCGTATATCTTATTACTAATGTCATCTCTGGGCGCAAGTATATAGGCAAAAAACTAGCCAAGTTCGCAAAGACCACTTATAAAACAGTGACTTTGAAAAACGGCAAAAAGAAGAAAAAGAAAATTAGAGGCAAGATCGAAAGCGACTGGAAGGACTATTATGGTTCTAGCGATGCGTTAACAGCAGATATTGCAACTTTAGGCAAAGAAAACTTCACCAGAGAAATACTATTCTACTGCAAAAACAAATCAGAATGCAGCTACATCGAGGCAAGAGAACAATTCAAACACAAAGTTCTAGAATCTACTGACTGGTACAACGGTCACATACAGGTTCGAGTTCACGGCTCACATATCCTCAAAAAACCCAAAATCTAACAAACACACACTGCCGCTAGGCATACTTAGACTCAATAAATCCAGGCATTTAATCACCAAAAAAGCCCGCACAGGCGACTGAAATTGTGCCCTAAATCCGTTCTGATGTGTGACGGCAAGGAATCTCTATGTGGTGAAGAGGTTATAAATCACTATCCTTAACAGGACGATGATCGGATACGCCTATGTACAACCGGTTTGATTTATAGAGAGAATATTTAAAAAGGCTAAAAGATGGGAGAAAGACCCACGATTGCTATGTGCGACAGCGTGTGCATAGTGATTCGCCGTTATTATTAAGACGGAATGAGTAGGTACCGGATAACCGCCTACGCAAGCAGCAATGCTTATAGTTCTAACGCTAGTGTGTACTGTGCAACTCGCATAATGCTACAATTTCTTAGCCCGCAAGGGCTAAGTGTGACTGAACAATCTGCATAATACTTAAATGCTTCGCATTACTAATACATCACTTGAGCTACAATTAAATAGAAGAAAATGCTTTGAGCGTAAGCGAAAAAGCAAACGAGCGTAAGCTCGTTTTTACAATAAATAAACAATCAAATAATGGATCATGTATGCGACTTAAAAATCTAACAGAAAATAATATACTATCTGAATTAGATACTATTAAGAATACTTCTCATAAAAGTATCTTTGAAAGTATTGGGCACGGTGATACCTACTTCACACAATGGGAAAAAGAAATATATCCCATCCTTTGTGAAGTTGCTGTATCGCCTGATCAAATACAACAGCTATTCACGACCATTGAAAAAGGATCAGGACGAACTGCTTTAGGCAAAGTTCTAGATGCTCCTGGTAAAATCAGTGATGCTTGGTTTAACAAGTTTGGGGGCATGTTACAAAGCAGCACACCTGTAAAAGCATTTGATCAAAAGTTTGAAGATATTAAATCAAAGATTGCTGCTGAGAATCCAGAGTTAGCAGCCAAGTTAGCCAAGTACGGTGCATTTGCCAAGGATAATCCCAAACTACATAAATTCTTACTGGGTATTGCAGGTTCTGTTGCCGCAGCATTAGGTGTTGCAGTCGCAGGCGGAATAGGTGCAAGCGTGTTGGCCATTGGCACAGGAACTGCAATTGCTGTAGGCATTGTTAATATTGCTGACCGGTTGCTACAAGGTCAAAAAGCATCAACAGCTATCGGACGTGGAGCAACAGCAGGTATCGTCGCAGGCATCTCAGCAGCCGCAATGGCTGGTATTGGTAAGTGGGCCGCTGGCCTGCGTGAAAAATCAATACCAATTGGTGACAGTGGGCTCGAAGAAATAAGTTATAAAGCAACAAGGAAGTTGAGTTCGTTTGGTATGGAAATGGAAGAAATGACTCAAGGGTTTGATGTTGTTGTTGATGCAGATGCTGCATCTGCAGTTAGATCAGCGGTGAATGCCATGCAGAATGGAGATAGTTCTGCATTTACTCAACTTCAAGAGATTGGCCGATTGATTCATTCTGCAGATTACAAAGCGCGAATGAAAGATCTTGCAGGACTTGCCAAAGACGTTGCGTATAACAACGACAGTCTGTTGCAATGGATTAAAGGTCTAACTCAAGCAGCCCAAACTGTTGGTGGAGCGGTAGCAGGGCAAGCTGCCGGAGCTGCCGGAGAGAAGCCAGCGGCACCAAAAGAAAGTTTTACTGCTACAGGTAAAAAATTGAGTGAAGGTCAAACATATCTAGTATTCAACAGAGTTAGTACATTAAACAACTCAATGCTGTCTGAAGGCCCAATGGATGCTATCAAAGGCCTAGCAGGAAAAGCCATGAATAAGGTTAAAACTGTTGGGAATAATTTAACTACCAAAGTTACCGCAGATAAATTAAATTCAGCTTGGCAAAAAGCTGGATCTCCCACTGACAGCAATGAACTAGCCAAGTTTTTAGAAAAACAAGGTGTAGGTGCAGATGTTGTTAATCAAGTATACGGGTCAATGAAACTGCCCGCACCGGGATCTGCTGCTGACGCTCCGGCAGTAGACATTGAAGCAATTAAAAAGATGATCGCAACACTGCCTACTGATAGAAAAGTAAGACTGCTAAAATCTTTAGAGAAAGGTGAAAACACCAAGACTGATGCACCTGGTCAACCTGAACCAACAATGTCATAAGGACTTCAAATGAAAATACATGAAATATTAGTTGAATCACAATTACAAGAAGGTCCAATCTTAAACAAGATCGGCAGTGCTATTGGCAAAGGTGCCGGTACATTGGCCAAAGGAGTTGGAGCAGTGGCAGGTGGAATTGCAGGGCTTGGCTCAGCAGTGAAAAAAGGATTCCAAGCAGGTAAAGCCACTGTAGGCGGCGCTGGAGATGGCGAAGAGCCAGCAGCAGATGGAAGTACGCCAACAGCAACCACTACGCCAGCAGCAGGTGGAAGTACGCCAACAGCAACCACTACGCCAGCAGCAGGTGGAAGTACGCCAACAGCAACCACTACGCCAGCAGCAGGTGGAGGTGCGCCAGCAGCAGGTGGCACAACACCAGCAGCAACCACAACGCCAGCAGCAGGTGGAGGTGCGCCAGCAGCAGGTGGAGGTGCGCCAGCAGCAGGTGGAGGTGCGCCAGCAGAAGCTGATCCTAAAGCAGATACAGCATATGCACAGGCACAGAAAGCAATTGCTGGTTTACAACCTGAACAGAAAAAAGAAATTGTAACCATGTTGCAGGCTGATCCTAAAGTTAAAGCTGCAATGGATGCCAAGCCAAAAAAACCAGATCCAGCAGCAGGAAAATCAGATCCAGCAGGTAACTATGATGGAAAAACAGGTGCTCCATTATCTGATAAAGCTAAAGCTAGTGCAGAGTTTGATGCTAGTCCAGAAGGCAAAGCACAACAAGCAAAGGTCGATGCAATGGGCACTGCACCGGCAGCAGAACCAGCAGCAGGCACCACATATGATCCTGCCAAAGCAGCAGCAGACAAACTGGCGAAGGGTCAAGCAGACCAACAGGCCGCATCACAACAGATGAAAGCCACTGCTGATGCTAATGCAGCAAAATCAGCCGAGGATGCTGCGATAAAAGCGGCTGCCGCTGCCGCTAGAGCTAAACCAGGATTCCAACAAACTTCTGCTGATAAGTTGGCTATAAAAACTGCGGCTGACAAAGGTATTAAAGAAGCCAAAGAACGTGAAGCCAAAAAGAAAAAGAAGATTGCTGCTGATCGTGCAAAAATAATGGGCGTGACTAACGACAGTGTTATTAGATCTAGGCCAATGATGGCAGAAAGTTTCAGTCTGTTTAGAAAGCGTTAACAAACAAAAAGGACTCCCAGGAGTCCTTTTTACATTAGAAGAACGGTAATCCGCTTTTCTTGGTAGTTTCTAAATTGTCTTTGATTATCTCTCCAACAAGCGTTCGTTCTTCATAGCTGAGAGTCATTGCTTCTTCAAAACTCATGCCTCTCATGTACCAACAGATCTTTAGTGCATCTTTTTTAATTGCCACTGCCTCTTTTTCTAAAGACTTAACATATTCTAGGATCTCAGCCTGAGGCAGTGTTAAGACCCTTTGCCGAAAAAATTTGTCTGATCCATGGTTACCTCAACAGTCCATTTATGTTGGCATTCGGAACACCCGACATCTTGAGCCTTCAAAGTCATTTGTTCTTTTAGATCCAGTACTCGAGAGTTAATGGCATTGAATACATCACTGGGTGCATTTTCTACAAACTCTTTGATTGCATCAAGATCATTTACAACACCTTCGGGTGTATCAATTTGTGTAATACATCCTGCAACTACATCCACTGTTAATTGAGTTAGTTTAACAAAACTTTCTCCAAATTTTTCAATTTTTTCTTCGTCAGGCATGTCTTCGTTGTTGACCACACTGAATATTTTTTGTTGCTCCAGACTCTTCATAGCCGTCCTACTAATTTCTTTATAACTGTAAGGTCTTATATGCACAAGCAATGGCGGTACACTTACCTCAGTGTTATAATTTGTTTGAGCAATTGTGTCGAGATAATGCACTAGATTTAAAGTAAAATCGTTAAAATGTTGGCAGGCCGGACAAGAGGCATTCATATCCATTTGTTCACCGTAAGTTGCAATTCGTATGGCAATCAACACAGCATCTAGATCCAAACTGGGCATCTGCCAAGGATTTTTAATAGCAGGGATGCAGCTTTTAATAACCTCTACAGTGGCCTGGCCATTCATTAGAGCATCAGGAGTTTTGAACATCAGTTCATCTTTGGCAGTCATTGCATACACTGGGTATTCGTCAATTTCACTGCTATCTAATGCACCCTCTGGGTAAAACTGTCCGTGACTGGGTAACCGCATGTACATTTTTGGTTGTCTAAAATAATTGGCAAGAGGATTGGCTTTTTTTATAGCTTGTGGAATAGTTTGATCTGACATTTTTATCTCCGATAAATACTTTATCTAGTCGTATATTTATATGCGCAGTTTTCAAGGTCTAAACTAAATGGCAGAAGTAACTGGCGACCTCGGCGGTCAACCAATACAATTAAACAATGCAGCCACGGAGGCTACATTGCGTCAGCTTCTTGCGGCCATGACAGTTATTGCCAACAACACAGGCAAAGACAAAGCTGCACAGGTAAAAACACAAAAAGAATTAGAAAGAGAACTAAAGAAACTGGCAGATGCTGCTAAAAAACAAGCTACTGAACAGGACAAATTAACCAAAGAAACTGAAAAAGCTACAGAAGCTACCAAAAAAGATACCGATGCAAAAAAGAAAAAAGCAGATGCAGATGCAAGAGCCATAAAAGCACAACAAGAATATATTGCTAAGTTAACTGCGGTGCAAGGTGCTATGTCAACCCTAGGCTCGTCGGTGCGCGATGCTGCTACCGGTATGACTGGTATGTTGAGTTCGCTGGCAAATTTAGGAAACAGTCTCACATCAACAGCAGCGGTATTTGGGCAGATACCTGTGGTAGGTGGTGTACTCAGTTCTATGTTTGGTGCGGTAGCAGGTGCAGCGGAAAAGACCTACGAAGCATTTAAAAAATCTGCCAGTGTTGGTGCAAACTTTGGCGGCAGTATGACAGAGATGATAGATTCTGCTACAGGTGCAGGATTGACCTTTGATGAGTTTAGTGGAATTATTGCTAAGACTGGAAAAGACCTAGCACTGCTAGGTGGTGATAGTGAAGCAGGCGCAAGAAGACTCGGGGTACTTGGCAAACAGATTAAAGGTACCACACTGGCAGCGGATCTTAACAGACTAGGCTATTCAACAGAAGCAATCAATGAAGGTATGGCCACGTATGCTGGCCAGCTGGCTAAGACTGGTGCTCTACAAGGTATGAGTGATGCACAGCTAGTAGCTAGTACTGGAGCATATCTAAAAGATCTTGACGCCTTAACCAAGTTAACGGGAAAAAATAAAAGTGAGCTAGAAGGCGAACGAAACGCAAGATTGAAAGATGCTCAGTTTAGAAATATCATGAGCAAGTTAGATGTTGATAGCCAAAAGAATCTACAAAACTTAATGGATTCTATTCCAGCTGAACATCAAGAAGGTATGAAAGAAATTATTGCCACTGGTACAGCAACCAGTGAAGCTGGTAAAAAAGCTCTGGCCTTCTTGCCTGACAGTGCCAAAAATATGATGAGTCTTAATCAACAGATTCGAACTACTGGCAAAATGGGAGCTGACCAAGCTAATCAACTTAATGCTGCCTATCAACGAGAAACTCAAGCGTTTGTTAAATCTGGTGTCGCCGAAAATATGGCATTGTACGGCGATGAAGCTAGCAAAAGATTCTTTATCGGAGCATCAGATGCAGCAGCCAGAGAAAAAAATCTTGCACAAATCACAGCAGAACAACAAAAAGCCGCATCAGAACGTAAGGCCAAAGAAGAAGAATTAAAATCAAAAGGTCTCGATCCTGCAAGTATGGAAGCATACAAGAACAAGATTGCAGAGACCAGCAATGAGTTTACCAAGTTCCTAGCGAACAGCGGTATGCTGGATATCATGATGGAAGCATTTGCCACCTTGGTAGACGTTGTGCAACTGGTCGTGATGCCAGCATTTGAATTTGTTGCAGAACATTTTGGAACAATTGCAATGGTAGTAGGAGGAGCATATGCCGCCTTTCTAGCATTGAAAGGCGTTATATTCTATGCCAATCTGCAACTGGCAGCGCAAACGCTGGCAGCAACCAAGGCTGCTTTAGCCGCAGGAGCAAATACTGTAGCTACTACTGGAGCCACAGTGGCAATGGGCAAAGCGGGAATAGCGGCAACAATTATGAGTCTGCCATTTATAAAAATTACACTTGTGATTGGAGCCCTTGTTGGTGCGTTTCTCTTGGTTAGAAAGATATTTACTGAGATGTATAAAGCAGGTTGGGATCTTGGCACAGTATTTGAAGCTATTGGAGATAATCTTAAAGGGTTCATGCTTATTTTACAAGAAGGCTTTTTGAACTTGTTAGATAAACTTACATTTGGTGATGCAAATAAAAAAATTAAAGAAGCTCTAAAAGGTGTAGAAGTTGACAGACAAGCACTAAAAGAAAAAGAAAAAGCTAGAGATGCTCAACGAGAAGCTAATAAATCAGCCAGAGCCGCTGAAAAAGCTAAAGAAGAATTAGAAACTGTCGCTGGTAGAAAAGCTGCTAGAGCAAAAGAAAAAGAGGCGGAAGCAAGCGACGCAGTCAGCAAAGCCAAAAAACAAGAGGCAGAAGCAGCAAAAGATAAAACAGCTAGCACATCGACTCCTGGAGTAAATTTATCTAGTCCACAAGCCATGTATGATAGCATGGTAAGAAGACAAAAAGGTGAAACAGCAGGTGCAACCAATCAACCAGGTGCAACAGCAGTTAACAAAGATACACCAGCTTCCGGAAGCAGTGCTGGTGCGCAACCATCTAGTCCTGGTGCGCAACCATCTAGTCCTGATATGAAAAAATATTTGCAATCCATTGCTCTTATTGAATCAGGCGGTAATGCCAATGCTAAAGCGGGAACTAGTTCTGCTTCAGGTATGTTCCAATTTACTGAAGGAACATGGAAGCAGATGGCAAAAGAAATGGGTAAAGAGTACTCATTGAATGATCGCTTTGATCCTCAGAAAGCCACAGAAGTTGCAGCATATTTTAGTAGCAAACAACAAAAACAATTAGAAAAAGGAGTTGGCCGAGAGACAAACAATACAGATATGTATATGAGTCATTTCTTAGGTGCCGGCGGTGCAACCAAGTTCTTAAAAGCCAAAGACCAAAATGCAAATCAAAGTGCAGCAGCACTTGATCCTAAAGCGGCTGCCGCAAATAAAAACATTTATTATAATAAAGAAGGTAAAGAACGTTCTGTACAAGAAGTCTATGACTTAATGGATAAAAAAGTCAAGGGCGCCGAAAGTGCAGTTACATCAGGAAAATGGGGAGGCAAAGCGTTAAGTGGTGATGTTGCAGCGATAGGTGGAGCAAACTTACCTACATTGGCTTCTGCTAAAATTCCAGCCGGCAAATTGCCATCAGGTGTTGACCAAAATATGGCACTGTATGGTACTGAAGAACAAAAGAAACAAGCATTGGATGCAATGCAGGCTGGCAAACAGCTAACTAAAGCTCAAGCAGAAAAAGATCGACTGTATGCACAGACTATGGCATCAATGCCTAGTAATATACCTACTACAGCAGCGGTACAAACAGCAGTGACTCCAACTCCTGTAGCAGGAGCAACTACACAACAAGCAGAAGCTGCTAGACAAATAGCAGAAGCTGCTAGACGAGAAGCAGCCACAACGGATCCAAGAAGAAGTGATCGTGCCCAAACTGCTGTAGCCGGAGCACGCCAAGAAACACCTGAAAGCCTGCTTGCCAGCTTAAATACTAAGATGGATCAATTGATTGCAATAAATCGTTCATTGAAAGATACCAATGAACGCCAGTTATCAGTTCAGAAAGGCATCGCTCAGGGCGGCGACTTATATGCAGCCGCTTAAAGGAAGATAAACAATGAGTTGGAAAAAATATTTCACTCCAGTCAAGCTAGATGGACAAATGGGTTCGACTAGTCCGATCTCTGGTGGCGGCCGCCCAGGTCCTGCTCGTGCCAATTATTCCAGCTATCTCCCCGATGTCTATGCAGGTACCCCCAATCGTATTGAAAGGTACATGCAGTATGATACCATGGACATGGATTCAGAAGTCAATGCTGCCCTAGATATTCTAGCAGAGTTCTGCACACAAAAAGACAAAGAAAATGCCACTCCCTTTCAAACTTTCTATCGTGGTAATCCCACTTCAACTGAAGTTAAACTGATCAAAGAAAGTCTTCAGAAGTGGACCAAACAGCAACAGTTTGAAACTAGAATTTTTCGCATAGTTAGAAACGCTTTCAAATACGGCGACGTATTTTTCATACGTGATCCTGAAACCAAAAAATGGTTGTTTGTTGATGCAGCCAAAGTGACCAAAATTATTGTTAATGAAAGTGAAGGAAAAATTCCTGAACAATACGTTGTTAAAGACATTAACTTTAATTTTAAAAATTTAATTGCAGTCACTCCGCACGGTACAACAAATACCAGTCCAAGTGGAACATCAACAAGTTATTCAGGCGGTAGTCAAGGTAGAGGCATGGTGGGTAACGTTAGTCAACCTCCAGGAACAAGATTTCACAATCAAACAAATGAAGTCACAGTTGATGCAAAAAATGTTGTACATATCAGTTTGAGTGAAGGACTAGATGCAAACTATCCTTTTGGTAATTCATTGCTAGAATCAGTGTTTAAAGTCTACAAGCAGAAAGAATTGCTTGAAGATGCAATCATTATCTATCGTGTGCAACGTGCTCCGGAAAGACGTATATTTTATATTGACGTGGGAAATATGCCCGCACACATGGCTATGAGCTTTGTTGAGCGTGTCAAAAACGAAATACAACAAAGACGTATTCCTTCATCTACAGGTGGCGGCAACAATGTAATTGATGCCAGCTATAATCCTCTAAGTGCAAGTGAAGACTACTTCTTTCCACAGACCGCTGAAGGACGTGGATCAAAAGTTGATACCCTAGCAGGCGGCACTAACCTTGGTGAGATCACAGACCTACGCTTTTTTACCAACAAGCTATTCCGTGCCCTTAGAATTCCAGCAGCCTACTTGCCCACAGGCATTGAAGAAGCTTCAAACACAGTTGCTGACGGAAAAGTAGGTACAGCCTACATTCAAGAGCTGCGTTTTAACAAATATTGCGAGCGTCTGCAAAACAGTATTGTGGAAACTTTTGACTTGGAATTTAAACTATGGATGGAAAGCAATGGTGTAAACATTGATCCAAGCCTATTTGAATTGAAGTTTAATCCTCCACAAAACTTTGCGGCTTATCGTCAAAGTGAACTAGATACTGCTCGTGCAGCCACATTTGCACAGCTACAGGAAATTCCACATCTCAGCAAACGTTTTGCTATGAAACGCTTCTTGGGCATGACTCAAGAAGAGATTACAGAAAACGAACGCATGTGGCGAGAAGAGCAAGGTGGCAATCTAAAACCAGTGTTGGATGCTGCTGGACAGATGCGTTCAGTGGGCATTACTCCTTCAGGCACACAGGCAGATATGGCAGGTCAAACAGCAGAAGCACCAGAAGAAGCACCTGTAGATCCAGGTGCAGAAGGTGAAGCAGCGCCAGCAGAACAACCAGTTCAGTGATAAATATCATATGCTCCTATTAGAATTCCTTTACTTTAATGACAATAACAACGACTTTGCAGTCGATCGTCGTTATGAAAACAACAAAGACAGTTCTGTGCTCAAAAGAAGTGACACTAGAAAAACTCGTTTAACACTAAGACAAATTAATAGACTGCGCATGCAGGCAGAAGCACACGACTATGAACGTGATTCTGAATTGGAATTTGTAAGACAAATGTATGGAGCACCAGCAGGTGAAGCAGAGCAACCAGCACAATAACGTTGCATTTGTATTAGGCAACGGCACCAGCAGAACAAGTTTAAATCACAACAGCTTACTGGACAAGGGCATAGTCTATGCCTGTAATGCCATGTACAGAGAATTTGAACCTCACTATCTTATAGCTGTAGATGTCAAAATGGTCAATGAAATAGTGGCATCTGGCTATAACAAAACACATGCTGTATGGACAAATCCCAACAAAGGTATCAGTACCAAGCATCATCTTAATCTATTTAATCCGCACAAGGGTTGGAGCAGCGGACCTACAGCTCTTTGGTTTGCCAGCGAGCAGGGACATAGAGAGATTTATATTTTTGGATTTGATTATCAAGGTCTACAGGGTAGGTTCAACAATATGTACGCAGATACCTACAACTATAAAAAAACCAGCGACACTGCCACCTTCCATGGTAATTGGTTAAGTCAGACTGAACGAACCATCAAAGATTTTCGACATACTCAATACTATCGTGTGATCAATCCAGGAGACTTTGTGCCTGATCAACTGGGCATACAAGTCAAAAACATCAAGCACATCACCTATGACGACTTTAACAGTCGTTTTCCTGGCTGTACTTATACCGCTGAAACTGTTCAAAAAACTACCATTTAACACACTTTTGTAATCAGAGTGTTAAATAAAACACAGCCTAACAATCTTGAAGGAGAATATAACATGGCAGAAAAATCACTACTTGAGCAGATGCTCGAGCGCTTGGTCAACGACGATCAAGCCAAAGCAGAAGAATTATTCCACGAGTATGTAGTTGCAAAATCTCGTGAGATCTACGAAAATCTAATCGAAGCTGAAATGACAGCTGACGGTGAAGAAGATCCAGAAGTTAAAGAAGAATCAGAAGTTGATGAAGAGAACGATTTGGACGAAGAATTTGAAGAAGTTGCCTACGAAGGTGACGACGAAGTTAGCGGTCCAGCAGGTGACATGGGTGACGATCTAGCTGGCGAAATGGGCCCAGAAGAAGATGACGACCTAAGTGCAAACAGCGAAGAAGAATTATTCCAAGACCTAGACAGCATTGTAGACGAACTACAAGCACGTTTTGACAAGCTAGGCGGTGGTGAAGAAGGCGGCGAAGAAGGCGGCATGGACGGCATGGGTGGTATGGGTGGCGACAAAATGAAAGATGATTTCGATCTAGCCACAGTACGTGAGTATGTTGAAAAAGTTGCTGGCGGCCACGGTGCAGAGAAGAAAGGCCAAGGTGAAGGCGCACTGTCGGGTACAGGCAAACTCAGTCAAGGTTCCAGCACTAATGCCAAGTCTATCGTTGCAGGCAAGAACGACATGGGTGGCACAACTGCCAACATCCTAAGCAGCCGTAATGGTGCTGATGCTGGTGAAGTTGGTGCAGGTAGAACAATTAAAGGCTCTGCACTAAGCGGTCAGAGTCCAAAAGAAGATAACGCAGGCAATATCAATGTTCCAGGCGGCAAGGCAGGTGGTGCTTTCAGTAAGAAAGAGCCAGGTCATGGTGCAGAGAAGAAAGGTGAAGCTGAAGGCAAATTCAGCGGCACAGGTGGTTCTTCCGGTTCAGTTGATAAAGCAAGCCTTTTCCGTGGTCGTAGATAATAGGACACAATGGTGAAAACTAATCTCAGTGAACAATTGAGTTTTGACCAGGCAAAGATTGTCTTGGAGAGCGAAGGTGAGGGCGAAACAAAATCGCTGCATCTGAACGGTATCTGTATTCAAGGAGATATCCGTAATCAGAACCAGCGAATTTATTCTTCCTTTGAGATTGGCAAGGCTGTCAAAACGCTTAACGAGCAGATCTCTGGCGGATATTCAGTTTGCGGAGAGTTAGATCATCCTCAGGATTTAAAAATCAATCTAGATCGTGTTAGTCATATGATT